>Ga0307966_1003646_pt1 | contig 11555 bp, 11 predicted proteins | sample OrgLakmetagen646_FD_203141 | JGI IMG/M metagenome (GOLD analysis project Ga0307966, IMG submission 203141) | Saline water microbial communities from Organic Lake, Antarctica - #646 | ecosystem: Environmental > Aquatic > Non-marine Saline and Alkaline > Saline | place: Antarctica: Organic Lake... | reverse complement strand
AGCTGTAATTTGTGGCAGTGGTATTGGCGATGTGCTTATAGAGTTGTGGTTCCTTTTTGTTTGGTTGGATACCCTTTGTGAGTAGCGTTGTGAGCGCGGGATTTCCATTCGTGGTGAAGGTGGATGCCCTTCCACTGTTTTGGCAAGGGAGTGTTGTGTTTGGGGAAGCTCAGTGTGGGATATGTTGCCATGTGCTGTGCGTTTCCTGGGTTGAGCATTGGATTCTGTACATTAAAGGGTAATTTCTTCTAAAAATGAAGGTGAAGGCACGTTAACGTGACCTTGAGTTTCTGTTCGAGGTTCGGTTGTGGTTATAGAGGAGGCAGGGGATGTTTGCGGCTCTAAATTTGGTGTGTCAAAGATAGAGGATTGGTTGGGGTGTCCATTACTTGTTGATGGATCTGTGTGTGTAGGTGGTGGGCCTCTGATTAAGTTGTTTGTAATGGGGTGCCTGTGGTGTGTTGCTGAGCGTGGCTGTGGTGGGGGTGTTGTGTAGATGGGCAAAGTGTGTTGGGTTTGGGTTTTTGCGAGATTTGGGGGCACCTCTTTGAGAACCGATGTGTTAATGTGTGTCTAGGAGACCTGTGAAGGAGGAGTTGTTCATCTTGCAATAATTGAAGTAGGATGGACTGTTTTGGATTCCTTTCTTGGATTATTTGTGCAATTGATGTTGGGCTTAGCTCTTGTGTTCCAGGCAGATTTGCAATGGCAGCAAGCCTATTTAGGGCTATGATGTGCTTTTTGAGTTGCTTCCCAGAGACAATGTATTTTTCGTTACCTGATGTGAGGTCATGGAATCCAATTATGCCTAGGTCCATAAGCGGTTTGGTGATGAGGGTGGCTAATGTTGGGGGGGGGGGCTTTCGGGCGGAGATGACTTCTGAGCTTCAGGTCGTCTAAAAACATGCCGTTTCCTTTCAAGGCTAAGTGGATCATGCATGCTGGCGTGGCAGCAAGCAAGTTGACGTGCTTGCATTTGTAGGTTGAGTTGCCATTTTATTGGTAGCGACGTTCTTCTCTTGTGGAAAGGAATGTAGTGGCAAGGGCCTTGAGTTGGGCGACCTGGTGAGTCAGGAGGTGCATGGTCACAAATTGGTGACGTTCAGAAGGGTCTTCTAGGCTTGTTACGAGTGCTACTGCTGAGCGCCTGTGGTATTCCACGTAGATGGAGGGGGCACCCAATCCAAAACAATGGACATCTTCACGGATCATGGCAGTCAGTGTGCTTCGCCACAAGTTATGTTTGCTTTTGACCACCCTTCCAATCATTGCATCCCACTTATCCAGGTCTGGGTAGGAGCATGGTGTGACCGCAAAGGCCATAGGCCGGACTAGGGATGATTGCTGTGCGTATTATGTTTAGTGTTTGCCGTGGTGAGGCATAAGAGCCTTCAAGGGCGTCAAGCTTTTGCTTTAGATTTTCGTCCATGCGCCTGTGCTGGTGCTTCCAGTTTTGATCCATTGTCAGTGTGACTTCTAGATAGAGGAAGGGGAAGCTGGTTGTGATGTACTTTGTTGCCTGGTTTTGAACCAGTATGTTGTTGTTGAGTTGATGTTTAAGTGCTTCAAGCGGTGTTACGCCATTTTGGTCTTTAAATGGGGACGCATTTAGGCTACCCGTGACTTTGGTTTTACTGCCAGATATAATCAATCCAGATTTGAGTAATTGGGTTTGAGTAATTGGATTTGAGTAATTGGGTTTGAGTAATTGGGTTTGAGTAATTGAGTAATTAATCCGGATTTGAGTAAAGGGTGAATTTATTTGCTTGTTTTAAAAGTTTTTCAGGTTACCCGTGGGGCAGAGGAGGTCATCTGCAAAGGAGGCGCTGCTGATGTTGTTGGCCAGATGCGTCTAAAGCTCGTTTTCTTTGGGGATGCAGGTGTGGACGTAGCCGCGTCCTCCTACATGCAGCCATTGCAGGAGGGGTTCCATATAGAGAAGGAAAAGAAATGGGGAGAGGGTGTCTCCCTGGATTGTGCTTCTCTCTACTGGTATTTGACCTGTGCAGACCCCTGAAGGAAGCTTGACTTGGGTGGTGGCATTCTCATAGAGATTTTTGACAGCATCTATGGCGTCAGTCGGGAAACCGAGGTCATACATTTTCCAGAGCATGCAATCGTGGTCAGTGGTATTGAAAGCTGAGGCGAAATCCACAATAAGGGCGTAGATGTCTTTGTGAAAGAGTTTGGCATCTTCTAGTGCCATAATCACGTTTTCAAGCTGGTGAATGGGGTCTTTATGTTTGCAAAAACCAGCTTGTGTGGTGCTGAGTATGGAGTTAGCTTCTGCAAATTCGTAGAGAGTGTTTGTGATGAGACGCGTCCATAGTTTGTAGAGGGTATTTGCTAAGCCAATTGGGCGATGGAAAGATGTCTCTGTTTCATCTCCTTTATTTTTGTCTATTAGAATAGTATTACTGATTTTTCAAGCTTTTGGCGTGAAGCCAGTTGCCCACATAATGTTGAAGAGCATGTGTATGATTTCCTGGATTTCTGTGGGTAGCATACGAGAAGCTCATTTACAATACCATCAGGTCCTGGGGATTTGTTGTTGCTTAGGGTTTTAATACATTTGTTAGATGCACTTTTTTCAAGTATAGAGAAATGGTTTTTATACACAAATCAATTGGAGTGTACCACCCTCAATCCAACAAATTACCACAGCAAATCCTGGAGCACAAGCACCAACAAAACAACAAACAGAGCCGGGCTGTCAGAAATTGTTGCTGCTTTAATACATGAACACACCCACATTGCAACAGAAAGCGCTACTACACAAAATGCTGTATGGCAAATAAGAAACAGCATCCTCTACCCACGGCGCATGAAACGGCACAAACACGCCAAATTGTTAGGAATCATTGTACACCACGTCCAGCAATCTAAAGACACCATCAATCTCTACAAGGTCAAAGCTCACGCTGGCATCCTTGGGAACGAGTGCGCTGTTGCCACAGCAAAATGCTCTGCGGAAAATGAAAGCGTCCACGACATTCAAATTAACACTGACGCCCATCCCCACTCATCCATCTCTGGCCAGCAAGGGTGGTAGACCCTCCTCCAGCCCACTACCAGAAACTCTTAACAACTGCCAGTCTTTGCCTCCAGCAATAAGACTCTCCATCTCCTCAGATCTCCATGCTGTAGACGCGCACATGCACGTAACACACAAAAAAGGTCTCAGATCAAAAAAGGTTTTAAACCAGCAGTCCATTAAATGCTATACAATATACCAAGAACTAATTAAGGACAGCATATTCGAAAAAGACAAGTTACTCATTTTGGAAAAATGCAAGTGTCTCCGGAGAAAAGAAAAATGCAATGTTCTGCTGTACGGATCTGATATACAACCAAAAGCGTGCCGCTCAGTACAACCACATAGAAGGCCCACCAGTCTGCCTCATCTGCCAAAAGCCGAATGGCACCTACCACGTGCTTCCAGGCTGCAGCCATCCCACTTTAAATAAAATGATGATAGAAAGGCATAACGTTGCTGGACGAATGATGTTTTTTTTGAAGCAGTTCAACAAGGTGCACAGGGCGCGTGCATGCTAGCACAAGCAGGCGTAGGCAGCCGTGCAACATGTGGTACGTGTGGTATGACGAGGCATTGTACACTTTTCTGCTGAGACACTGATAGGGATTTATATTCCAACCTGCCTCTTACCATCCAATCTCAATGCGCAACAGCGGCAGAAACTCAGCAAGCCAAATGCAATCATGCAATCATGCAGCAACCACGCCTCAAAAGAAACCCAACAGGCAATTGCCAAGCCAGGTCTGCCAATCATGCAAAAAGAGCTGCCCATAATAATCTACCAAATGGCTCTGCCCTAGGCTGTGAAACCTAGAGACGCCCAATTCGAGAGGTACCCAAACAAACGCGATTAACACGTACCGTACACATTACCTCCATACCATCCTGCTTGGAGCGACAGGTATTATTTACAGCTGCCAAACAACAAATCCACTCCACAGCCTCGGAGTTACTGGTCTACAGACTAGACGACCCCCAAAAGTATATAAGCAACTCTCCTGGTGGTGTGCAAGCCCCTGCCTTTCAACCACCTGATCCCCATTAAAAGCCTTCCTCTCTTTTATTCTCCAGGTGGGATGTTGTGTGTCTCTACGTCCATTGGGAGGTGCAGTACACAAAACAACATCCTTTCTTAATCTTTGCTGGTAGTGTTAACACTATTCTGTGTACTGTGTTTGCTTGGTTCTATGTCAGAGGGGGTTATCTGAGGCCCAAAATGAGTATGGTTTTAGCATGCTCCTAGGGTAAGGGCCCCCTAATTGGCACTTTTCAGGCTCACTTCTGATATGCAAATTTCAATGCAGCATGCGCACCAAACCTGAATGATTTTTGGTGTTTTGATATCCTTTTGATAAATAGATCGTTGCAAAAGCAATTGAGCAAAAACACCGAGTGCTTGGCGAGATATGCAGATATATGCGCCATTCCCCATGCAAAGCACCCATCCAGGACATAGGTTTGCAATGTGTTGCACGTAGTCCTTCCATCCATGCGCAGCAGGGTGACTTTGAATAAAGGTACTTTATAAGTTTAGCCACGTGTGAAACTAGAATGGGCTTAATTTGGTGAATTGACGTGAGTTCTTGTTGCTCTTGTTCTTCAATCGATGCCACGATTAGAATGATAATCGGCTTCATTCCAGCACCTTTATAATAAAATTCTATACTTATAACGAGATGGACACAGCGGTGCAGGCCTATTTTCAGTCCGGAGGGGATCACAGTGCAGTTGCCCCTATTGTTCTTCTCCTGAGCAAACAGGGATTCCTTGATCTTGTAAGTTTACAGCATGCAAACATGCTTTTCAAAACAGCGCCACATCCGAAACCTGCACACATGCGGATCACTCGCATAAGAACGCACATGCAATGCTCTGAGCACACAAGCCTGTACACACTTGCACAGCCATTTCCTCAGACATTATACGCGAGTTATACTGCTCACACACGATCAACGGACGTTCACACTCTACTGTTGTTGACAGCCCTCCAAGCAAGACATTATACGCGAGTTATACTGCTCACACACGATCAACGGGCGTTCACACTCTACTGTTGTTGACAGCCCTCCAAGCAAGACCTTGCTGCACACGTAACGCATTCAGCAAGAGTACCTTGACATGCCCTCAATTTACTGCCTCACCCATTTAATAAAACAGGTCACAGCGCTCCAGGATTGGTTGGTGTGTGAAGATGGGAGCGAGCGCTGCAAGGGGACACGTCTCCTCGCGGATGTAAGTTTCACTTTGTTGTCTGCAATAGGCCAGGCTTGTCTTTAACTCATGGTGATTGACCTGCCCAATATTGCAGGTGGTGAGGTTCTCAGCTGCCATATTAAGCCAAGGAGATATCCATCATCTGGCTGGTTTCCTAGCGGCGCGGCTGACAGACTGGTGAGTGGAAAGGCCTTCCTCATTTTTGCAAACCCTTCTCAGTCATGCTTTAACTTAAAAGGCCTAATCCTAACCTCAATCTTGGCCTGCTTCTGTGGTCTCAGGCCCTGCGCTGAGCAAGCAGCCGTGGGTTGCACAGCTATTCTGCAAACTTGCAAAGGCGTAGGCGAGAGCAATGGCCCACTGCTAAAAACTGATGACGCCCTGTTGATCCTGCGCACGGCTGCGACTGCACTAGCTCCTCATTTGCAAGCCCTTGCACAGCCACAGCGGGCAGCGTGCTTGCACCTTCTGTATGTGGCAATCCAGGCAAGTTGGCAGTCCGGCCGTATGTTCAGTTTCAGAGTTGCTAATTTGGAGAATTGATATGAGAGACCTGTGTTTGTGTGTGTATTTGTGTATGAAATGTTTTATGGTTTACAATGTGCTACAGAATGCCCCAAAAATGATGCTTTACGCTGAATGCACAGGAATGGGGTCCGGCAGCTCTCCGTGCTGCCCAGGCTGCAAATGAAGGGGCTATCGGTGGGGGCGTGAACCTTGTAGAGGCGGCCATCGCTGCGATTGATGGCGAGAAGGACCCTAGGTGCCTCCTGACATCTTTCCAGCTATTGCAAGTGGGTGCATGTGTTTTTCACTCAGAAGTGCAAATGCTTTGCTTTCCTTCTAAGCCAAGTTATTTAAAAGCAGGATGTATATGTGCACTACGTCATTCATCGGCTCATCACACACACGGTATACGTGGTGATTTATCGTCGTGGTCAGGATGGCACCCATGTATAGCAGTATTGGCCGACCCTATCAAAACTCAAGAGAGGCCACCACTCAATATGTAGGGAAAGCTTGCTTGCTTGTGACTCTTTCCTTTGGTGGGTATACTCATCCTTCTACGTTCTATGTGTGCAAACTTTTGCAACTTCCCGGCAGCCTTCATTTTTTGCGCTGGGTGCTCCTCTCTCTCACTTTATCCTTCTCAGGCTGCTGTGCAAGTCTACCATGCACCAGGCATCAACCCCAGCCAGCTGGCTGCCCAGGCGGAGGAGGTGGTAGAAGTCCTCAGCTGTTACTTCCCGGTAGCCTTCACCCCTCCCAAGAACGACCCTTTTAAGTGAGTAACACAGTGTGACAGTTTGTCCACCTCCCGGCTATAAGCTACCCCTGCTTTGACCCTGTACACCGCATTACAGGCAGAACCTGCATCACATCACCGCATCTGCATTACAGGCAGCTTCTGTATCGTTGGCCCTGCAGTGCCATGCTTGCTGCAAGCATACGTTAAAAGTTAAAAACATGCGACAAACCCAAATTGAGGACAGGCTGTAAGACCTTTGAGCAAAGTGCTCAGTCTGGTGCCATTTACGGGTTGTATATAACAATGCAAGAAAACATGCTGGTGCCTTGCCCCAAAACCTGGCTCTTGTCTGAACAAACTTGCTGGGTTGATGCTTACGCACTAGGGTATCAACAGCGCAACCCTCCAACATGTCCCTGACTTGTATCATGTCTATGCAGGATTACACGCACTGATCTTGCGCAAGGACTGGAGGCCTGCCTGGCAGCTAGCCCTTTCTTAGCACGCTGGGTGATGCCCCTGGTGCTAGAGAAGTTATCATCCACGTACAGGTTTGCTCATTTCATGGCGCTGTAGTTATCGTCCTCTGCCGTTTCAGCTTTTTTTTGCTACATTCAAGTGTTGCGCTTGTCAGAGGCCTGATAGGTGGGCTCATTTCACCCACATCAGCTGCAAGTTGGAAAAGGAGCGGGCGAAGTCGTAACCGCCCCCCTATCCTATCCTAGCATTTAACGTGTACATTCAGTGGTGTTCATTCAGTGGTGTACATTCAGTGGTATACATTCAGTGCCCCCTTGTCCTAGCGTTTAACGTGTTCATTCAGTGGTGTACATTCAGTGGTGTACATTCAGTGCCCCCCTGTCCTAGCGTTTAACGTGTACATTCAGTGGTAAGCGGAGGTGCTTGTCTTGTCATAGTGGTAAGTGATGTAACACCAAAACCCCCTTTACATACGCAGAACACGTTGCATCATCGCATCACGACCAAACTGCATGCTGTTTTGTCCCTTACCTAGTAATGTGTGGTATTGAGCATAGATCCCATGCTCTTACATTCAATTGCAGGCCAGCCAAGGAAGATGCAATCAGTGCACTGACAACGTGCTGCTGCTGTTACGGGCATGACGCTTTGCAGCCGCACCTTCCGGCGGTAAGGGTCCACCGATGGGTGCCGTAGTGAAATGTCCAAAGGGGACAGACCCTTGTGTGTTAACTCAGTTTATAATTATTCCACGCTTCCCGCTGTCCTTTAAAGCCTGCGGGATATGCTCTAGTTTTGCTCATATTTGTACCCCCACACGCTCCGCACAAAAAGACATGCTGTAATGGTGCACAGCTTTTGCCGCTCCGTACACCCATCATACACAGCTTCTGCACACTCTGCAAGCTTTGCGCTGAGTCGGCTCATTCTTCCTGCTTTCTCAGGTATGGGCTGCCTTGCGAAATGAAATTGTGATGGCACCCTCCGCATTTGGTGTAGTGGGCGGGGAAGAGCTGATCACAAAACGGACTCTTGCTACCAGGTGTGTGTCTATGTGTGTGCGTGCGTGTGTGCGTGCGTGTGTGTGTGCGTGCGTGTGTGTGTGCGCGTGCGTGTGCGCATCCGCACCAATCAAGAGGCTTAATTTAAACTGTGCCAAATCTGAACAGCTTGCTTGCTCACTGGTTCAAATTGACAGCGATACCGGCTACAAAGGGCACAAACAGATCTCACTGCTATGGCATGCCATGACTGTTAAAGGCGGAGGAAAAAGAATTTTGTGGTGTGGGGAGTGGTCTTCACTGCCTGTGTAGCTTTTCCTTTTTCTAACGCTTGGCCTCTCAAAAGCATGCAGCCCAACAGACACAAGTTTTCTTCAATTACATGCACAGAGCTTGTGCTAGCCTCAGCCGCATCATGGCATGCGTGCCAGCAGCAGCATCCACGTTCCAGAACCATGCCCTTCATGACGCGTGTGTCTTGGACCTCCTCACCCTCATCGAGAATAGCGACAGCAAAAGTGGGGGAAGTGGTCACACAGGCAGTGATCCAGATCGCCCTGATCGCATCGTCCTTTCCACAGCTGACCTTCTGGGTGCGGTGAGTGCTGCTTTCCCTGTGTCCGTGGCGCTGTAGGCTCATTTGTAGGCAAGGCTTGGCAAAGGTGTCTTTGTGTGTCTGCCTGTGTATTTCTGCAATGCAAGGTTCAGTTATCAATGCACTTCAGTTTTTTCTGGTCAGTTTGCTGTGCAGGCTTTATATTTGCTTACTGACAAAATCACAGCCAGGGTGGCCAGAATCAGCATGTGTACAGCAGGTCAATAAGCTATTGCATGTGTGCCCAGACCTCGTCCAACGGTGAAATTCCTACTTCTTCACACAGCTTGCAGCTTAGCACAGAGTTCAAGGTTGTGCAGGAAACACTGTTATCACTCCTTTTCTCCTCTTCTTTGTTTTTTTTAGCAGGCGCTGGATTGACAACTGTTCCTCCTCAAAGCACTTGTTCACTGTCTCCGTTCCTGTACAGGTGTGCGGTGGCAGTGCCACTGCCTGTGAGGGAATGCTGTCCACCCTTATGCCACGCATCCTAGCTTTGCTCCCATCTTCTGCTGGAACCCAGTTGCCTGTGGCCAGCAATGGATGGGGCAGCACTAAGGTATGTGCAGCACCTGCAAATTGCAAAGAGTGATTCAGCAAACTGCAACACCTTACCAACCCCATGTCTCGTACAATTGAAATGCAACGCTCATTTGTGTGTTCCGCTCTTTGCCTGTTGGGAAATTGAGGTTCAACGTTGAGGGATCTCTGCTCTTTGTCACTGATTTGTAAAAGCGTTCGGATCCCGAAAGATAATGCAGCTGATGATGACTGATTGATTTAATCTGTCACCTTTCAGACAGCCTCTGCCAAATGACTCTCACAGATTGACAATGCAACTGCAAGCAATGAAAGACACCGCTAAAATGTGCTATATTGTTTGGAGGATTTGCCAATGGTTGCCTGATTTTGCTGCGTTTTGCTCACTCAGGTGCTGTACTGTTTGGCTGTGGTGCGTGGTGTGCTGCATGGGATTGAGAACGGCTGTGCAGCAAACGAGTTACAATCTTGTGCTCCGTCCAGCAATCACCAGTCCCTCGTGGGGCAGCAGCAGCAGCAGCAGCATTTGTGCTCAGGTTACGCTGCCATGTTGCATCGCTCCGGCGTTTTGGGCACTGTGTTGGGGGTACTATCCAACGCTCTGCAAGCTGTGACCTCATGCCTGGGTGAGTACCAGCTTAAGCATCTGATGCGTCCTCCTCCAATTTAACAAACGGAAGGATCCATTTGTGTAGAACCATCACACTTGTCTTCTGTCCTTCTCTTGTCTGCACAGCAACCTCAAGCTACCCAGTTATTCTGCTGATCGTCCTCATTTTGACCACTGTGAAATGTTGTGGTGCTTCATGGTCAGACATGGTTGCCTTGCTGCTTTGCAAAGTGGGTGATTACAGCCATGTATCTTTACATAAACGCTCGTTGCTGAGAGTGTTATGCAGAGGATATAATGGCGGTTGTTAGGCCGTGATTTTTGAGGTCAAGCAGCTTGCAGAGTCATGTGATTTGTTAAGAGTATGAGGCAGATGCCGGTTGTGCTTGATCGGGCAATTACACTGAACTCTTCCCTTGCAGGCATGTTTCAAGCGCATGCAATTAAGAGTGCAGTCGTTCCAAGCTCATCCCGTTCCACCTAAAATAGCGCCCTCCACCTACACATGTGTTCATCCCAAGCTTCGCATACAACTTATTGGCAATCAGGTAGACCAATACCCACCCAAACCAGTATGCCTTCGTGCAGGTGGTAAAGGTAATGAGGTCGTAGACACTGCGCCCCAAGTGCTGCTGGCCTGTGTGGCACTGTGGCGAGTGCTGCTCTCCTTACACAAAGCAACAGCCTCCCCACTACAGCCACCGGTACTGAGCAGCAGCCAGCTGGCAGAGTGTGTGCGTGAGATGGCTCCGTGGATGCTCGTGGCAAAGGGCTGTGAAGATGAGCAGGAGCTACCTTCTGGTACGTTTGGTAGGGATTCACCCGCTTGTCTTCGCGTAGCTGTGGCTTAGACATTCCTGTAGCTGTGGTCCAGACATTCCTGGGAGTGTGGACTAAGATGCTGATGAGACTTGACAACTTATTTGCAGCCAAACCAAGTTGGGGTCTTTCATTTTGCTTTCCTGGACTTCCATGGCTGGTGCAGCCTGCCTGAACAGTCATATTTTTTTTCGCTTTGCCATATCAGATCGTATGCCTTTGTTGTGGGTTTCCATCATTCTTTTGTCTGAGGTTTTGCTCTACTTCTTACTACTCAAATGTCATCATTTGTACGCAGCTGCTTTTTGTTTACGCCCACATTCTTCAACGGCTTAGTTTACTTTCAGGTCTTACCGTGTTCTCACAGGTTGAGCAACCATCCCAGGCCAAATGCCTTTGCATTTCAAACTGAATTGAACTGAACATGCTGCACTGATGTTTGTTTCATAAAGTAACTGCAAGCTCGTCCTCGAAGTGTGCATCAGTATGTGGATAGTATACGCAGCAGTAGTAAAAGCAGGACGTTGAAATCGCTTAAGTATGCCGTATGCTGCGGATGCCTGTAAGGGTGCACAGATTGTTGGGGCGACTATTTATGTTCCTGGTGCATCTTTTCGCCTGTACTGCCGCTTCTGGTCATGTTATCTAGCATCCCAGTCAGCGTCCCTCCCCTTGCAGATAGCTGTATGACTGTATTTGGAATCTGTGTGGCCTTTTGCTTGGCCCTGTGGAGATATGACATATAAATAAGGGCGGGTCATGACCTCGCCGAGACTCGCCTCGGCCAGCCTCTTTCCTGGTGTGGAAGACACTCGTCAGCCAGCGAGGGTGTCCACTATTTGGGGGGAATCAGCCCTATCCCCCGAAGTTCCCAAAAATTCTATTTTATTGAATGAATGAGTTTCAATGAAGCCAACAATAGATTAGACTGATGAAGAGGATTTTAAGTGTATGGACTTGGATGGGGAAGGGGCTGTCATCTATGGCACTCAGTCCTACAATGGAGAGTC
>Ga0307966_1003637_pt1 | contig 11583 bp, 14 predicted proteins | sample OrgLakmetagen646_FD_203141 | JGI IMG/M metagenome (GOLD analysis project Ga0307966, IMG submission 203141) | Saline water microbial communities from Organic Lake, Antarctica - #646 | ecosystem: Environmental > Aquatic > Non-marine Saline and Alkaline > Saline | place: Antarctica: Organic Lake... | reverse complement strand
AGCTCCCAGCGTGCCCTGGTTGTGAACCCCTGACCCGTTTTTGGAGCCCCTGTCCCCAGCTGAGAGGCTGGCCGCTCAGCAGAGGGACCATGAGAAGCTACAGAGGGAGAGGCAGCTCAGGGAGCTGGCAGAGGCATAGGCAAAGGCAAGGGGCGCGGCTGTGCAGGGGCGTCCATGCATGCTGCTCCAAGAACAAGCCTCCTCCTCTCACAGGCCCTTCAGGCCCTTCCTTTGGGGCATCCACACAGAGTTAGTGAAGATGACAAGTGGGTAAGAGGGTTGCTTCTTTGATTGAGGGAAGCACTCAGCAGTGGTTCTCCCCATGCAGCCAATAGGCAGTCTGCCCATCAGCCTGCACGCAGCAGCAGCAGCAGTGGGGGATTCTTGACAGGGCCTGCCCGAACTGAATTTGAACTCGAAAATAAATCCCCAGACCCCTCACGAACTAAAATCGAAAATTTAATTAATTTTTGAAATGTGTGGTCCCGAAGTGATCGTGAACCTACGGTATATATAACCGAGCAACAGAAAAAGTTCCGGCTCAATCTGTGCAGATTTGAGAAAGTGATTTTCTAACCGTAATGCACTAACTAGGGCCTCCCCAACGAGTTCCGAGCCTCTTTGAGGCTCGCCGAGCCTCGCTGGCAAAATCAGACAACCTATTTACCCACCCTTAATTATTACATATATTTACATAAATGCACAACCAAGTATAAAGCCCACATAAATGCACAATCAAGTATAAAGCCCTCTCAGCGCAAATCTGCCTGTGCTTGCATGCTTGAACGTGAGCACTCAAACAAGGCTAGGAACGCCCCTCTCACCTTTCTGAACACAGAGACGGCATTTGATGATTTAAGCTACAATGCACACTTTCAGCTGCCTTTCCTAAACATGGTATTCATCGCAGGTTCTGCCTAAAAAAGGACATTTGTATGCTCGTACTTGCACACGCACACTGACCACTGAGCACAATCATCACTGCACCAACCTCACATCCCCGCACAGAGCTGGGAGCAAGGTCACCCAATCACGTGTGCGTGCAATCAAACACACATGCCTGCCACCAATCGCAACTTTCACCACGTCCCTCACCTTCGGGCACTGAGCTGCCTATCAGGACGCCCCCATTTGACACAGCAGCACGTGCGCCTGCCCCAGGGGCATTGGCTGCATGAGCCCCTATGGATCCTGCTGCACCAGCAGCTGTGCCTGTGCCTGTGCCCTGTAGTCCCCCATTGGCACCTGTGAAAACAAAACGCCACACACAGACTGTCTGTCAGATACATACACACATACACACACGCACGCACAAACACACACAGAAACATGAGATGGATGTTCGTGCATCATTACGTCATGTGCGCAGACCCCTTACAGGCTAAGGTGCAGCAGCATAGCTTCAATTCCCAAGCGTCTCTGAAAGACACGCGCACGCGCACGCGCACACAAAAACACACATGCACGCACACACACTCACACATGCGTGCGCATGCACACGCAGACGCGCATATACACATGCCCACACCCCCACCCGCACCCACACACGCGCGTGAGCTACCTGCAGGCTGGTCCGCCGGCTTGCTGCCCCCGCCTGGAGGTGCACCCCCACTGTCCGGTACCAAGATAGACAGGTTCTTCTTGAAGCGCTTGCCCTTGCCCCCACCCCCTAGCTCATGATCCCCTTCATCCCCTTCCTCTTGTCTGTGTGACGCGTCGGTGTGAGCAGCCCCTTGCTGGTTTCCCTGCGTTTGTGAGAACATGCGGCAAAAGGTGGTTTTCAAAGAAAGATGCTGGTCCAGGCGTTCCCTATCCCCAATTCTTGGTCAAGGCTACTGTGCACTCGCATGCAGGTGGCAAGCAGTGGTTGTGTACACAATGGTAGTTACATAGAACAGGCCAAGTGGTTGCCCTGTGTGTATGTGTGCTCCTTGTAGCAAAACGTGATGGGCAGCAGCAGACACATGCAAGGCTTTCGCAACAAAGCAGCAGCAGCAGCAGCAGCAGCAGCAGCAAGAGCAAGAGCAGCAGCACTTGTGGCTGCTGGGGCCACTTGGCCTAAAATAAGTGCTCTTTATGTGTGAGCAGGTGTGGCAATGTTTGGTCGGCGCTCAAGTATTTATGTCTAAACGATAGCACATGCCTAAGCAATAGCAAAAGCACACACACACAAACACATACACACACATACAACATATGCACAAACCCAGCCCCACCCCCACCCCTACTCACAAACACGCACACGCCTTGTACTTGCATCGATTTATATGCTGAATACTATTGCAAACCTGAAACGTTCACCCCCAAATGCTGAAGCACCACAGCGATCATCTCAACCACGACCTAAGATTACTTCCTGTGTGTTTCGCGTGTCAGATGGATGCACACACTACAGCATTTAGTAAAATGTGAGGAAATGGACGCATGCGTCTTTGCACCCCTGCTCTGAGACCTGGCAGCATGGCGTGACATCACTGCCTTCCATGACATATAGCAATATACAGATATACACAACCTCTTGCACCAGCAAGTGCCTCCCCATTTCTTAGGACTTTCCCCAGCACGGCACCTGCGCTCACGTGCACACTCACACTCACACTCAGACCCCAGCATCAGTGCTCACGTGCGCAAGAGTGATACGTGCATCTGTGCTCATGTGCACACCTGCGCTCAGGCCTCACTGAAAGGCACAACAAATTGCGTATAGGGCCCACCCTTCTCAAGACAACACCATAATGCCTTTCCCTCTACAGTGAATACGTGCATCTGCGCTCACGTGCACACATGCGCTCAGGCCTCACTGAAAGGCATAACAAGGCGCGTACAGCGCCTGAGGGCCCTTCTCAGGGCAACACTACATTGCCCCTCCCCACTGCCTTTCCCTCCACAACACACTCCACCCACCTGCTGGGGTTCCCCCTCCCTTTTTGAGGGACTCCCCTCCATTATTGAGGGCACACACTTTTTTTACAAACTGTGCTACAAGTGCGCACGTGGGCAAATTCATCACCACGTTCCCCTCCACCAACACACATGCCACCCACCTGCTGCCCCTCTCTTTCTCTCCTGCCCTCCCCCAGGTGTGCTAATCTGTCCAACTCAGAGCTAATTAATGTGTACGCGGTCTCGCAGTCTGCATGCACTGGTACATGGCTCTTGTCTAAGAAGCCTGCCTGCCGCACACCTGTGTGAATTGTGGGTAGGACCAATTACACGTTTGCTGGGAAATGTGCAAGGGCGTGTCCGACGCACCCTCTGTGTGTGTAAATCAAGCCGGAAAAAAACAAAAACATTATGTGTGACGTTAAGAGCTGGATGTACAGAGTTGACTAGACCTGCGTGTGTGTGCACTCCCTCTTTTCTTTATGTGGCGTCTGCATGTCCACTTCATATGATACACCTGGTAACTTACGCGAGATAAAGCAAATGCACCTGATGAAGTAGAGAGTGTACAAAACACAAAGTGATCCTTGAGGTGTTTGAAATAATAGGATGAGTGTACACAAATTTGACCTAGGGTTTGCCAGAACCACATTTAAACGGTGCATATACTTTATTTTTGGCAGGAAAATCATCAAATATACGGTCATATACGTTGGATATATACCAGAGGGGGGACACTGAGGCCAAAATGGGTATGGTTTTTGCATGCTCCCAGGGTATGGGCCCCTAACTGGCACGTTCCAAGCTCAGCTCTGATCTGTAGTGATTCCAATGCAGCTGAGCTTTAAACGTGCAAATTAGGGGGCCCATACCTAATCGGCTGCGGCATGAACCTAACATTTTGAGCAGCCATATGCTGTAACTGACCAGCCAGCGCACCAAACCCGGTGATTTTTAGAGTTTTGAAGTCCTTACAATAAATTAATATCATTGCAAGAGGAGTGGGGCAAAAAGACCAAGTGGTTGGCGAGATGTGCAATTAATGTGCCATTCCCCCTGAAAAGCACCCATATAGGGTACATGTGCACGACGCGTGCTTTTAGTCCTGTCATTCTGTACGTAGGGCGACTTGTCTAAATCTGAGCACATGCTCGGGTTGCTTATAAAGTCGGCATCAATCTGAATCTAGGTTGAGTCCAATTTGATGAAGTGACGTGTGAGTAGTTGCACCTTTCATGCAAAAAGGAGCATGTTTTGGCTTTTGCCCAGTGTCCCCCCTCTGGATATACCGGGTACTGGGTATACGGTTCTGGCCAACCTTATAAATACCTCTCTGTGTCTGCTCCCATTCCTATCATTCACATCACACGGCTGCCCCTTCTGTGTCGTCTGTAATGCATGCCCACTTCAACTGATGCAGGCTCGCATGGCCAGGGAAGCTCAATTGCACAATGTTAAGCAACTTTGCTACAACATGCGGAGCAGGACTCCACCTCCAGATCTTGACACTACAACTCTTGCACACCTCCCCCCACCCTTCCCCCCCATTTCCAACGCACCCTGCGAAGGTGCAACACTTGACTATCAAGCCTGCCAGCCTACAGATTTTAAAAGAAGCTTCATCCATACATGGGGCAGCATGCACTGGTCCTCAGTAACATGTCATGATACCTGACTGAGTGTCATGCATCTCTTCACCGCTTGTGCTCAGACAGGCACACAAACACACACATACACACGCTGTACCTATAGTTTGCGTAATGTAGGTATGCTGTGGGCCCTAACCTACCTGCGAGTTGCAGAGCTTGACCGTTGGGCCCTAACACCATTGCACATTTGCTAGGTTGGGAAGAGGCAAGAGCACGCTTGGCAGGGTGATGCAGGAGATTGCCCTGGTCCTGTGCGTGTTCAACGATGTTTATTTCACAATCATTTAAATGTATAATGCATGCGTGTATGTGCGCCTGTGTGCATATGAGCACATACGCTTTTGAATGTATATGAAAGTGTGTGTTTATGTGTGTGTGAGAGTGTGTGTGTGTGAGTGTGTGTGTGTGAGAGTGTGTGTGTGTGCGTGTGAGAGTGTGTGTGTGTGCACGCGTGCGTGTGCGAGCGTGCATGTGTGTACACAAGCATGTGCTCGAGCATGTACGTGCGTGTGTGTGTGTGTGCGTGCGTGCGAGTGAGTGTGTGCGTGCGAGTAAGTTTGTGTGTGGGTGTTGTGTGTGTGTATGTGTGTGTTGCGTTGTGTGTGTGTGTGTGTGCGTGTGTGTGTGTGTGTTTGTGTTTGTGTTTGTGCGCATGTCTTATGATGATTCTTACCAAGCCCTGTCGTTTTCTTCGCCGGGCTTGCAAAAGCTGTGTGTTGTGAAGCAGGGGGGTAGAAAGGTGTTAGGGAGTGATTGGAGGAGGGGAGACTTGAAAGGTCAAATTTCAAACCTCTCTGTCTTTGTTTGTCCTCGTTTCTATTGGCTTCTCTCCTCTCCTCACGCGGTCCAGTACACCATTTGAGCTGCTGTACTGATGTAGCTGTCCCGATGGACTGACCACGAACACAGCTACTTGGGTGGGGGAACCGCTGCTCAACTCCATGCCCATGTGGAACAGGTCATCGAGGCCCGCACTAAAGTCCATATTTATTAGATATCTATTAATATATCAATACTATCAAGCAAGCACAAATTGGGTCAACCATTGGGCGCCTTAGTTTTCCAGTATATACACCCTTGTATATAGGTAACTTTATATACTCGATATAAATACACCCTTGTGTATAGGTAACTTTATATACTCGATATAAATACTCTAATACATCATTTGCTACTCTATTTAACTCTCGCCTTTATGGCGGTTCGCATGATTGCCACCCGGTCACGGGAAAAAATTATAATTATAAAAGATAGGGGGGAAATGCACTGGTTCTTATGAGGACACGCGGCGTTGCTTGGCCAGCATGCAACAGCCTTCACTGTGCTCTGCTCTCCTCTCCCCCTGTCCATCAGCTTGGCTACCCTCCCCTCTGAGCTGTTTTTTTGGCTCTTTTACGGGAGGACCGTTGTCCCCTATGGCGGTGAGTGTTCAGACCTACGCCGCGCGTCCTCATAAGCACCAGTACGCTTTCCCCTATTTTTTGAATTCTTTCATTTTTAAATTGTTCGGTGATCATAATTGCGAAGCCCCGGCGTCCATCCAATGCGAAATATTGACCTGTCCAGCACTTCAATTTGAGAGCGCTTGTGAGCGTGCAGGTCGTTGTTCTGCTCCGGCTGTACGTCCAGGCTTGATCATTGCAGGCAGCATGGCCAAATTTGTCTTTTCAAGTGATTCATGAATGGAATGTTTCTCTTCTTTTTGAGCTTATGGATTTATTATTAATAGGTACCGTTATTAATGTACCGGCAGCGTTACAATAGTTATAATTTACCTCACAATTTGCACATCTTGTTTGCATTCGCACACAGCACCGCCAGCTGGTCTTCCCACTTCAGTATGAGGACTTTCTTGAACCAACCAAATATTCGTGGTGTAGCCTCTTTTGTACCTGAGTGCCTAGCCCTTTTCCCTTGATTTGTTTTGAAATCTTTTTGGTTTAATTTCAGGATTATTCATGGCATAGGGGTTCTAGCATTTGTGACACATGTGAGTGTGGAGAAGTTCAAGATGAGAAGCATGTGCTTTTCTTTTGCAAGTGTGCTGAAGTGTGCTAGCTGCGCATGAGATACAAAGACATTTTTGAAGGAATGTTTAAGACTCTGCATGCGTTTGCTCCTTCGAGCTCTGAATTTATTCCTTTCTTGGCTTGTCATCACAGTATCACTGATTTTGAGATCAATGCAATCCTGAATCAAGACTCATACAGACTCCTCAAGTTTGTATCAGATTTAGTTTCAATTTTCGACACTGGTTGATTTTGTTTCACCAGCCAATTGCCATCAGCCAGAGTCTCGGGCTGCAGGCCATCCTTGTAACCCTCAGGATTTTTCCAAGCTTCCGCTCGGATGCCCCCCACAGGCATATATAGCGATGTAACTTTACCTTGCCTTACCTTAAATGGATTTATTTGTGGCTGGCCGAAACCAGTCAGCAACCGATCAGCCAAACAACCTGGCTGAAGGTAACACCTCCCAAAGAAAATCCCAGTCTTGAGTTTACATGCTAAAAGCGCTGTGGCATTCAATAATGCGTAGTAAAAAGCCCCAAACAAAAAGTTGTTGTGCCATTGGTCGCGATGCATCAAATAGCACATCCCCCACTGAAGCAGCACAGTTGCTCAAATGCTGGAAATCCGGAGATGTTACAAACATTTTTACTTGGACACTGCCTTCTTGACACGAAGGCTCTTCTGCACGGCGGCCATACGTGCCTGGGCAGGGTACTGCAGTAACAAACAGCAAAGATAGGGGGGTTGATGACATTTATGCTGTTGCGTGTAATTATGATTGCGCCTTGTGCATGCTCGCAAATTACAGTGTCCTGGCTTCCAACTTAAGCTCTAATATGCCTTGTACAACCTTCTTTCATCAAACAAATCAGCTGGCCGTTGGGTGTAAGCAGGTGAGGCAACTTTGGAAATTCTTGGAAAGACATTAATCTAATTATTGGAGTGCATCGAAGTACTTGCTGCTTTTGCTATGAGTACGATTGTACCGTATGCCACGCTGCATTAGCAAACAGGTATGGTAAAAGACCCCAGACACTTAAACGTGCTGAAACGCCATTGGGTCTGTCTGTGTTCAGGAGTTTTACAATACTCAGTACTAAAGTGGCGTTTTTCGCCCTAATCAATGTGGGGAGTGGTGCTTCCTGCCTGCATAGTTTCCCTCTCTTTCTGTGCCCATTCTTGACGCTTGCAAGAGATGATTTATTCAACCGTGCAGGTGTACACGAGCACATGCATTTGTTTAGACGCGCATGTGTGTGCAGACACACTGATGTGCAAGCGCATGGGTGCGTGAGTGATTGAGTGTGTATGTGTGTGTGCGCGCATGTTTGTGTGTCTGTGTGTGCCCACGCATATGTGTGTATGTCTGTGTGTGTGTGTGTGTGCGCACGTGCATATGCGCACGTGCTGCGCTGTGCCAGTCTGTTCATGCACCTGTGCTACCCGTCCTTTCAAGTGTGCATCCGTGAAGGCAGCCTCTCCCATACAAAGGCAGACCCCTCTCCTTCACACATAAAGCAGGCTCAAGCACCCACCTTCAGGTCAGGTCGGGAGCTGGCCACCTGCTTGCCCACGGACACCAGGGATCGGCGGGCGTTCTGCTTCCATGCATAGTGGGTGGTCGCCTTGGCGGGCTTGCTCACGTTCTTCTTGCTGCCCTTGATGAAATCCACGGTGTCGTCGCTCTTAGCTTGGACGCCGAAGTAGTCGTTCTTGTGGCGCAGGCCTATGGAGCCGGAGGGGGAGGATATACAGCAAATGGAAAGCAAGGGAAACAAAATGTATGTACCCACACACTGACAGGAACACCGGGGCACGGGCATGCTACTGAACCCTGGCCGGCAGGTGCTTCACTGCAAGCATCCTTTTCTGCAGATATGTTGGTTTGCCACGCTATTGCTGCCCCCGTGACCCACCAGAGAACTTGTAGGAGTGCTTGTTGTACAGGTTTCCAGGCTCAGCTGAAAACCAGGTGCCATGGTTGCCTCCGTGGATGCCCTTTCTCAAAAAGCTGTTGCCCTTCTTCACGCACTCCCCTGTTTGTTTGCGTACATGTGTGTGGCCACAATGCAGGCATGTGAGATGTTGTGGAAGATTGCAAAGACAGCTGCAGTACACTGAAGACTTACACACAACCGCGTTGCTGGCGTTGTTCTGCATGGCTCCCTGGCGTGTGGGTAATTAGCTAAATAAACAAAGGGGTTTCTGTGATCAAAATCATCAATTTTCGAGCACTGCCATTTTTTTCGAGCACTGCCGTCCTGTGCTCAATATTGTAGAGCCTCTGTCTCGCGTCGACATATCATTACACGCAAATGGAGCGAAACACGTCGCGAAGTCACATAGCCGGCAAATTCCAAATAGGGGATTTAAGTAATGGTACCTCTCCCTCACTATGCAAAGCGACTGCCATCACATTATCGCCAGAATTTCACCTCCAAGAGGGGTGCACAAAAGGCATACAAGCACATTTTCTAAAAGACTGTCCTGGCTCGTGGCTGCGAGGCCATAGCGCTCAATCATCACAAGCGTGCAAAGCACAGCTTACATCCTGCATGCAAACAAAAAAAGAAAGTTATCACAATTGAACAGGGACACACAAACGCGTGGACAGACTTGCACTGTGTCACAATTCAATAGAAAAAGCAATTGAAAAAATTATAAAGATCACAGCCACAAGTGATAACGAGGCCATTATGAAGGATTCCTTTATAGGAGCTCCATAGGTGCCTGCGCCCAGGCAGCCCGCCACCATTCAAACATCTTAATTAATGTGGGTAAGGGAGGTTGTGTGGCGTGAACCAAAACCTGTTTGTGCTGTGCTGCAGTGAGCAATCAAGCGCAATTAAGCGCATGCATGCTCATTGTTTGTGTGTCAGTGTTCAAATCAGGGTCTTACTAATATTTCCCACACTCATACAAAGATTGCGTGGAGTGCCATCTTCCTGCATCTTTGTCTGTTCCGGCTAGCAGAGGGCAGGCTGTGATGCGCTGGTGCATCTTTTTAAGTTGTTGAGGGACAGGTCTTGAAATATTTGCAGGTTGCAAGCACAAAAAGCATTTAAGATTGAAAGACCCTTTCTGAGTTGGTATTTTATACCATGCACTAGCAGTTTTATCCAGATTTGCAGGTATTTATTTAAGAAGAGCCGGTCAAACAAGATGGCGTCAGTACAAATAGTAGACACAAAGCGTGTGTTGACACAGCTAGATGCAATACTTAGCTGGCATTCATTCATACATAGTCAGCGATTTCGATACGAATAGGACCAATTTTGTCAACAACGCCAACATCGGTGCAATTTGATTGGCACCGCATGGTCCTTTTCTAGAAATTGAGCTACCAGCATGCGTGCCGTAATGTGGCAGTAATGACAAGGAACAGGCTCGTGTGCGTGTGTTTGTGTGTGTATGTGTGTGTGAGTGTGTGTGCCATTCAACAAAATGATCAAGATTTCTGCAACAATAACAATACTATCCACAAGGTAATCACGCAGTGCCATAGTTAATGTATGGAGTGGGAAGTTGTCTAAGAATTGAAAGCCCTGCTGGTAGTGACAATACAGCGAGCAGAGGAGATATCACAAGCAGCTTTTTAGTATGCAAAGACTTCTATGGTGCCCTTTAAGTATGAAACTCAATAATGGCAATTCTGAGGCTCACTGCTTATGCTCTCGCCGTGTGGACCAAGCAAAGCTCTTTCTGCTTTCTAAGCATGCATAGGAAGCCCCCCCCCTTCTGTGATTACTCACCAATCTCCACGCTTCTTGCTGTCCAATTTATCCCAGTCTGCTAATAAGTGGACCTGTTAAAGAAGGATAAAACACAAGGGTCAGTCAGGTATAACGCAGCTCATTTAAGCATGGCCAAAGCTTCTATTTACCTAGTTCATTGATATTCCAAAGCACAATTTGTAGAACTAGCCGTGTGGGAGACTGGAAACTCTTATGACTTGAGCAAATTCCATGCTTGTGGACGAGCACTTGCTGCGCATTGCGCTCAACCCAAGCAATTGCACTCACATTTTTAGGGTGTGCTGGGTTGACAGAGTAGGCTGTGCCTCCAGGGTATTCAGGCCCTGCAAGAGCACACACAAAGCACGAAAACATGTTACACAGCTTGGCAGATGGACTCTTCCATATGTGCGCGCATGTGTGTGTGTGTGTGTGTGTGTGTGTGTGTGTGAATATGTGAGTATGTGTGTATGTGTGTGTGCATGTGTGTGCGTGTGTGTATGTGCGTTGCGTGTGTGTATGTGTGTGCATGTGTGTGTGAGCGTGTGTGTGTGCGTGCGTTGCTCTTTACTTTTGTTTCTGAGTGGAGGAGCTGAATAGCACATAAGTGCTTGTTCTGTTGTGGGAGTGGGTTGGGTGCTTGCATTTGCTTCCCTTGTTCTTTTCATGCATACTGCACAGAAGGTACATCTGATTTGAAAAACAATCTGACCATCACAAGGGCAGAAGTGCATGATTGTATGTCTACCGTTGCTTGAAAGTTTGGTAAACAAGCACGTGTGTGCATTGTGCACGTCTGTAAGTGTGCACATGCTTGTGCCTGTGCTTGTGTATTTGTGTGTGTGTGTGTGTGTGTGTGTGTGTGTGTGTGTGTGTTTCAGTGTATGTGTTAATGTGCCCATCATCTCATAGGACATCAACACTGAACAAGGCACTCACGAATTAATGGCTCCCAGTGCTTAAACCGTGCTAGCAGCTCTTCCCCATGCTCCACTTTCCTTCTGATTGTTTCACGGTTGTCCTGGGGGTTGCCAATGACGGGAGGGGGATATGTGTGTGTATGTGAGTGTGTGTGTTTCGTGTCTGTGCGTGTGTGTGTGTGTGTGTGTGTGTGTGTGTGTGTATGTGTGTGTTGTGCATGTGTGTGTGGTGTGCATGTGAGCATGTTTGTGTGTGTGTATGTGTGTGTATGTGTGTGTATGTGTGTATGTGTGTGTAAGTATGTGCGTGCGTGTGTATGTGTGTGTTGTGTGTGTGTGTGAGTGTGTGTGTGTATGTGTGTGTGTGTGTGTGAGACAGTAATTA
>Ga0307966_1003634_pt1 | contig 11586 bp, 9 predicted proteins | sample OrgLakmetagen646_FD_203141 | JGI IMG/M metagenome (GOLD analysis project Ga0307966, IMG submission 203141) | Saline water microbial communities from Organic Lake, Antarctica - #646 | ecosystem: Environmental > Aquatic > Non-marine Saline and Alkaline > Saline | place: Antarctica: Organic Lake... | reverse complement strand
ATACACCTATGCCTGCCCCCATCAATACTCCACGGGTATCGACTTTATTATGGTAAATGGTATCCCCGTTATTGTAGAAGATAAAATGACTGGTGCTTTACCTGTAGAGGGCTAAAAAATTAAAACCTGAATACGGATGCGCCATCTACAAAAAATATAATGATTGTAGGAATACATCATTTCATAATAAACGTATTTATATGATATATTTAAAGCTCACTTAATTTGTTGCTCAACTCAGTTTCAATTTAGTCAATCAACACGCTAGCATCAAACGTATCACGAGGATTATTCGACATGACTGCTTTATCAGACTTTGTTCAATTAGATAGTCGCCAAGCAAGTCTGGTGATTGATTGCACATCAAACACGCCAGCTATCGCCTATTTTGGCAAACGTTTAAATGAACAAACCTCTTTTGACATGCTCAAGCTCTTGTTAACACGCCAAGAGGCAAAATGCGCCGTAATTGTTGAAGCGCCTATTTCACTGACACCATCGATGGGGGAAGGTTTCACGGGCGGTCCTGGTATTGAGCTAAACAACGACAGCAACGCTTGGTCAATAGGCGCCAAGCTGCAAAAAATTGAGCAGCTTAATAGTCAAGAAGTGCGATTTGAATCTTTTGATGAGGCACGCAAACTAACACTCAGTCACTTTATTAAACTCGACGAAGTCAGCAATGTAATAAGCGCATCAACGACATTAATTAACCACAGTAAAACACCGATTGGGGTTAATTATTGCGCAGCACCAACAATTCCTATGCCCGATCATATAACCAAGTTGATGTCCTTTGAAGGACGCTGGTCAAATGAATTTCATCGCAATACCATCGATTTATTTTTGGGATCTGTACTGCGCGAGAATCGCAAAGGCAAAACCTCACATGATAACTTCCCAGGTGCTATATTACATGAGCAATATACGAACGAGAACCAAGGTGAATGTTATGGTTTTCATTTAGGTTGGAGCGGTAATCACCGCACGCGTATTGAGTTACTGCCAGAACAACGCACCTACATTCAAATGGGTGAGTTGTTAATGCCGTCCGAACTGACATTGCAGCATGGTGAGGCTTATACTTCACCAACGCTCTACTGCGCATACTCGCAAACAGGTTTTAACTCGCTTTCGAACAACTTCCATCAGTTTATACGTACTCAAATTCTGACTGCAAAACAGCGAGCAAAGCCCAGACCTGTGCATTACAACACATGGGAAGGTATTTATTTTGAACACAATGTAGATACCTTAAAATCCTTAGCCGATCGCGTTGCCAGCTTAGGGGTTGAACGTTTTGTATTAGACGACGGCTGGTTTAAAGGGCGTCGCGGTGACTATGCTGGTTTAGGTGACTGGACCGTGGATTATGCTATTTATCCCGATGGTCTGTCTCCGATCATTGATCATGTTAATAGCTTAGGCATGGAGTTTGGTATTTGGTTCGAACCTGAAATGGTTAACTCCGACAGTGATTTATACCGCGCGCATCCAGATTGGGTATTGCACACTGAAGGCAATGAGCAACTACGTTTTAGAAATCAGCTGGTGCTGGATTTAACACGCCCACAGGTGGTGGATTATCTGTTTAAGTGTATTGACGACATCCTAAGCGAATATTCAAGTATTCGTTATATAAAGTGGGACATGAATCGCGACATTAATCATGCCGGTAATGCTCACGGAAAACCAGCCGTCAGTAAACAAACTCATGCCTTATATAAACTCATCGATGACTTGCGCGAAGCCCATCCTGAGGTGGAAATTGAAAGTTGCTCATCCGGCGGTGCACGCGTTGATTATGGCGTTTTAAGTCATACCGACCGGGTTTGGACCTCAGATTCAAATGACGCCATTGACCGTCTCGATATTCAACGTGGTTGCTCATACTTCTTTCCATCAGAAGTTATGGGGGCACACGTTGGACCCCGAGATTGTCACATTACGGGGCGTCGTGTGAGCATAGAAATGCGCGCAGGGGTTTCTTTCTTTGGTCACTTAGGTTTAGAAATGGACCCTAGAGAATTGAGCGAACATGAAATGCAGACACTTAGTGATATAATTGCGCTGCACAAAAAACACCGCGCGCTAATTCATTCAGGACAACTCATTCGCTTAGATACGGATGGTAACTCGGTCGATTTTGGTATTGTGAGTAGCGACAAATCGCACGCTTTGTATGCTTATAACAGCGTTACTGAAACTAAACGTACAGTCCCTAAAAAATATAGATTTAACGGTTTAGATGCCTCTAAAACCTATCAGTTTAATAAGATTTGGCCAACGAATCTGAAAGAGTATTCACCGTCTATTTTAGCAAAAATAGACGGTCAGAAAATCAGTGGGCAAGCTTTAATCCAACTGGGTATGCAACTGCCGATTAGCTTCCCGCAAACCACGCTTATTTTTGAATTAAAGGCAGTTTAATCAATCGACTATTAAAAATCGTCGGCGTGACATTTAACCGCTGCTTCAGATCACACAAACGGGTTCTACAACACCTTCAATTCCATGCAATTGATAGATAAAAATATTACCCGATTGTGGTTCTATCATTAAACGTTCGGGTGCCAGTGAATGCTTGGCTGTGGTCACAATCAGCCAATCCATTTGTGGCCCCCCTATGGCCACACTGGAAGGCTGACTGACGGGCATATCGAGCACTAAATCAATCTTGCCCTTTGGGTTGTATCGAACAACTTGTGAAGCTCCCCAATGTGCACTCCAGAGGTAATCCTCTGAATCCACTATTGAGCCATCAGGAAACCGATGTCCTTGCGTTGTTGCAAACACTCTTTTATTGGATAGTTGTGCCGTTCTTGTGTCAAAATCGTAAGCGCTAATCGTGCGCTTTGGTGAATCGGCGTGATACAGCGTTTTGCCGTCCTTACTCCAACATAAACCATTAGAAATTGACACATTGACTACTTTTGCATCACATTGTTTATTCGCGTTTATACAATATAGATTGCCCAAAACAATGTTATTCAAATTGCTGTCATCATCGGCCGCAACAGATTCATTCATAGTGCCAGCCCAAAAACGCCCTTGTCGGTCAGTTCTGCCATCATTAAAGCGATTCGTTTTTATATTCTTTTCAGGTTGGGCCAACCACTCAAGTTGTTCGGTAACAAGATTATAGCGCGCAATCCCAACATCGAATGCAGCAATAATTTCATTCTTAATTGGCGTAAAAGAAAAACAGCCAATCCGATACGGCATATCAAAAGTTTCAACACCATGAGTTCTAGGGCAATAGCGTTGAATTTTGGCGCCAATGATATCGACCCAATAAATGACTTGCTCAAACTCATTCCACAGCGCGCATTCGGCTAAAATACATTGTGAGTTAATACTGAAAAGTAACTTGCCCACTTTTTTCGGCAGTTGAGTTTTATTCACGCTTACATCCTCTTTTTCAAGTGTACAAAATCTGCTTAAGCCGTTTCTTGATTTAATTCATTTATACTTTGGAAAACCGAATTAAAGCCCAATAAAGTGGTCGTTGTTACCTGACAAATTTCGGTTGAAATTGATTGTGACTCTAGCACGCTAGCAAAACAAGAACTTAAGTGAGAAGCGCCAACAATACTGACTTTATCCATTTTAGCGAGACTCCATTCGGTGGCATTCATAGAAGCACGAACATCGCTCCCTATGAGCAAACCTGAAAGATAAGAGGTTGCTTCATGGGCACTCAATTGCCCAAATAACTGCCTCGAACGCACACTAAATAGCCCATGAATTAAACTACCCATTTCACTATTTAGGGTAAAAGCAGCGCCGGAATCAAATGCTTCTTGATTAAACACTTTCTGATTAAACACTCCCTGATTAAACACGGTCACTTTTTCTTGGATTAACACACTGTGATTTGCAATAAGGTCAAATAACTCGCCAGTTAACGCTGTTTTAAAGAGCTTAATTTTGCCATCTTCAACCAACACCCATTTAGTATGCGTGCCCGGCAAACAAACTAAGTGTCGACCGACTTGGTTTTCAACGGCTAATTGCAGCCAACCTAAAATTTGTAATTCTTCTCCGCGCATGCAGTCGTAATTGTTATTTTCAAGTTTACAACTCAAGCCCGGAATAACATTAATATTGTAACCGTTGCACTGAAAATTTACGCAAGATTTAGCCAGTTCTTGGGGAGAAATGGGGCTAGACAAATAGGGTGTCTCTTTCCAACCAATACTTGAGCCAATTTGTCCTGCCATTAAGACGGGTAGTTTGCCGTATTCAGATTCCCACGGCGAAATACATTGCATTAAGGTTTCGTCAAAACTCAAGGCTGACTTACTCACTCCTAAGCCTGCGCTGCGGGTGACTAGTTTTAGGCTGCCATCGGCTTTGACTTTACAAAGAAAAGCTCGAAGGCGACTCGTCCCCCAATCTACAGCAATAAAATAGGAAGACCTTTGCATTAAGTTCTCCCACCATCAATATTAATGGCTTGTCCCGTAATCATGGAAGAATTATCTGAAGCCAGAAATAGCGCTAAATTGGCGACGTCATGAGGTTCTATGCGTTTTTTAAGCGCCATCGCTTCAGTCCATTTTTGCTCTTCTTCTTTGGTTAACCAACTGGCTAGTTGCCGATCGGTGGCTACCCACCCTGGTAAAATAGCGTTAACTCGAATATTGTCGACCCCAAAATCACGAGAAAGTGACTTCGTCATGCCCATTAATCCTGCTTTTGCAGTCACGTAACCCGTCATCCGCTGTGGGCCAATAAGCGCATTGATGGAACTGAAATTAATAATGCTACCAGAGGCATGCTCTCGCATAATTTTGAAAGCCGCTTGTGACGCAAAGAAAGCAGGGTCCAAGTTAACCTGCATACACTTATGCCAATCATAGGCCGAGATATTTTCAACGTTTTGACGAGCATCATTGCCCACATTGTTGACTAGCACATCCAAGTTACCCAATGCTTTTGATGCTTCTAGAATAGCAAGTTGTAGTGTTTCAGGATCGGTCACATCGACTTTTCGATACCAAAGTTGAGCGCCATGATTTTTAGATACAATCCCAGTAATTAATGCTGCTGAGGCTTGCTCATCGATATCGATAAAAGCAACTTTAGCTTTTTGCCCGACAAATGCCTTAACCATTGCAGCGCCGATGCCAGTTGCGCCTCCAGTTATAAATACAACCTTACCAATGAGACTCGAATACTGTGTCGCGTTTTTGTCAATAGAATCGGTCACCCAATCCTCCATTTGTCGAGGTGTTGAAGAATATTAATCAAGCGCTGAACACTTAAATATTATTAAGGTAATCAGTTTTCGCCTTTTAGGTTATTATCATATTATACTAACTAAAAACAAATACGATAATTCAGCAATAAAATTAAGTATGATATAACTGATTTATTGTAGATTTGGAAATTTTAACATGCAAACACCGCAACGGCACAATCTAACTCATCAGCTTACACACGATCTAGGTATTGCTATAGTAAATGGGAAATATCCTGTTGGCAAAGGAATGCCATCAGAAGCTGACTTATGTGTAGAATATGATGTGAGTCGAAGCTCTACAAGAGAAGCGGTGAAAATGCTTTCCGCCAAAGGACTTATTTCTTCTCGCCCAAAACAAGGCATTAGGGTGTTACCTGAAAGCAGCTGGAATATGTTTGATACCGATGTGCTAACTTGGATTTTAAGCAGTAAACCCTCACTTTCTCTACTTAAAGAATTTACACAGGTACGCTTCGCGATTGAGCCCGAAGCGGCTGCGCTGGCAGCTCAGAATGCAACTGATGAACAGCTTGCACAGATAGAGTTTGCTCTCAGCAGAATGGCGGATGCAGACAATGGCTTAGACGATCCCTTAGAAGCTGATATCGAATTTCACACCAGTATATTAAATGCCAGTGGCAATCGGTTTTTCGCTCAACTTTCCGACTTTATAGGCACCGCATTGCGAGTAAGCATTCGCTATACAAATAAAATAAAAGGTGTTCCCGGCGCTGATGTGCAAAAACATGCTGACATTTTTAATACTATAAAATCAAAGGATGACAAAGCTGCTCGTGCAGCAGTTTCAACCATCCTCGTTGAGGCGCTCGAACTAATCGAATCCAAGCTCTAGGGGTCTAATATGATTGAGCATACTCTACGAAAGCTAAAGACGCAGTATGACCACCGAAGATAAGCATTACTGCATCGAAGCAATATTGCTTGCGGCTGGCGAGAGCAGACGCTTCAACGATACTAAACAGCTTGCTTTTGTTGATAAGAAGCCGATGCTGGTTGGCACTGTAGAGATGCTGAAACACGCAAAATTTAACTCAATTACCGTTGTTTTAGGCGCAAATGCGAGTAACGTTAAAAACGTTTTACAGCAGCTTAGTTTAGAACCGGCTATAGGCGTTAACAGATTTCCAAGCGTGACCGCCATCATTGCCCATAAATGGCAACAAGGAATGGGTGCTTCAATAGCAGCTGGTATAGAGAATTTAGCGAAGGAAATCACCCATGTTTTTATTGGATTAACTGATCAGGTGGAAATTCGGTCAGAGCAGTGTAATCTTATGGTTATAGAATCGCGCAAAAATCCTAACAAGATTATTGCCGCTTTCTATAATGGTAAGCTAGGTGCACCGGCCATTTTCCCCAAAGCATATTTTGCCGAGCTCGCTTTACTAGAAAACGATAAAGGGGCAAGAAATATATTGCGTGCCAATACAACACGCATCATCAGTATTGATATGCCAGAGGCAGCGCGGGACATCGATACTAAGAAAGATTTATTGACGTATCAATCGAAGACGCAAACGTAACAAAGCACGGGTTGAAACCCCCAACATTGAGACACATAGAGGACAAAGGGATGATTAGTTTTACCTTAAATGACAAACCCATTAAAGTTGATGCGGATCCAAAAATGCCGTTACTTTGGGCATTGCGTGATTTGCTTGATATGACAGGAACCAAGTACGGTTGTGGTATTGCTCAATGTGGTGCTTGTACGGTACATATGGACGGTACACCAATTCGCTCGTGTGTTATGCCACTGTCCACTATTGCGGGTAAAAATATCACCACAATAGAGGGCTTATCCAGTGATGCCAGCCATCCTATTCAACAAGCTTGGCTGGAGCATAATGTTCCGCAATGTGGCTATTGCCAATCAGGTCAAATAATGAGTGCTGTTGCTTTGCTTGAGAGTAACCCTAATCCTGATGACGCCGCTATTGATAATGCAATGCAAGGCAATATTTGTCGTTGTGGCACCTACCCTCGTATTAAGGCTGCCATTAAAGATGCTGCAAGAAATGTGTCGATAACTAATGTCGATTTTAGTCTAGCTAAAAATGCAGGAGAAAAAGCATGATTGAATTATTTCAACAGGCCGCTAATAACGCATCAATTAAGCAGACAAAATCTGTTAGCCGACGTGATTTTTTGAAGTTAACCGGCATGACCACTAGCGGCTTTGTTTTGGGATCTATGTTATCTGTTAGCTTACCAGCGTGGGCACATGGAAATGCTTCTCATGTAGGCGATAACACACTCAATTTATTTGTTACGATTGAAACTAATGGCCGCGTTAATATTGTCTGTCACCGCAGTGAAATGGGCCAAGGTATTCGCACCAGTATTCCTCAAATTGTTGCCGATGAACTTTGCGTTGCTTGGAAGGATGTGCACGTTGTGCAAGGCTTAGCCAATGAAGCTTATGGCAGTCAAAACACAGATGGATCGCGTTCAATAAGAAACTTTTATGCAAAAATGCGTGAAATGGGCGCAACTGCAAGAACAATATTAGAACAAGCTGCCGCAGAACAATGGGCAGTGCCAATAGCTGACGTTTATGCTGATGACAGTTTTGTTATTAATAAAAATACCAAGCAAAAAATATCTTTCGCTGCACTAGCTGAACCTGCTTCAAAAATAAAACCCCCAGCCCCCGATTCGTTAATCTATAAATCAAAGAAAGACTTTAAGTATATTGGCAAACCAATACAAATCATCGATTTACCCGACATGGTTACTGGCAATGCTATCTTTGGACAAGACGTGAAACTCGAGGGTATGTTGTACGCAAGTATTGAGCGTAATCCTGTAGTTGGATCAAAAGTTGAATCGTTCGACAAAGCCGCGGCCATGAAAACGGGCGGTGTAGTCGACGTTTATAAGATGCCTGAACAACCAACGCCTGTGGTTTTTAATCCTGCGAACGGTGTTGCTGTTATTGCAACGAATACTTGGGCGGCATCACAAGGCCGAAAAGCACTAAACATAAAATGGGGTGACAGTCCTCATAAAGACCATGACTCAGCAGAATACTTGGCGAAATTAAATCAACGAATTGTCGGTAAAGGTAAGACCATTAGGCAAGGCGGCGATGCTTATGCTGCAATGCAACAATCACAGAAAAAAATAGCAGCAACTTATACCGTACCTTATCTCGTGCATGCACCAATGGAGCCACCCGCGGCGACTGCCGTATTTAAAGACGGCAAGTGTGAAGTATGGGCTTGTACACAAACGCCTCAGAACACGCAACAAAATGTGGCCGCTGCACTAGGTATTGCAAAAGAGAATGTAACTGTAAATGTAACGTTACTAGGTGGTGCCTTTGGACGTAAATCAAAAGCTGATTTTTCAATTGAAGCCGCACTTCTTACCAAGTACACAGGAAAGCCCGTAAAGGTTATCTGGAGTCGAGAAGATGATATTCGCCAAGGTTATTACCACTCTATTAGCTCACAATATTTTGAGGCTGGCTTAACCGCCGATAATGCGGTGAATGCATGGATACAACGAACCGCCTTCCCTAGTATCAGTTGGACGTTTGATGGCGCTACAGATGAGCCCTCCGATGGCGAGTTAAGTTTAGGCTTTGGCGACGTGCCATTTAATGTTGAGAACTTGTCCTGTGAAACGCATAAAGCGCCTGCTCATATTCGAATTGGTTGGGTTCGTTCTGTATGTAATATTCAGCATGCATTTGCTCAAGGCAGTTTTGTCGACGAACTAGCTCATGCAGCTAAAGTGCCTACGCACAAAATGTGGCATCAGTTATTGGGCAATGACCGCTTTGTTAACCCAAAGGACCAAGGTTTTGAATATGCTAACTACGGAGAGACACTGGAGCGTTTCCCTATCGACACCAAACGTTTGAAAAATGTTTTGGATGACGTAGTTACTAAGTCTGGTGCCGACAAGCCAACTGCCAATGGAGAGGCATGGGGCATTAGCGCGCATCGAAGCTTTGTAAGCTATGTTGCAGTGGCAACAAAAGTGCGTGTAAAAGACAATAAAGTAACTGTTCTCGAAATGCATTCTAGTATCGACGCTGGGACAGTAGTTAACCCTGATCGCGTTCGCTCACAACAAGAGGGGTCAATGATATTTGGCTTGTCGTTAGCGATGATGGGCGAAATCACCGTTAAAGAGGGTGCTGTCGAGCAATCGAACTATAACGACTATCAAGTGTTGAGGATGTCTCAAAGCCCACTGATCACAACTTATATTGTTGAGTCAGACGCGATACCTGGTGGTGTTGGAGAACCGGGTACACCGCCTGTTGCACCAAGTTTAACTAATGCAATATTTCATGCTTGCGGTAAACGAATAAGAGACTTACCTGTGAATAAACATTTTACGGTCTAGACTCGTAGTAATATTAGGCGCATTGATAAACCTGTTTGGTAAATATCGGTTTTTAGTGCGTTTTTATATAGCGAATTGGGATCAACTCTCTGTACGCTGTCAACTTAAATGCTCGATCATTAGCGCATCATAAACCCAGCGCTGAAGAAAATAGACTTTAGGAAAGCAAGCCGAATGACATTACTTGATACCCGCCCTTTTTTACTTAAACTGCCAGTATTTTTTGGATTAATTACTTCAACGCTGATTTTTACATCTGTTGCTTAGTCTGCTGAAGAAACTAAAAATACTCAAGACACGACTCTTTCTAGCAACTCTCAAGACAAAGAAAAAAATAACCGTGTTCCATTAGGCGATGGTATCGGTAAAGCCGACATTCCAATGGAGCGAAGCCTAACTGGGTTTGACAACGTTGACGCAACACTTTCGCTATGGGAGTTTGGCGCCGGCGGAGGCGCTTTTTATAATCCTAAATACCCAGCCTCAAGTGAAGGACGAGTCTTTGGTCTAGTGCTCCCCTTTGTGGTTTATCGAGGGGAAACGTTCCGTATTGGAGATGGTGGCGGAGCAAGAGCCATCATTATCGAAAATGAAACATTTGAAATCGACTTTTCCTTTGACGCAGCATTGCCAAGTGACAGTGAAGATAATAGTGCACGCATAGGCATGCCGGAGCTCGATTTTTTAGGTGAAATTGGTCCACAGATGATTTTCATGTTGGGTAAATATGATTTTGATAAGAATGCAAAGGGCGAGAATATAGGTACTAATATTGGCAAAGGCCGACTCGATTTTCGACTGCAAGCTCGAGCTGTTTTCTCCACCGACTTTAGTGACATTAATGCTCGCGGCTTTATTTTTGAACCGCAAATATCTTACCAACACCGTGGCTTCAAACACGAAGATACTGCATTTAATATTTCATTTGGTGCTGTTTTTGCCACCGAACAAACACATGACTATTTTTATGAAGTTCGTCCCGAATTCGCCACTGCGGCTCGCCCGGCCTATGATGCTAAGGCGGGCTACTTAGGCTCAGAACTAAGTTTAGGCGTTTCATTTCGAGTTAGTGAGGATATTCGTGTATTTATTGGCGGTTCGGCACAATTTCATAGCCTAGCAGCGAACAAAGACAGTCCACTGTTTGAAAAAGAAGTCACCTATTCTATCGGCGCAGCCTTTGTATGGCGTTTCTATAAGAGTCGCGCAAAAGCTAAGTGGTAAGAGGCCCTAATCTTAAGGGCCCCCTAATATCAAAAATGACGAACTTAATGACGTACCTTATGCTGAGTGTTAATCGCTTATTTTACGGTTTTGACCGGCAGCACAATTCGCGACTGATATTGATTAGCGTGATGAATAGAATTATTGGCCACAACGGCTTTAGTTTCATCATAATTATTACCTCCCGTATTTAAGTTACGCATATATTGTGGAAACTTACTTGATGAAACTTCAAGTCTGATCCTATGTCCGGCTTTAAACAGATTGCTGGTTGATAAAGGGCTGAAGTTGAGTTCATAGACTTCGCCTTTTTGCATAAACACAGGTGTTTTATACCCCTCTCTGTAACGTGCACGCTGAATAGTGTCGTCCACATTGTATGCAACGCCATCAGGGTCAACGTCGACTAGTTTTACTGTAAAGTCAGTATCTTTAGCATCGGATGATACATACAACGTAATATCAATATGCCCGGTAACTTCCATATCCTTATCAAGTGGCTCACTGGTATAAACAAGCACATCTTGTCGAGCTTCTATCGCTCTCTGATCATAGGAGCCGCCAGGTGAAGCCCCTGAATTACAGCACACACTGCCGCCTAATGCTTGCACTGGATTCATTGGGTCATATTGGTAATTATCCTGCTCAGACTTAGATGCTTTTGTTAGTTGTAATTTGCCATCACCATATAGACTGTTAGCCTCGCCGCCACTGCTTAAATATAGTGTCAC
>Ga0307966_1003632_pt1 | contig 11588 bp, 12 predicted proteins | sample OrgLakmetagen646_FD_203141 | JGI IMG/M metagenome (GOLD analysis project Ga0307966, IMG submission 203141) | Saline water microbial communities from Organic Lake, Antarctica - #646 | ecosystem: Environmental > Aquatic > Non-marine Saline and Alkaline > Saline | place: Antarctica: Organic Lake... | reverse complement strand
CCCACCCATTACCTGGAGCACACGAGCACGCAGGTCTGGGTTGTTTACGTCTTTCAGGTTGAACACCAGGGAGCGGAACTTGGTCTTGTACTCCTTGCTAAGTCCACCTGCAGTTTAAACAGTCCATGAAACCACATACATTTTTTTACAGAAAATAGGGAGCCGAAAACACTCCTGTACTCCTTACTGCGGCCACCGGTTTTATAGAAAGCATGCAACAATACACACGAATAAAATAATTTGCTTGGCTAGCCTTACTGAGGCTTCCTGCAGTTCCATTCAACCACATACACACATGTGCACATGTGCACGCACGAGCACATGCACGCATGCATGCATTCACACATATGCATACACAAATTCGTGCACACACACTTACGCACAAATGCACGCACACACACACGCATACACGCGCACAAACGCACCATGCGCCTGGAATAGGGCAGTCTCCACAGCCAGACCCACTTCAGATGGCACTGCGATTTTGTCGGCCTCGATGCCTTCACGGTGAAGTTCGTCTGCCGCAACCTGTTACAGCAGAATCAAAAACACGCAAACACCAGTCTGATAATAAGGGGATGTGCATATTTATTTAAGAAGTAGTACGTCTGCCGTAACTGTTAGGCAACTTTACAACAGGACAACACACAAATTCGACACCAAAAAGATTGGCCAAAGGACATACAGCATGCCGTCACGTGCTAAAATTGTAACAACTGCACTGTATGCATGGTGTCCCTGCTAATAACCGGGTATACGCGTTTACGTGTATGCATGTTTGGTTTTGGCCAGCCCTACACCTATGCCTCTGCATGCTGCACCTCTTTTAACAGAAATAGCCAGGGATGTGTCATTCGGTCTTTTGGGACGTTCAATACCGTAAAATACGTGTTGAGGTAGGAAAAAATGTTCAGGGATTTGAACCTGGAATGCTGATTCATTCAAAACAGTTCGACTCAGTGCCTGTGAGTCTAGCAGCACGATCATGCACAAGGATGTATGCTTTTGCAACGCAGATCACTAGGGTTGGCCAGAATTGTATATATACACCGTATATGACCGTATATTATAAATACCGTACATAAACCGTATCCCTATGCTTTCAACGCAGATCACTTGGCAATCAGAGCCAATGATGCCTTCACAATTTGGTACATGCATTTTCCAGTTGCGTCACAGCCCTTTTTTTACTTGGTTTGTTTTGAGGTTCACCTCGTTCTCATAGGTTGAGCAGCCATTCCAGGTTGAATGCCTTTGTAGTCCAAACTAAACTAAACTAAACTTGGTACATGCAGGCGTCTTTTTTTCACACGTATGTGGGCGTCTTGACACACATGCACGTCGGCTCACGGCAAGTTAAGACACCCTAAGGCTAATGTGTAAGGTTGGCCAGAACCATATATATACGGTGTATATACATTATTTTTGGCAGGAAAATCACCAAATATGCGGTCATTTACGGTGTATATATACGGTTCTGGCCAACCCTACAAGTGTGCATGCCTCTGATGCTTGAATAAGGGTTGAGGAGGCATGCACAAGTTTGCAAGTACAGGAGTCTTGTCACATAAGCACGTCGGCCCACGACAAGTGCGTCAAGATGCCCTAAGGCAAATGTGCATGCCTCTGATGCTTCAGAAACGTCTGCTGACGTCTTTAAGCTGAAGTCAGGGTCAAAGAAGCACACACAGATGCGTCAAAAGCTTAAAGTATGCATGCCTCTGATGCCACAACAACGCCTTCAGGCTTGCTTTAATGAATATATGAAGTAAACCCTCCAAAGATCCGCAAGCTACTCGCCAGCAAGGCCTCAATAACACGACCATTCCACTCCACAAACTTTCTACACCATCCCCTCCTTGGGCCATTCAGGCACTAAAACACAAGCGACATACACACACGCACACATACATGCATACGCACAGGCATCCACCCACCCACACCCACACACTTGCACACGTGCATATGCACAGGCATCCACCCACACACACACAATCGCACACATGCATACGCACAAGCACCCACCCACCCACACAATCGCACACATGCATACACACAAGCACCCACCCACCCACACACACACTCGCACACGCACTCACACACACATACACACGCACACACACGTACACACACATACACACACACACACGCACACACACGCACACACACACGCACACACACACCTGCAGTGCAGCCGAGAGTTGCTCCCTGGCCTTCTTTCGCAGCTCAAAGTCGCTGTGAGACACGTGAGGCTGGAGCTACACACACAGAGGGACAGAAATGTACGCAGAAAATGTAGTGTTTGAGAAGTCAAGGGCACGAGCAAGCATTACAGAGGGACAGAAATGTACGCAAAAAATGTAGTGTTTGAGAAGTTAAGGGCGCGAGCAAGTATTACAGAGGGACAGAAATGTGCGCAGAAAATGTAGTGTTTGAGAAATCAAGGGCACGAGCAAGTATTGTGAAACACACTTCAGTTTCACAGGCGGCTGCGTGCATGGGGTGCTGGTCCTGGGGTGGCTACACATATAACACCACACAAAATTCGGTTTGAAAGGCGGCTGCATGCCTTAGGTGCTGGTCCTGGGGTGCCTACACATATAACACCACGCAGAATTCGGTTTGAAAGGCGGCTGCATGCTTTAGGTGCTATTCCTGGGGTGCCTACACATATAACACCACGCAGAATTTGGTTTCACAGGCTGCTGCATGCATGGGGTGCTGGTCCTGGGGTGCCTAAACATATAACACCACGCAGAATTCGGTTTGAAAGGCGGCTGCGTGCCTTAGGTGCTGGTCCTGGGGTGCCTACACATATAACACCACGCAGAAATCGGTTTGAAAGGCGGCTGCATGCTTTAGGTGCTATTCCTGGGGTGCCTACACATATAACACCACGCAGAATATGGTTTCACAGGCGGCTGCGTGCATGGGGTGCTGGTCCTGGGTGGCTACACATATAACACCACACACTTTTGGTGAAGATTTCACAGGTGGCTGCGTGCGTGGGATGCTGGTCCTGGGTGTCCTTCTTTGCTCTCCCCCAAAGTGTTCTTGCTTGCCCTCTCCAGCAGCAGCTCCTGTGTAAAACAGGGAGAGGGTGCGCGAATGTGTGCGCGTGTATGTGTGTGCGTGTGCATTTGTGTGCATGCGTGTCTGTGTATGTGTGCGCATGTGTGTGTGCGCGTGTGCATTTGTGTGTGTGTGTATGTGTGTGTATGTGTGTGTGTTTGTGTGTGTGTGTGCGTGTGTGTGTATGTGTGTGCGTGTGTGCGTTGCATACCACCTGCTGCCTGCACTGTTGTGCTCTCTGTATATTCTGTTGCTTTTGCTTCTTGCAGACGTGTTGCATGCACATATTACGGCGCGTTCGTCAGTCAGTCATATGCAACGCAGCTCTCCACATTTGCCGACAACCACCCGTCTGTCCCCTGCTTCTTTGTGTGGTCATGCAGCACCTTCAAAGGACACATCTGAAGGCCTCTGATGAGAGGAAGGCAAGGAAGCAGGCCCTTCAGCTCCAATTTTAATTCAAAAAGCAGATCACACACACACACACACACACACACACACACGAGAAAACAAGAACACACATACACACGTACCAAGCGCCGCCTTTTTGGACGGATCTGCTGAGGAGCGTGGCGAGATGATAGGCCTCTGAGCAACAGCACCACCACCACCTCCACCTCCGTTCCCTGATGCTGCTGCTGCTGCTGCGTGTGGAAACCCAGCAGCAGCTGCTGTGTAGGGCATGAGGCGGGGTTTCTTGGTGGCGGCTTCGTGTGCTGTGGGGTTGCTGTCAGGGGGGGGCCGCTTAAAGGGACGGTGCACCTGCGTACGTGAGTGTGTATACATGTGTGTGTGTGTATATGTGTGCGCGTGAGTGCGTGTTCATGGTTCATGAGTGTTTGTGTGTGTGTGTGTGTGCGCGCGCGCGTGCGTGGCGGGGGGGCGGCACACCCTTCAAATGACGTGTTACAGCGTGTATCCCATATGTTACAGAGATCAGCAACATCCCACATGCAACATGTTGAACTTCAAACGCCCCCCATGCCTTAAAAGCGTGTGGCATCTTTTTCTCGTCCCGGTACCTGAGCTTGTACCACAGCACGTGCAACCTATCTTCGTTACCAAATAACACGCACGAGTTAACTTACCCACTGCTCAAAAAATTATCACACAAATGTCATGCATGAGGAAGTTCCGTGCGTACCTGCTTGTGCCCCTCACGCTGCTTTGCCCTAGTCCTACATGAGAAATAATAATAGTCATGCATGAGAAATTTCCGTGCGTACCTGCTTGTGCCCCTCACACTGCTTTGCCATACATGAGAAATAATAATAGTCATGCATGAGAAATAATAATAGTCATGCATGAGATATAATAATAGTCAAACATGAGAAATGTCCGTGCATACCTGCTTGTGCCCCTCACGCTGCTTTGCCCTAGTCGTACATGAGAAATAACAATAATAGTCACACATGAGAAATGTCCGTGCGTACCTGCTTGTGCCCCTCACGCTGCTTTGCCCTAGTCGTACATGAGAAATAATAATAATAATAGTCACATGAGAAATGTTTGTGCGTACCTGCTTGTGCCCCTCACACTGCTTTGCCCTAGTCCTACATGAGAAATAATAATAGTCATGCATGAGAAGTTTCCGTGCGTACCTGCTTGTGCCCCTCACGCTGCTTTGCCCTAGCTGCACGCACAGCCAGCTCCTCATCGCTGTCATCATCTGACAGCTGTTGCTGCCGCTGCCGCTTCGCATGCACGCCCCCCTCAGAGTCTGAGCTATCGTCGCTGTCGCTGTGTTTGTGGGTGTGTGAGCGTGTGTTTGATTGCTTGTGCAAGTGTGCATGCATGCTTGCGCGTGTGTGTAGTGCATGCACGTGCGCGTGAGTGCTCATATGTGAGCGCACTTACGTTTGAGTGTGTGTGTGTGTGTTTGGGTGTGTTTAACTCTTGAGTATGTATGTGTATGTGTGTTGTACCTGCTTTCATCAGAAGATGCATAAACCACAGTAGCCCTGTCAGCCTCGTCCACTGGAATCTCGCCTTTGTGCAATGGTGTGTCCAAAGGACGGAGCTCCACTGCATGTGGAGTATGTGCAGGCGTGTGCATGCATGCATGCATGCGTGTGTGTGTGTGTGTGTGTTTGTGTGTGCATGTATGTATATGTGTGTGTTGTGTGTGAATGTGTCTGTGCGTGTTTGTGTGTGCATGTATGTATATGTAGGGTTGGCCAGAACCGTATATATACACCGTATATTTGGTGATTTCCCTGCCAAAAACACCGTACATACACCGTATATATATGGTTCTGGCCAACCCCATGTATATGTGTGTCTGTGCGTGTTTGTGTGTGCATGTATGTATATGTGTGTGTGTGTTGTGCTTACGTGCATGCACAAGTTTGTGTGTGTTTGATTGTGTACGTGCGTGTGTGTGTGTGTTTGTGTGTGTATGCGTGTATTTGTGTTCGTGCGTGTGCGTGTGTGTGTGTGTGTTGTGCTTACGTGCATGCACAAGTTTGTGTTCGTGCGTGTGCGTGTGTGTGTGTATATGTGTGTGTGTTGTGCTTACGTGCATGCACAAGTTGTGTGTGTTTGATTGTGTACGTGCGTGTGTGTGTGTGTTTGTGTGTGTATGCGTGTATTTGTGTTCGTGCGTGTGTGTGTGTGTGTGTGTGTGATCTTGACTCACGGACTGCAATGTGGCCCTCCCTGATGACCTCCGCCGCGTTGATCTCCTCGTAGCTGTCCTCATCACAGTAGTGCACGTAAAGCAGCAGCTTCTTGCAGTCCACCTGCAAGGCAAGCATGAAGAAACAAGCAGTGGTTTTGGTGGATTGAGTCACAGCAGATGCAAAAGGAGCAAAGCGAGCCAAAACCCCAAGACCTACCTCATCTGCTACACACTTGTACCAGACTCTGTCCTCTGGCCAGAACAAGTGGACCTACAGGTGGGGTGAGAAGGCAATGGCATGTGTTTGTCTTTCATGTGTGCTTCAAAAGCCCGGTGCAAAATTCAAGCCTATGTTCATAGCCCGACTGCCACTTCGGGCGAACACGAACCACGCTAGCATTGATCAGATTATGGACTCGCTATCGGTTTAGCACCTCTTTGCCTCTGAGCGTGGGCCTGATGTCCTTGCGCTTCAGCTTGCGGTAAATGCTACGAGTTTGGTCGGGCTCCCTGAAGCCCAGGTCCCAATAGACTGCAGCAGGGTGTGTACACATTGTGTGTAAGGCAGGCCATGCAATAGGTGTCTTTGTTATCGGTGGGGGTGTACATGTTCATCATACGCATGGAAACGATGGCTGCCCTTTCCCTGATTACGAATCTCTGGGACATGCCTCTATGTTTCAGTGTCTAATTGCTGGCATCTCTTGTGGAGGACAGCACAGTGTGTGACTTTGTGTTTGCGCAACGTGCTTCCGTTGAGTGGCGCGCGCACACGCACACGCACGCGCCCACGTTTCGAAACACATACACGTGCACACACGCTTCTGGCCAATCCTGTCCTTCTCTCACCCTCCGCATCCTCAAACCGTTTAGGGGTCTTAATCTGCCGTTTCTGCCTCCCTGACATTCTTGCAAGAACACAGGTTTAGGTCTCCAGTGGCTCTTTCACAGGCCTTTGTGCAACCTGCTGGCTGGCATGGGGATTCCTTTCCAACGGCAATCACCAAAACTTTAAAAAAATTTGCTTGATGTGCTGAACCCTAAAACTCTACCAAACGGTTGAGCAATGATGATTAATAAAACTATAAATGTTAAACTAATCACACAGCCTGGGCGTCTAAGAGCTCAGAGCAGTCATGTAGCTGCTCAAAGGGGGAGCCACATGCCCCACCCAACCCCCCTCTCCCCCCCAGAAGTCTCTGCCTAACCCCATCCACTCATGCAGCAGCCATCAACGCAGCCTAGGCCGGCGGCGCGCACGTGCAGGAACGCTCAGCTCGCGTGCAACTGTGCAGTGTGCTTCCACCGCCTCAGCTGATCCGCTAGTAGCAGATACACAGCAAGTTGCAGCTGTCGTGGCTGCAGCAGCAGCGGCTGTTCCCCTGCCCACAACATGTGTTCCTGAGGACCTGGAGTTGGCCCCAGGGCAGTTGAGCACCATTGACAGAGTAGGCAAATGCCTGGATGTGGACACGTTCCGTTGCTTTGGCTGCGTGAAGGAGGAGTGCAAAGTGAGTGGGTGGTTGCGCGGTGCTGCAGGAGCTCACCACAAGCTGCGTGCAGCCTGCGCTCACTTGACTCACTCAGGGCAATCAGTACGCACTGTTTCATAGGCAAGTGCACGCAGAAGCACAAGCCTGCTCACTCTGCGCAGGTTCAGACCGGCTGTGCAGCTAACATGTGGCGCTTTGACAAGGACGGCTACTTGAGAGAAGTGCTGAAGGCGCGCGTGTATGACGTGGCGGTGAGTGTGACGGGGGATATGGAAGTTGTCTAGGGTTGGCCAGACCCGTGCATCGTATATTTGCACACCGTATATTTGGTGATTTCCTGACCGTATATATGGTGATTCCCTGCCAAAAATACCGTATATACACTGTATGCATGTAGTTCTGGCCAACCCTATTGTTGTCCAATAGTTATGCAAGGAGAGTGCTTGCAACGCTAGTAGTACGCGCAACACAGGGGTCTATCTCCTCCAGGAAAAGGACGTACGCGCATGTCGCCTTTTTGTGGTCCAAGTGTAAGCGTTACTAATTTTATTACTTGTCCTTACACAGTCTTGCCATCAGTGTGTAAACAGTTGCACTAGAGTGATAGAGACAGGCTGTCTATCCATCTATTATGCGTAGGGTTGGCCAGAGCCATACACGTATGCGTTTTATACATATACAGTTTTACACGGTAATTTTGGCAGGGAATTCGCTATTTATACGGTCATATACAGATAAACAGTGTTTATAAACGGTTCTGGCCAACCCTGAATATGCGGCTACATTAGCACCTGCACGCAACTTGTTCAGCTCATTTGCAGGGTGGGCCAGAATTGTATATCTGCACCGTAGATCACTGTACGTATGCTCTTGCTAAAAGTACCATACGTACATCGTATATAGGTATACACCAAATAGGTACCTATAAATGTATGATTCGGCCAACTCATTCGGTACGTGCAGCAGCTGTAGGGTTGTCATACCATGTTACGGGACATGTAGGGTTGGCCAGAACCATTTATGTACACCTTGTTTGATCGTATATTTGTAGGGTTGGCCAGAACCATATATATACGGTTTACATACGGTATTTTTGGCAGGGAATCACCAAATATACGTTCATATACGGTGCATATATACGGTTCTGGCCAACCATATATATTTGGCGATTTCCCTGCCAGAAATACCGTGTATGCATCGTATATATATGGTCCTGGCCAACCCTAGGTACGTGCAGCATTTCTTGCTGGGAGCTGGGAGTGTTCTAAACGTGCATTATTCATCTACGGTGTATGTATGGTGTATGGGAGCATGTATGTAGTATGGGAGTGTTCTAAACGTGCATTATTCATTTGCGGTGTATGTATGGTGTATGGGAGAATGTATGTAGTATGGGAGTGTTCTGAACGTGCATTATTCATTTACGGTGTATGTATGGTGTATGGCAGAATGTATGTAGAATGGGAGTGTTCTAAACGTGCATTATTCAATTACGGTGCACTTATATGATCCTGGCCAACCCTACACAGCTTTTAGTGTCAGGCGCACACGGTCGAGGGGACGCGAGATATATACATATACGGTAATGTACGGAATATATATATGTAATGTACGGAATATTTATATAATCATGGGTCACTTTTGGGCGCGTGACCTGGGTGAAGCAAGCTGCTATGTGGGCATGGAAATCAGCAGGATCATGCATCCCTTGTTGTATCTTCTACTGTGAGCAACACCATCAAACCGCTGTGGTGCTGATCTGCAGCTTTAGGCCCCTTTGGACAGCGAAAAAGCCTCCCATTACATATGAACAGGGTTGACCAGAACCGTATATATAGTGTATGTATTAGTGTGCATATTAGTGTATATACTATACACCGTACATGACCGTATATATGATGATATCCCTGCCCAAAATAACGTGTATACATCGTAAATATACATGGTTCTGGCCAACCCTACATATGAAACACCTTCACTGCTATAAATGGCTTTGACTGTGTCATACGTGGCTGCTGATCTGCAGATTCAAACCCCCTTGGACGAAGCGAAGAGGCTGAGCGCGGCCAGTGAGAACCGCATTCTGCTGAAGCGAGAAGACATGCAGCCTGTGTTTAGCTTCAAGCTGCGAGGGGCGTACAACAAGGTGAGGTTGATGTCAGCATGTTTTATTAGCTTCTTCTCTAAAACGGTCAGTCTGTGTTTAGCTTCAAGCTGCGAGGGGCGTACAACAAGGTGAGGTCAATGTCAGCATGTTTTATTAGCTTCTTCTCTAAAACGGTCAGTCTGTGTTTAGCTTTAAGCTGCGAGGGGCGTACGACAAGGTGAGTTGAATGTCAGCATATATGTGTAGCCCATATATACCATAAATATATATGTGTAGCTAAAGGTGGGTAAATAGGGTGTCTGATTTTGCCAGCGAGGCTCGGCGAGCCTCAACGAGGCTCGGCACTCGCTGGGGAGGCCCTAGTTGGTGCAATACGGTTAGAAAATCACTTTCTCAAATCTGCATGGATTGAGCCGAAATTTTTTATGTTGTTTGCTTATATATATATGAATGAATATTGACGTTGAGACCCGGTGGAAAATATGGGCGTGTTAGCCAGGAAAATTCGGTTTTCGTTTGCACCCCCCCCTGTTGCACACCCCTTTTAACTCTTCCTGGTGTTATATAATAATAAACCAGGGATGGGTCATACAGACCTCAGAGACGTTCAATACGGTAAAATACGCATTAAGTACGCAATACGCGTATAATACGGTACCGTATTTTATGCAATTTCGGGAGTGTTGAATTCTGACCCAAAATGGACCAATTCGCCCCAAAATCACCCAAAACGTTCCCGGTATAATATATTATATAATATCATTGGAAGCGCACTAAAAGACCGTTGTTGGGGGTGGAAATTGCCTAGAAAGGCCAAAAACCGGCAAAAACGGTAAATTTTGCGATCGTATAATACGGCCCAATTTGTTCAATACGGTAAAATACACGTTAAATACTATACGGCGTATTATACGAATACGCCGTATGACCCATCCCTGTAATAGACAATAATTGTTAATAAAGATACTTGGTTTAAAAGATGGGCCTGTCAGCCGATCCAGCCAAGAATATTTTGGATTTGGGAAATTTGGGGATTTCTGGGGAGATGGGGCTGATCCCGCCCAAAAAGTGGACACCCTCGCTGGCCGACGAGTGTATTCCACACCAGGAAAGAGGCTCGCCGAGGCTTGGCGAGCCTCACACTCGGCGAGTCTCGGCGAGGTCATGACCCACCCTTATGTATAGCCCATATATCATATATATATGTATATAAACAATTCTGGCTGACTGCAGTTACATGGTAAAGGTGCTCATCTGCCAGCGAGATATGGGAGACTACTTCATCGGTAACTTGAAACGCAGCAACCTCCGCCCGGATTGTGCATCAAAACTACACCTGTGCAGATTTGACATGCACACTTATTTGCTCATTTGCCTATAGACAGGCAATGCTTGCTGTGGGTGTGCGTTTTTCTCTTGCCACTTTTAGACTACTCTACACACACACACACACCTCGCACACATACACACACATACACATATACACGCGTCACACACACATACACACACGCACATACACAGCACACATATGCTCACAACACACTTACACACACGACCACTCAGATGGCCAAGCTACCTGCGGATGTGCGTGGCCGAGGTGTTATCACATCCTCTGCTGGAAACCACGCACAAGGGGTAGCACTAGCAGCATCACGCATGGTGAGTGCCCAGTAGTGTATGAATGTCTGTATGTGTGTGTATGTGTGTGTGTGTGTGTGTGCGTCCGCGTGCACATGTGCGTGTAATAATGTGTGTGTGTCCGTGCTAGTTTTGTGCGCTGGTGTGTGCACATGCGAATATGTGTGCACAAGTGTTAAAAAAGAAAACACACTGTCGAGTAAGTTATGCAACTGAATAGTGCTCTACTGCAAACTGCACTGATTCGGTTTTATCAGGTTAGAAATAGCAGTGGCACTCTCGCAAGCATGGACGCTAAGCAACCATCGATTATATGTACCTGATTAGCTTTTATTTAGCGAAAAATAACATGCTCGCAAGCATGGACGCAAAGCAATCATCGATCATCTGCACCTTAAAACGACATTGTTGCATGCTCCCATACGCAAAAACACACAAGCATGTACTAATGCACGCGCGCAAACACATACACACACACACACACACACAACCACAACACACACATACACGTACGCCACAGGGATGCAAAGCCACCATCTGCATGCCAGTCAACACGCCTGGTATCAAAGTAGAGAGTGTGCGCAAGTTGGGAGGCACCGTGGAGCTTGTGGGCGAGAGCTATCAGGAAACACAGGTGTGTGCGTGTGTGTGTTGTGTG
>Ga0307966_1003631_pt1 | contig 11589 bp, 9 predicted proteins | sample OrgLakmetagen646_FD_203141 | JGI IMG/M metagenome (GOLD analysis project Ga0307966, IMG submission 203141) | Saline water microbial communities from Organic Lake, Antarctica - #646 | ecosystem: Environmental > Aquatic > Non-marine Saline and Alkaline > Saline | place: Antarctica: Organic Lake... | reverse complement strand
TGTATAATAAAAAAAGGTGACAGACAAAAAAATTGCCGTCACCTTTTGAAGGTACAAAAGTTCTGATTGATTAAAACGGCAAATCGTCGTCCATATCGTCAAAAGAACTATCAATGTCGGCTGTTTGAGCCGATTTTTTCGGTGCAGACGAGTTTCCGCCGCCCATTGGTGAATCGCCGCGACTGTCAAGCATCTGCATGGTTAATGCTTTTACCTCCGTGGTATATTTTTTCTGGCCGTCCTTATCTTCCCATTCGCGGGTTTGAATCGGCCCCTCTATATATACGAGAGATCCTTTGTTCAGGTACTCCTGGCAAATTTCGGCTGTTCTGCCCCATGCAACGATCCGGTGCCATTCTGTTCGCTCCTGGTTCTCGCCGTTTCTATCTTTGAAACGTTCGTTCGTTGCAAGTGAAAAATTTGCAACTGCTGTATTCGATTGTGTATAACGCACTTCGGGATCCTGTCCCAGCCTGCCAATTAACATCGCTTTATTTAATGAACTCATAATCTGTTCCTCGTTATTTTTTGTTATTGTTCTATATGTAAGAACCGAAAATTTCAAATCCCTTACAGAATTTTTTTACCTGAGGGCATCTTCGAGTTCAAGAGAGGCATCGCTGCCTTCGTCTCTGTACTTAATAATAATAGGGCAAGATACACTCAAACCATGAGAGCGTGCCCACTCATTTCCTGCCGGCCGGGTTCCCGGAACTACCACAGCACCTTCGGGTATAGAAGCACCTTTACCGAGTACTACTTTATTCACACAATCATACACCGGCACCGATTTTGAAAGAACTACCCCGGGTGCAATTACGGCTCTTTTCTTCACAAGAATTCCCTCCACGATAACAGCGCCTGCACCAACAAAGCACTCGTCTTCAATCACTACGGGACTCTGCCCCACAGGTTCAAGTACACCACCTATCTGTACACCGGCCGATAAGTGTACGTTTTTTCCAATCTGGGCACAAGAGCCTACCAAAGCGTGGCTGTCAATCATCGTTCCTTCGTCTACATACGCGCCAATATTTATGTACGCCGGTGGCATAATTACTACACTTTTTGCAACATAGGCGCCACGGCGAACAGAAGATCCGCCGGGAACCAGCCTTACCCCGTCTGATGCATCAAACATTCTTGGGGGGATATTCTCTTTATCCACAAACCCCTCATAAATTCCACCGTACTCAACATTTTTTCCTGCTTTGAACGCAGCTAAAATTGCTTCTTTTACCTCAGTGTTTGCACTCCAAAATTCGCCGTCAGGCTCAGCTGCGCGAACAGTTCCTTTTTCCAGTTGATCGAGAATTTTATTCCAGTCCATTATTTTATTTATTGTTGATTAAACCAATTAGTTATCTCTTTATCTGCCTCTGTGAGCGCCTCAACTGATGATAAATCTGCAGTTGAAAGCGGAGCACGCACTTTAACTGTTGAAATAATATTTTTAGAATGCATCAGTGATTTCACGGGAACCGGGTTTGAAGCTGAAAAGAGTGCCGCCACTGCTTGTTTCCAAACAGGAAAAACAGACTCTACATTTCCGTTAAGGCACATTTCCACATAACTTTTTGTTTCTGAAGGCCACACATTAGATGCAACAGAAACAAGCCCGGAAGCTCCTGCAGTTGCAAAGTACGGCATCAAAGCATCATCTCCGCTATATATCGGCACATCCGGGGCAGCCATGCGAAACGCTTCAAAATCGAGAATACTGCCGCTCGCTTCTTTCAAAGCCCGGCAGTTTGGATGTCTGCTAAGTCGCCGGAAAACATCCGGTGATAGCCGGGTTCCCGTCCTTGATGGTATATTATAAAGCATACACGGCTTTTCTGCCTGATCCATCAGATCAGAAAACCATTCGAACTGCCCCTCGCTGTCAGGTTTTGCGTACAGCGGATTAACCATCAGGAACGCATCGGCTCCTGTAGCGTTCCCCAAATCGATCCACTTTTTCTGTTCCCCGGCCTGATATCCGCCCACACCTATCATCCAGGGTACATCAGGGGCATAATCATCCATAAATTCTACAATCTCTCTTTTTTCTGATGCGTCCAGCGCCAGTCCTTCGCCGGTACTGCCGATAACCAATATTCCGTTACCGGCATCTTCCTGAAGCTTTACGATATTCCTCAAATCGGTAAAGTTCACCTTCCCGTTCTGATTCATTGGCGTAATAAGTGCGGTCCAAAGTGTCGTAAACATCATCAAAGATTTTTATAAGCTTTATCAAACAGATCAGAAAATGGATAAACGCCCGGCAAAATGTAGGGATGGCCCAGCAGATAGTTGGCAGCCCAAACAGCGCCCTCGGCAAAAAGGGAGCGGCTGTGCGCTTCGTGCTCAAGCCGAATGGATTCCATTGCCGTTTTTATATGAAGATTATGAATGCCTTTTACATCCCCCTGGCGATCAGAAGAAATATGTGATTTTTTTCCAAGCCACTCCTGCCAGGAAAGAGCGGTTCCACTGGGTGCATCCTGTTTGTGTACATGATGAACCTCATGGATATGAAAAGAAGGATCGGCAAGTAGATCTGACCCTTTTCCAAGGATATTGAGCGCTTTTCTCACCAGATTCATTCCCAAACTGAAATTCGATCCGATTACCCATCTCGAGTTGGCCTCTTTTACCCGATCGGGTAAATCTTCGGGCCATTCATAGCCTGTCGTACCCCAAATGGCTGGAATTCCTGCTTCCAAAACGGCTTCAGAAACATCTGCAGCAGCCGAAGCCGGCACAAAAATGATGGCAATATCTGTTTCCTTGAGGGCATCTGCTGTTGCAGGCTTCTCACTGTTAAATGGCACGGCCGCCTCACCTAAAAATTCTACTACCGCACTTCCTGTTTTACCGGTTCCTATAACCGAATATGTTATTTCACTTTTTTCTTTCATTGTAAACTATTCAATAAATCGTTTATGGAGCTTTTTAATAACGTGCTCTGCTTCGTTTTCTGAAACCAAAAAGCAGAGATTGTGCGAGCTTGCGCCATGGCAAATCAGCCGCACATTAATATCTTCGAGCGAACCAAATACCGGTCCGCTTAAGCCCGCAGTTGCGTCCAGGTTATTGCCTACAAGTGCAATCAAAGATAGATTGCCCGAAATATCTACTTCACAAAATTCTCTGAGTTCGTCCAGAACCTGTTCCGTTATTTTTTGATTTCCGGGAGCGTAAATATCCGAATCGAGAGTAAGCGCAACGCTCACCTCACTTGTAGTTACGAGGTCAACACTGATTTTATGTTTCGATAGAACCTCAAAAATTTTTGCCAAAAAACCATATCGGTGAAGCATATCGAGACTGCGAACCGTTAACAGCGTCTGGTTTCTGCGCAGACTAATTGCCCGTATTACAGGCTTGCTTTTCGTGTCTCTCATAATCCATGTTCCCGGCTTATTCGGCTCAATGCTCGAGCCAACGTATACACGGATATTTTTTCTGATCGCCGGAACCATTGTTGCCGGATGCAGCACTTTGGCTCCAAATACCGAAAGCTCTGCAGCCTCATCAAAACTAATTTCGGTGATTGGCCTGGCCGAAGAGACGATTCTGGGGTCGGTTGTATATACAGCCGTTACATCCGTCCAGATTTCGAGGACATCGGCATCAATCGCTTCGGCAAAAAGGGCCGCAGAATAGTCGCTGCCTCCTCTGCCAAGCGTGGTGGTTTGTCCTGCATCACTGGAACCTATAAACCCCTGGGTTATCACTTTTCTCTGGCTCAGGTGTGGAGTCAAACTCATCGCAGATTCCCGGCCGATTCCCTCAACATCGGGTTCTGCGTTTCCAAACATCGCATTGGTTTTTATTATTTTCCTGGCATCTACCCACTCCACCGGTATCTTGTGAACGCTGTTCAACAAATCTGCAAATATCCGGGACGAAAGAAATTCCCCAAAAGCCAGTATTTCATCTTTAAGCGCAGGTGTGGTAATCTGTTTTTTTGATGCGATAGCTGCCAGTCCATCGAGTAATTTTGTTACTTCACCTCTGGTAGAATCAGATACAGAAATATCATCACAAATTTTTATATGTCTTTCTCTGATCTGTTCTGTTATAGCCTGGCGCTGCTCAACCGAATGTTCTGAGATAAATTCTGTTAGCAAATTCGTAGTTCCGGATGTGGCACTGACAATAATTATTTTCTTATCCGGATCGTCTTTTATAATAGATGCACAACGATTCATCGCGGCTGCATCCGCCATACTGGTACCGCCAAATTTGGCGACTTTAATTAAATCGGGCATTGAAGAAGTTTAAAATTTATTTTGAACAAAATAATGAAATTTTATCCCATTATCGGCCTCATTTGCTCAGAATGTTACTTTATTAAACATTCCTTAGAAACAATTGGGATATGTTTCTATTCCTACAAAAATACGTGAGAATCGTTTCCATTTTTCTGCAATCTTATGAATATAGTTTTTTGGAAAAATTTTCGTAATTTAATGATCTGTTTAAATAAACAGACACCTATCAGATCAGATTCATTGTAAATTTAACCAGAAGAAACCGGGTGATTTTTTATGCCGAGTGGAAAAAAAAGAAAACGTTCAAAAATTGCGAAACACAAAAGAAAGAAACGTCTTCGCAAGAACAGACATAAGAAGAAAAAGTAAATAGCTGTTTAATCATTTTAAAAAGGGTGCAACTGCACCCTTTTTTTATATCAGGCAGCTTCTACAATTACGCTTTCATCTGCTATTTTGATAATTTTATTAGCCTTGTAGAGCAAATGAGCAAGCTTCCGCGACACATATTCGTGAACCTCATTTAAGCTATTCAGTTCGCCAACAGCAAATTGGAAGTAGGAAAGCAGATTAATCGCCGTTAAATATTTCCCCTGTTCGTCGCCATCTATTTCAATGTGCCATCGGGTAATAATGTCATCAGACAACAGAAGTTGATTCACTTCTCTGCTAACTCTGTCCATCCATTCACTGGCAGCAGAAATACGCGAATCTTCATCACCGGTAATATTTTGTGGCTGACACTTTTTCACATCGAAATGCCAGACCAGTTCAATATCAATCGATGGAGAAACGTTAACATCTGTTAGGTGTTTTGCTTTCAGAAAGGGGTGCCCTTCGGTACCATCCAAACTTATGGCGAGATTCGCTTCACGGAAGCTGTCCCAATCGAAATTGATGGACATGTGTGTGAGATGCCGGGTTGCCTGCGAAAGATCGACAACGATCTCCAGTCCGGCTGCATTAATTTTAGCTTCCTCCCACGTTTTAAAGGTTGTAACATTTATATTTCTCTTGGATAATGTTCTGTCTATTCTGTTAACAACGGACTGAAATATTGGATACTGCATAAATAATTTTTGATTAATGTCTGTTTACATAACAATCACTTAGATGAATAACTTTTATACATTAATATATTTAACAAGAGCACTAAAAGCCAAATGTGTCCATTCTAAATTTCAATTTAGCCTCTCACCTCACAAAGATGTTTGGGACGCCTATTTAGTAACTAATGATGACCCTTTCCGCATCCGTTTTTCGGCTCATCCCGCAGAAACTGCTCTGTTTCCTGACAAATTCAGAGCAGCAAAAAAGAGCAATACCACGCAATTTTTTAACGAGCTTGAACAACAAAATGTTACCGATGTTACCCTTGCCAAAAATGACCGGTTTATAACATTTCACTTTCAGTCCGATTTTAAATTATTGTTCCGGCTTTTTGGTAATCATCCCAATGTTTTTTTGATAAAACAGGGTGAGATTGTCGACTCGTTTAAAAATCCGGATTCAAATGTGGGCCAACCTGCACCTGAACCGAGAAAAGCACCAAAGCCGAAAGAGCTTAAAGAGGGCATAAGTGCAAAAAAGGCAATTTTGGCAACAGATATGAAGTTTCCGAGACATCTCGTAAATAATGTGATTGATCACTATGATCTCGACAAGGCAACTCCGCAGGAATGCCGTAATGTTACCTTGAAACTGACTGAGGCTATGTTGAACCAGGCCGAATTCAGAGTTGCAGAGAGCGGAAACATATGCCTCGTCCCGCAACACCTGCTTCCCATTTCATCCATAAAAAAGACGCCTTCCATTTCCGAAGCTATTCGGTTTGTATATTATAAAACATCGGGACAGAGACGACTTTCAGCCAAAAAGAGTACTATTGAACCCGCACTGGAGCGGCAAATCAATAAACTGAGCTCAATTATAAAACAGCTTAAGCAAGCAGACAAAGGCTTTGACAGAGCTGAAAAATATGAGCAGCTCGGGCATATTTTAATGGCTCACGCTCACGAGAAGGTACAGCTGGGAACAGAGGAGGTCGAGTTTGAAAATTTTTACGATGGTAATCGAAAAATTACTGTTCGTATAAAACCCAATCTATCTTTGGCGGAAAATGCACAGCATTACTACGATAAATCCTCAGATACCCTCAGAAATATTGAAGAGTCGAAACGCAGGCTTGCAGAAGCACAGCAGGAAATTGAAAAAGTACAGGCTTTAAAAGAATCTTTCGAAAATATTGACCGGGTTTATGAGTTTGACGAGTGGTACAGCGAACATGAAGATGAATTAAAAGCGACGGGTGTACTTTCTAAAGCTTCCGGCAAGGAGTCGCTTCCATATCGAAAAGCCGAAATCGAAGGTTATGAAATATGGATTGGCAAAAATGCCAAAAGTAACGATCAGTTGACCAGCGCCGCTCATAAAGAAGATGTATGGCTGCATGCCCGTGGTGTTGGAGGTTCGCATGTGGTCATCAGAATGGGAAATCAAAAAGAGATGCCGCCAAAAAACGTTATTTTAAAAGCAGCGTCAATAGCCGCCTGGAATTCCAAGGCGAGAGGCTCGGGACTTGCTCCGGTAATAGTTGCAAAGCGAAAATACATCACGAAACCAAAAGGCGCACCCCCTGGCACCGTTCGTGTAATGAAAGAAGACGTTGAAATGGTTTCACCAAAGAAATATAGTGTGTAGATGAGAAAAAAGATAAAACAGCCCCTGTTTCTGTGCGGCATGATGGGGGCCGGTAAATCAACTTCCGGAAAACCTCTGTCAAAAAAACTGGAGGTCCCCTTTTTCGACCTCGATCAAATGATCGAAGAGCATGAACAAATGACCATTCCAAAAATATTTGAAACGAAAGGTGAAGAATATTTTAGGGGAATTGAAAAAAAGCTTTTGATCGCCCAAACCGACGAAATGGAGGGCGTAATGGCTTTGGGCGGAGGTGCCCTGCAGAACCAGCTTGTGGTGGATCACATAAAATTAAATGGGTGGCTTGTATATCTGAACCCATCCATAGAAACAATTTTAGAGAGACTACAGCAGACAGCGGGCAGACCTATGATCTCCGGTGAAAACGTTGCCGATTTAAAAACAAGAATTCACACACTTATGCAGGAACGAGATCCGTTCTACAACCAAGCCCATATAACCGTTAAAACTGCTACCTTGTCTCCAGACGAAACTGCAGATTTGATTATCAAAAAACTCTCGTTTTATGAACAGTAGCATTACAGTTGAAGCTTCATCGGCAACTTACCCGGTTTTTACGGGAGAGAATATTTTGGCTGATGCGTTATCTGCTGTACTAAATGATTATCCAAGAGATAACGTGTTTCTCATCATCGATGAAAACGTACAAAAAGAACATCACCATCAGATCGAGACCGTTTTTTCTTCCTTTTATGATAAGATTCACACCTTTGTGGTGCCCGAAGGTGAAGCCAGTAAATCGGTCAGTTTCTGGGAAAAATGCACCCGATTTTTGCTAACGAATCATATTCGCAGAAATACACCCGTTGCGGTAATTGGTGGCGGAGTTACGGGAGATTTAGGCGGCTTTGCAGCCGCGAGCACACTCAGGGGAGTTCCTTTTATTCATATTCCAACAACCCTGCTTGCCATGGTCGACAGTTCCATTGGCGGAAAAACGGGTATTAACTTCGATACCGGCAAAAACCTGATTGGAGCTTTTAATCAACCCGAAGCGGTAATTGCTGATACTGCTTTTCTGCATACCCTTCCGGGTAATGAATGGGCAAACGGGCTGAGCGAGATTTTAAAATATGGAGCTATTCAGGACGCAGCTATTTTTGACGAAGCAACGATTTTCCTGGAAGAGGATAAATCAAAAATTGACCGCCAAAAACTACACTCCATCATCAATAAAAGTATTCGCATAAAAGCAGAAATTGTGAAGAAAGATGAATTTGAAAGCGGGATTCGGGCGTTCCTGAATTTTGGACACACATTTGCTCACGCTCTTGAAAAAGCAAGTAAATTCAGCAAAATCAGCCATGGCGAGGCTGTTTTTCTGGGAATGCTGGCTGCAAAGAAACTCTCCGAAGATCTGTTTTCGGTTCGTCTGGGAAATGTTTTCGATCCTTTTAAAGCTTTATACACCTATAGAGTTCAAAAAGATAATTTTATAACGGATTCTCTGAATACTTTTATGATGTCGGACAAAAAGAGAGTTGGAGAGAATATCACGTTCGTTTTGTTACGTAATTGGCAGCATCCCGTTTTACAGCCCGTAATGGATCAAAAGCTTATAAACAGCGCATGGGATGCCGCTTTTCTGGAACTTTAATACTTAATAACAGCAACTACCCCGTTGATACTTCGACTTATTCATAAATTATGGACGCTATTCTGGCGCACAGTTTTTGTGCTTACGGGAGTTCTGTCTGTAGTTCTGCTGCTCATAATTGGCATTTTGCAATTACCGCAAAGTAAGGAGTACATCAGCAGCGAAGTAGAAATAGCTTTTAACAGCAACTACAACGGAAAGCTGACTGTGGGAGAGATTGACGGTATTCTTCCATTCTCTGCAACCATCAAAGACGTACGGTTTACACTGCCTGATGATTCCCTGGACAACGTACTCCGTTTTAACGAAGCATCCGTAAAAATAAGCTGGTGGCAGTTATTGCAGCGAAACGTGGAAATCACCTCCTTCAATGTCACTGAACCTGTCGCCAACATTACTAAAATGGACGATAAGCTGAACATTCAGACTTTGTTTACGCAGACTGGAGAAAGTAGTGAGCCAGGTACAGTTTCCGAAGCTTCTTCCTCTTTCTTTGAAAACCTGAGCTTTTTTGTGCCCGTAATATCGGTTAACCGAGGATCTGTATTTATCGATGAAACTATTCAGGTACCGGAAAAGTCGGGGCTTAGTACACCTCTTCGCTTAGAAAACCTGAATATTGATGTATTTATCGAAGTTACGGAAAACCAGCTCTTTTTTGAGCTTTCACGGTTTGAAGTCGATCTGCCAGGGACGCCTTACAACACGCTGGTAATGCAGGGTCAGTTTTACAACGACAGCGAATTCTTTGAGCTGAATCGTTTTGAAGTAAGAACAGATATTGGGAGTGCAGATTTTAGCTTTGAGGCTTTTCCTGTCAACCTCCGGGCAGACAGCCTGAAAAATCAGTTTTTAAATGCGCAGTATGGCTTTGAGATTACAAGAAGTTCTCTAAGTACGGAGCTCATTCAGCAGTTCGTTCCGGGCTATCCCTCTTTCAGAGATGATCTGGTTCTGGAAATGCTGTCGGAAGGTAACGCATCGCAATATTTCATTGACAGTTTCCAGGCAAATATTGGAGAATCCTCTGTTTTAATTTCCGCAGAAGCCAGCTCTATTTTTGAATCGACTGCATCTGTAGAAACCCGGCTCGACAATGTGGTTATTCATCCAAACGAACTTGCATGGGTATCAGAAACATACTTTAACAGCGATGTTGATCTGGAATTATACCAGCTGAGTACGATTCGTGGTGAACTGCAAGCCAGCCGCGAGTTTATTGAAGCCGATTTTTTAGCTGAAACTGAAGCGGGATCTATCTTTCTTGACGGCGCTATGGACTTTGCCGATACAACTGCCTATAACTTTAATTTTGATGTGGATTCGCTGAACATAACACCGTTTGTTGGCGATTCTGTACGCAATAGCCGGCTACAGGGCGGTATTTCACTCAATGGTACAGGGTTTGGTGAAGATGCTGAATTCACAAGCCTGCTTCGACTGAGTGAAAGTGTGGTATTGGGAACGAGTGTTGATCGCTTTGAAGCATTATTTAACTATACAGACCAAACTTTGTTTTACAACATTTCCGGTTCTGATGAAGAACTGCTGATAACCGGAAACGGAATGTACAGCGAAAAGAATAACCGCAGAGAACTTACTGCAGACGGCAGGGTTCGAAATTTTGATATCAAAAAATACATACCCAATTTTCATGCCGACAGCACCAACTTTAGCGGATCATTTTCTACAAGTCTACAAGGCACCTCTGCAAACGATATGGCCGGCCGCGTAAGCTTCGAAATCGACGAGTCCACTATCGACAGTGACACGCTCAGCGCTCATCAGTTTTATGCAGACATTTCTGACCTGAATTCTGACCGAAGACTCCGACTCACAAGCTCATTTTTTGATGGTGAAATCGTCGGTAATTTACGGCCAGAACCACTGAAGCAAATGCGCGATTACTGGAAGGGTTTCTTTGATGAGCGAATTCAATCTGAATTTCAGCTATCCCCCGATTCAACCATTGTTCAATTGCAAACAGAGAATACTCTACCTCCGGTGGAATCTGTAAACATCGATATGGATATGGCGATCAAAGATCTTTCTCTTCTTCGAAAATACTTTCCGGATTTACCCCAGATTGAAAGTAATGCACAATTTAACAGCAGCATTACGGCCACCGGCGAACGGTTTTTGATAACCGGAAATTTGTTTGACTCACAGATACGGTTTGGCAACTATATTGCAGAAGATCTGAACACGGACTTTACGGCCAGCTTTAACCATAACAATACACTTAAAGAGTCCTCAACCGTTGATATACGCCTGAACAGCGGTAACACAAAACTGAACTCCCTGAACCTTAAAAAGTCGGAATTTATTCTGAGTATGCGGGACGATTCGGTACGTATCACGCAACACATTGAACGTCTTGAAGATGATTTAGCTCTCAATTTAAACCTCTATGGTATACTTGCAAATGATCACATTTCCATCTCTTTGGAGAATTTATCTATTGGTTCCTCGGCCTACAGCTGGGAATCGAGCGGCGTGGCGGAGTTTGTGTATCAGTCTGACAATAAACTCAGAGTCAGCGATTTTATCATGGTTAGCGACTCCGACTATTTGCGCATCAACGGTACGTTCAGCAATGATATTGACGACCTTGTGTTTTACGAAGTACAGAATTTTGACCTCCGCCGCGTATCAGACCTGATTCCTGGCAGGGTGAACTTTTCGGGAACATTGAATGGCGACTTTCAAACTCGCACACTCACAGATATTCCCGTTTTCCAGGGAGAATTTCGAATTAATAATGCCATGCTGCAAGACCGTGTGGTGGGTGACCTCTCTTTTTCAAGTGAACTCAATCGGGAGGAAGACCGGTTCGATACCTCGATAAGGGTCTACACAGATCCGAATAAATACCAAAGTTACCTTGTGGAAAATAACGACACTGGCCAGGATTTAAGACTGGACGGATATTTCCGCCTGCCGAATGACGAACTTGACGAAAACGAGAACCTCTTTGAGTTTACTGCCGATCTCAGGCAGATCGACATG
>Ga0307966_1003629_pt1 | contig 11592 bp, 15 predicted proteins | sample OrgLakmetagen646_FD_203141 | JGI IMG/M metagenome (GOLD analysis project Ga0307966, IMG submission 203141) | Saline water microbial communities from Organic Lake, Antarctica - #646 | ecosystem: Environmental > Aquatic > Non-marine Saline and Alkaline > Saline | place: Antarctica: Organic Lake... | reverse complement strand
TCAGATTTAGTTTCAATTTTCGACACTGGTTGATTTTGTTTCACCAGCCAATTGCCATCAGCCAGAGTCTCGGGCTGTAGGCCATCCTTGTAACCCCTTGTAACCCCTCACCCCCCCACACACACATGTGCACACGCACACACACATGTGCACACGCACACACACATGTGCACACGCACACAGTTTTACACACGCGAGCCCACCTTCACAAACAACCCCTCCCCACCGCCACTTACGCTCAAATCTAAACCCGAACTTAAATATAAACATTCACACACAGGTATCTGCTTACCCACCCACCCCCACACACGAATACAAACACACAGACAAGCACACAAGAATGCACGTACGAACGCACAGACAAGCACACAGGAACAAACACACACAAACAGACATACAAACACACAAAAACGCACACAAGAACACACACACACAAACACACAGACAAGCACACAAAACGCACACACAAACGCACATACCTACGTACGGTGACACCACTCCAAATTTGAGCAAGTACTTGAGAGTGTTTTGAGCCAGGAGGCCGGCAGTGATGCCCATTGTGGTGGGTAGGGACGCGGCGCACACACCCTGTGTGGTTGGTGCGGTGGTAAAGTGGTGAGAATGGCATTTGAAAGTGAGGATGGCAAGGGGCTCATGATGAGTGGAAGTTAAGACGCCCTTGTTGTTGTGGGCAGGGACGCGGCGCACACACGCACACACACAACCTGTATGATGGGTGCGGTGGTAAAGTGGTGAGAGAGACATACAATTGGCAAGGAACATAGAATGGATGGCGATTGAAATGGCTCCAATGTTGTGGGCAGGGTTGCGCACACAGAACTCACCCCTCTTTGCTTTTCCATCAGTTCTGGCCAACTGGCCAATTGCCGCACACACACATACCCACACATGCACACACACGCACCCACCTACACACACACGCACACAAAAAACACACATGAAGACCTCACCTCTCTTTTCAGTGTACTCTCGTCGATGCCTGATGCCACCACCAAAGGGGGCACGCACTGGAAGCAGGCGGTGCTGCCTGCAGAGCACCATAAGTAGGGCAAGCCAAAGCTAAAACTATGCACGCACACACATGCATGGTGTATGTATGGAAGCAGGCGGTGCTGCCTGCAGAGCACCATAAGTAGGGCAAGCCAAAGCTAAAACATTGCACGCACACACATGCATAATGTATGTATGGAAGGAGGCGGTGCTGCCTGCAGAGCACCATAAGTGGGGCAAGCCAAAGCTAAAACTAAGCACGCACACACATGCATGGTGTATGTGTGAAAGCAGCTGCGCTGCCTGCAGAGAACCATAAGTTGGGTAGACCAAAACCATACACATTTATGTACGTGTGTACATGTATGTATGTACGGTGCATAGATTGACACAGACTGTTGTGAAGTTTAAAGTAATACTAACTCCACACGTTTGCATTTAAAGCAGGTTGTAGGAAAGCCTCGAGCGCATGCATCACCCCCACATACGCGCTTGAAGCAGTACAGTCTTCAGATTGCTTGAAGCAGTACAGCCTTTAGATTGCTTGTAGCAGTACAGTCTTCAAATCGCTTGAAGCAGGTTGCAGTAAAATCTCCAGATAACGCAACAAATATAGATTTAGGTTCAGTGTATGATAAATGGACACTAGTGAGTATCCTCGCTCCATGAAAACACCATATATATACACGCATACACGCATGCCACAAGGCAAACCCTGCACACAATTATTAAGCAATCGCATACACGATAAAGTATGTACAGATTTGCAAACCCAGTGCAGTGTCCCTTTGAACCGAACGGCACCATTCAAATCCAACTGGTCGTACCTGGAGATCAATCAAACGGGAAATATTCAACTCAAACTGGTCGTACCTGGAGATCAATTAAAAGGGAAATATTCAACTCAAACTGGTCGTACCTGGAGATCAAATAAAAAGAAAAATATTCAGCTCAAACTGGTCGTACCTGGAGATCAATTAAGGGAAATATTCAGCTCAAACTGGTCGTACCTGGAGATCAATTAATAGGGAAATATTCAACTCAAACTGGTCGTACCTGGAGATAAGAGCTGAATGTGGCCAGATACAGCGTCCTCACTCACACCACTTTCCATCCAGTCCTGCTGCAGCTCCAAGCACACCTGCATGTGTGTGTGAGTGAGTGCCGTTGTGTGTTCTTCTGGGTCTACTCCGTGTGTGACGACTCAACCCACCCTCCATCCAGTCCTGCTGCAGCTCTGAGCACTTGCAAATGTGTACGTGCATTTTATTCACGTGCATAATGTGGACGTGTGTATACTTGTGTGTGTGTGTACGTGTGTGTGTGAGTGCACGCACTTACCTGTGTTTGTGTGTGTGTAATACACTAGTACACAATATACCATATGTGTATGCAACTGCAAGTGCATAACATGACATAGATGTGATGCCAGACACCCTGCCCTCATCCTTAACACTTTTACTTGACCCCGCTGCAGCTCTTCAGCATAGTTACCAAAGGGTTGCGTGTGCGTGCGCGTGCGCGTGCGCATGTACACGCGTCTGTGCCTATTTAGGTGTGTGTGTGTGTATGCAACAACAATATGCTCATGCACTTATTTGTTTGTTATCTTTGGTGCGTGAATTGGTACACCAACACGCGTGCTGACTTAATACTGGTGCAACTGCACACTTACAAAATTTGCCCTGTATCTCTAACTAACACACACATGCACGCACACATGCACTCTTACCCATGCATGCACATACTCACACATCAACACGATTGAACACCCCCTCTCTCTCCTTCCCCCTGCTCCACACACCTGGTTAATGCCGGTGCGTGCTTTGTAGTTGTCCACGCAGCTCAGCACTAGATCCACTTCCCAGCTGTTGGGTCTGTCAACAAATTCTCACACATCACACGAAAACACAATTACGCACATAACCTCATCCCCCAGCTCTATACACAAACCTGGTTGATGGTGATGCGTGCTTCGTAGTTGTCCACGCAGCTCAGCACAAGATCCACACGCGACCTATTGGTCGCTGGGTCCGTCAACGAGCTCTTGAAAGCCTCAAATCCCTGAGAGTGCGAGTGTGAGCGTGCAAGAGTGTACGTGTCTTTGAGAGTGCATGCATGTATCTGTGTGTGTGTGTATGCGTATGTGTGTGTGTGCGTGTGTGTGTGTGTGCGCGTGTGTGTGTGTGTGTGTGTGTGTGTAAGAGCATGTGCTTATGTGTGCCACAGTGCAGACTGTTTGCTCGTTTCGTGTGCAGTTCTGTCTGGGCGGCAGGTCAAAGGGTTTCATGTGCCACATAATACCAACTTAAAATGAGGTGTTGTGTACTCCAGTCTTTTTGTTCACAACTTGCTCCTGTCGCGCTTGGCAGGTTGCTTGGCTTCTTCCTTGTTCCAAGCAAAAACTGTTCATGCCTTGAGTGTGGCGAGGCTTTACTTGTTGGGTCGGCCAGAACCATACATATAATGTGTATATGATACTAAACCCTAAACCCTAAACCCTAAACCTTATATATACGGTATTTATACATATCACTGAAATTTTGGCTGGGATTTAATTAAATACACAGTCAACTACGGCGCATGTTTACGATTATAGTTAACCTACTTGGCTTGGCTTCTTCCTTGTTCCGATTTAAAGCTGTCCATGGCTCGACTGTGGTGAGGCCTGACTTGGCTAGACTTCTTCCTTGATCTAAAAGAGCGTTGCAGCGTACCTCAAAGCTTACTTGGCTTGATTACTTCCTAATCTAAAAGAACAGTGCAGCATACCTCAAGCTTACTTGGCTTGATTTCTGGCTTGATTTCTTCCTAATCTAAAAGAACAGTGCAGCATACCTCAAGCGTGGTGATGTTCATGGTGTAGCTTTCTATGGCGGTGTCAGGGTTGATGTCCGTGAGGGTCTACAGGTAAAGTGTGTGCGTGTGTTGAAATGTGTGTGTGTGTGTGTGTGCGCGCTTGTGTGTGTGTGTGTGTGTGTGTGTGTGTGTGTGTGCGCTTGTGTGTGTGTTTGTGTGTAGCGCAAGTGTGTGTATGTGAGTGAATGTGTGTGAGAAAGCGGAATGATGGCAATACACAGAAAGCATTCACGTGTTAATCAATGCAGCAGCATGAGAACATGGAGACAATGCCCGGAATGGTGGCAATACACTAAAAGCCATGCACATGTCAAACAAGACAGCAACATGTGACGCCATTCACGTGTCAATCAAAAGAGCTTTCACATGACGCCACCTGTCGATCAATGCAGCAACATGAGAACATGAGACATGAGTAGGGTTGGCCAGAACCGTACATAAAAATACCATATATACCATTATATATATACACCGCATATGACCTTATAATTGGTGATTTTCCTGCCAAAAACACCGTATATGCACCGAATATTTATGGTTGTGGCCAACCCTAGACATGAGGCAGCTTTAAAATGATTGTCACATAAAGACTACGCAGCACACAACACACACACGCAGGGCAATGTGTGGGCATGTGCTATGTGTTGTTATGAGGGATTTCTGGCGATCCTTTGACCGCTTTTGCAGCACATCAAGTCAGTGACCAGCATAACAGCACATCAAGTCAGTGACCGGCATAACAGCACAAAAAGTCAGTGACCAGCATAACAGCACATCAAGTCAGTGACCCGCATAACAGCACAAAAAGTCAGTGACCGGCATAACAGCACAAAAAGTCAGTGACCAGCATAACAGCACATCAAGTCAGCGACCCGCATAACAGCACATCAAGTCAGTGACCAGCACATCTGTCTGTTTCCAGCAGCACACCACACCCTTTTTATAACACCCTTTTTATTTTTGAGCTAACGTATCCAAGCTTACATACTAATTCCTTGCTGGCAAAGAGTGGCCGGCAGCAGGTCAGCCAAACGGCCTGGCTGAAGGTCCCTTCTTCACCCCCTAAAGAGGCCATTCTACTTATCGCTGCGTGGCAGCGATGGTTGCGTTTTCTCTTATCTCATAAGTGTTCCTGGTGTGGCAGCATTGCTTGCGTGACTCTATTTGTTTGTGTGGGCATGCGCTGTGTGTGAGCATGTGGCATGATTAGGGTTGGCCAGAACCACACATAAATATATATATTATACGTATATATAGTGTGTACGGTATTTTTGGCAGGGAAATCACCAAATCATACTGTCATACACGGTGTATATATATGGTTCTGGCCAACCCTAGGCATGATGCTCGCAGGAGCATATGCGATCTGCAACATCTATGTCAAAAGGAAGATGGAGGGATGGTTGTCAGATCGAAGGATGTGGTTCCTTTGGCTTGATTGATGGAGGGGGTTATGTCCCTGTCTGCATGTTTTCTCCTGAAAAGGTAGCAATGGCAGCAGCCTCTGCCGAGAAAGAAGAAAACGTGGTGCAGGCGGAAATGAAGACGAGAATAGGAAACAGTTAGGTTTTTGTGGCGACTGTGTGTGACCAGTGGTGTGTAGTTCTAAAAAAGGTGACAGCACCCTCTGCAAAGATAGAAAAAGATCAGTGCTACGTAAGCAAGAAACAAGACAAGGAACAGGAACCACTAAGGGCTTTGTAACGAGTGTGTGCAACATCAGGTGACCGACAGATGAACCACTGAAGGTTTTGTAACAAGTGTGTGTGCAACATCAGGTCACCCACAGATGAACCATTGAGGGTTTTGTAACGAGTGTGTGCAACATCAGGTGACCAACAGATGAACAGATGAACATAAATGCAGGGTGGCCAGAACCGTATATTTGGTGATTTCCCTGCCAAAAATACCGTACATACACCGTATATAGATGGTTCTGGCCAACTCTGTAAATATGCCATAGGAGAGCCTCGGAGCCTTGGAGCTTTTTCAAATATAGGAAGGGGATGAAGTAAGGTAGGCCAGTACCATACATATACAATCAGTGCTGTCCTTCTACGCCGTATTTCCATTTCCGGACCGAATATAAGGTACGGTTACGGTACGGTACGGTACGGTCCAAAACCGCATCATACGGTCGAAGGAAAAATACAATCCAAACCGTACTTGTACGATTAACCGTATTTTACCTTGTTGCGGGGGAAAATGAGGTCCAGGGTTCAATTCCGGGTCAGAGCTGCGTTTCTTGCTTGTTCTCCCTAGTTGTTTTTGTGCGCTTTCCTCTTTAACAGAGCATTTTAGTTTAACATTGGAGGCATGTGAATCAAAACAATTGTATTGTGTACATATGAGCCAAAATGACCCTCTTAGTGCAAAAAAGCCAGTTTCCAGCCTTTTGCACCATACATCGTACCGTATTTTGCTGTATATATGGTCCGGAATCGTATAAATACTGTTCTACACCGTACAGTCGTACTGTATTGTATAACCATACACCGTATGGTATACCGTACTGGAACAACACTGTATACGGTGCTACATCATCAGTGTATGTACGGTATTTTTGGCAGGGAAATCACCTAATATACGGTCATATACGATGTGTATACTATACGAGCCTGGCCAACCCTAAACAAGAGCTATGCATGCTGACATGTCAAGCAGCGAACGCACACACGTGCAGACGCGCACACACACACACACACGTGTGCATACACACGCGTGCATACACACGTGAAGGCACGCACCAAGCAGATTCAATATTCAAATCTGATCCCTACTGGGCACATTGTGGTAGCCGCTTGTACCTTTGCAGCAGCATCTGTTTTGGTCAGGCCGCAGTGCTCAGGGCGGAAGAACAGGCGGTTCATGTTTGCCTGCAATGCACAGTGTGTGTGCATGTGTGTGAATGTGTGTGTGTATGTGTGTGTGTATGTATGTGTGCATGTGTGTGTGTACGTGTTTGTATGTGTATGCGCACGCGTGTGTGTGTGTGTGTGTGTGTGCGTGCTGCGCCTTTGAATGTGCTCGTGCTTTAAGCTATTATGCCCAACAACACGGTGACAATACGAGATCAGCAAGTGAACTTGCCTGTGCATGCATGTGCGTATAACTTAGAAAAAGGTAGTGTGTGTGTGAGCGTTTGTTGCTTAGTGTGTGCCGCTCAGCCCTGGGTTAGCAGGTGTACTTGCCTGTGCATGCACGTGCATATAGCTATGAATAAGATAGTGCGCTTGTGCATGCGTGTGTGTTGCTGAGTGTGTGTCGCACGTCCTATTGTCAAGCAGCACACTTCGGTGTGTGTACGTGTAGGGTTGGACTGAACCATACATGTGTGTGTATACGTGTGTGTGTGTGTGTGATATACGGTGCACATACGGGATTCTTGGCAGGGACTTCATCTAGCATTCGGTTATATACGGCGTGCATGTACCGTTCTGGCCAATCCTATGTATGTATGCGTGTGTCTGTACGTTAGTGTATGTGCCTGACTTGTGTGTCATGTGTGTGAATGTGCGCGCGTGTGTGTTGTGCGTTTGCTTTAAAATTGTACGCACCAGCTCCACGCGATCGTAGTCATAGATCAGCAGGCGCCCCAGCCCACAGCGGGTCAGCATTTCACAGGCCACGCTGCCCACCCCCCCCATACCAACCACCGCCACCGTCAAGTCACGGATGCGCTCATAGTCCTGGTTGCGTGTGTGTGTGTGTTTTGTGTGCGTATGTGTGTTTCCTTGTAACACACCAAGATGAAATATCAGAACAGTCCCACAAAGCAAAGCAAGGAGGCAAAAGAAAGGTTTTGAATACAAAACTGGGATACACACACATTCCCTTGTACAATGGGTACGCAAACGCACACACGCACAGACACATACAATCCCTTGTACAAAAGGTGCACATACGCACACACACAATCCCTCCACCCTCGTTTTCACATTACCAGACACACAGCGCACAATACCACTCGGCTCCATTTCCTTCATCAATGTGGGAGTGCCTGCGTATTTTTTTCATCTTCTTTTTCTCATGCACACACACACGCGCGCACATATGTGGCACACGCTCCAGTAGCGTTAGTTCGAAATATAAGGTATTTCCAGAGGTATCTTCTGATCTAATAAGTAAAAAGGGTGCATTATCAGTGCAACACACCTTGACCACCCCCATTCTCTGTAGGGCCATTAAGCGGCTGTATGGGTTTGTGTCCACCACCTCCGCACTCATGTGTGCTACCCTGCACACGCACAAAAAAAGCAATGGAGCATTTGCAGTCTCTGCGCTCAATTTGAGTTACCGCACTCATGTGTGCTACCCTGCACACGCACAAAAAAAGTATTGGAGCATTTGCAGTCTCTGTGCTCAATTTGGGTTACCGCACCCATGTGTGCTACCCTGCACACGCACAAAAAAAGTATTGGAGCATTTGCAGTCTCTGTGCTCAATTTGGGTTACCGCACCCATGAGTGCTACCCTGCACACGCACAAAAAAAGCATTGGAGCATTTGCAGTCTCTGCGCTCAATTTGGGTTACCGCACCCATGTGTGCTACCCTGCACATGCACAAAAAAAGCATTGGAGCATTTGCAGTCTCTGTGCTCAATTTGGTTAATACCAGCTCCGCACTTAAATGTGCAAACCTGCAGCCACTTGCACATGCCTTGTTGGCTGCTTGTGTTGTGCGTGGGGTGTGTGTTTGTAAAATTATGTCCATGCGCTATGAGCGCGCAGGGATCAATCCACGTGATGAAATGATTAAACACGTTTTGTAGAGTGCAGTCTTGATCATCATAGGCACACGTACCTTTGGCGCTGCTGTTGCTGTAGCTGCTGCGGCTGCTGCTGCTGCTGCAATTGTGGTGGTGGTTGTGTAGCACCTGCTCCTCCTGGCACAGTAGCAAGGTGCAAGTGTGCTTGTGTGTGTGTGTGTGTGTGTGCGTGCGTGCGTGCGTGTGTGTGGGTGTGTGTGTTCGCAATAGCTGTTTGTGTCACACATTATGTATAACCTGCTCATCAAGGTGCATATCAATAATTGCTACATGAAGAATCCCGCCAGGATGATGACGCGGCATCGATATCAAAAGACTACATGGATTTGCTATTTGTTACCTCATTACCATGTCCAATACCTGCTGAATGTCTCTGTCCAGTTTTTACATTGCGGGAGTGCCCAGGGGACAAGGAAGACAAAATGATGGGATGCTGCTTTGACATCACGGGACTGTTTCTTCTTACCTCAAACATCATCCTGAATAAAAAAAGCAAAACAATCCAACATGCTACCTCAAAAACACGGTGTAGCACTCCTCAGTGTCATTGTGCTAGCTAATGAGTTCAATGCACATCATAACACCCGATGTGTGTATTTCCCTTTTGCAAGCTTCTGAATGCTGTTTTGACATCATGGGTCTATTTCTGTTTATCTTAATCAAGAACTTCATCCTTAAAAGTAAACTCCCACCCCTGAAAGAAGGCACTCCTTATATCCACGACTTGTCAGATTTCTTTACCCATCACTATCTTATCATTTTGTAAGCAACGACAACACTTCAAGCCAGCGCTCATTTGTTTACATAGCACGCGTAACCTTGTGGTGATCCACCCTTCAAGCAATCTTAAATGGGCACTTGTAATGCAGATGCATAGCGAACACGTACACACAGGCACATGTGTACGTGTACGTGTTCGTATATTAAATTATCTCGTTCGTAAATTAAATTATCTCAACGTGCACAAATTTGCTCACCCTCCTTCATCTTGCCCACAGCCGCCTGGAGCTTTTCAGTGATTCGCTGAGCAGCCTCATTCAGGGCAGACACGTTTGCCTGTACCTGCTCCGCGTTTAATCCTTCTACATGCTCTTGAAGGCGCCTGAGCTCTGCAGTCAATGCATCTGCCTGCGTGTGCATGTGCGTGTGCGTGTGTGTGTGTGTGTGTGCGTGCATGTGCGAGCATGCGTTTGTGTGTTTTGTTTTGTTGTGTGTGCGTGCGTGCGTGCGTGCGTGCGTGTGTGTTTGTGTGTGTGTGTTTGTGTGTGTGTGTGTGAGCGCGTGTTGTGTCTGTGTGTGCTATGCGTGCGTGTGTGTGTACATACCTTGTGTACAGACGTGCCAATAGATCCAGGCGTGTCAGGAGTGGGCTCCGAGAAGGAATGCCTTGGAGGAGATGACATTTCTTTCTTGTTGTACCAATTGCAGCAAAATCAGAGAAAACACGGGAGGTAATGCGCAATCTTCACAATAATAAATTTGAATTTCTCGATTTAAATTATACAGCTCGGTTAAGCGGGGAACGAGGCAAGGATCGGAAAACTGTACTTTATTTCGCGCAGGAATACCGGGAAGCTCAACAGGAATAATATATCATGAGAGTTGCATATAATATATACATGCATTGATCCAATCCAACTGCTAAAAAACTACAAGAAAGAAGAAAAGGTCAGTCCTCGCTAAACCCGCGAGGATCCTAGCCATGTATCCCAACCACCCGAATCAAATAATCCTAAAGCCTGGCCGTCCATTGCTGTGGAGAACCTGTGATCGGCACAGCAAAGGGAGACGCACGGTCAGTCCAGTGAGATCTGTGTGTAGAACAAGTGTCAGGCAGCAGCAACAGTGAACATGCATCACAGTGAAGAGAGCGTAGGTGGGCACAATAATAGCGGTTTATGATTGTGCTGAGCAGCAGTTTTAAAAAATAACATGCAATTGAGTTTTTTCTCTGCGATGCTGGGTGGGCACACGGCCAGTAGTGTGTGTAAGTTCTGTGTGAGCGTAAAGCGATGGCCAACAGCTGAACAACAGCCAGCAATGGACCAGCATTGCCGGCCAGCAGAGACGGTGTCAGAGATTCAGATGAAAACCAGTAATTGATTCTTGCAACGAAGGAGTGTTAAGACATGCCAAGTCTTCTGTGTGATCAGGCAGTTAGGTCAGGTAATTGCTCGGCACAGGTACGTGGAAAAAACAATTTGTAACTGTCCTGCTGGGTATATGCTCAGCAAAACTCCCCATGTGCCCCTTTCCCTCGTTCAATGGCTTTCACTGCCTGCGTAGCATTTCCTCCTTCTGCAGAAAATTTGAGGATATTAAACAAAGACTCGGCCAGCTTCGGGACATGGGAGTCCTCCACCTAAGAATCGGATGCAGACAGTCTACACTGATAGTGTGACGGACGAAGAAAAGCTGACAGGTTACGCAGATGTATAAACGCTACAGACGTAGGCAAGAGAGGGACATTGCTTTGTTCTGTTTAGCATCACCCAATGGATGCAGAGCCGCACAAAACCTGCCATAGAATAAAAAAAAGAGGCAAGCTTGTTCGGCAGACGAAAACCTGCACCTGTTGAATCTTTAGCAAATGCTGGAACTGCGTAGTAAGGTATACATAGTAAAGGTGCACCTTGCGGTATTCCTCCTGGATCTATGCATAATAAAGTGCATGGAATGCAGTTGCACCTTGCGGCACGTGGGAGCAAATAATTGATCTTACCGTGTATGTGTCTATGACCGACCAATGTATGCACCCACGCACCTAACCTCTACACACACACTTGCTCCCCTACCACCCACACCCATACTCACCCCTCCACCCCCACTCACTTACACCAACACCCACCCAACCTGTCCCCACCCACACACACTCACACCAACACCCACCCACCCTGTCCCCACCCACCCACACACACACTCACACCAACACCCACCCACCCTGTCCCCACCC
>Ga0307966_1003626_pt1 | contig 11599 bp, 8 predicted proteins | sample OrgLakmetagen646_FD_203141 | JGI IMG/M metagenome (GOLD analysis project Ga0307966, IMG submission 203141) | Saline water microbial communities from Organic Lake, Antarctica - #646 | ecosystem: Environmental > Aquatic > Non-marine Saline and Alkaline > Saline | place: Antarctica: Organic Lake... | reverse complement strand
GATAGTTAACAGCTTAACGGGCGAAATACGCACCGCGCAGATATTCGTAGCGGTAATGGGCGCATCCAACTACACCTATGCCGAAGCTACTTACACGCAAGCACTATCGGATTGGGTGAAAAGCCATCCACGTTGCCTTGAGTTCCTTGGTGGCGTGCCAAAAGTATTGGTGCCAGATAATTTAAAATGTGGCGTCACAAAAACGTGCAATTGCGATCCTGATGTCAACCCGACTTCCCTTTCGATAGAGCATAAAAGTGAAAATCATGAAAATTTGAAAAAGTGATACAATTAACGTTATGCGGGCGGGTCTACAAAATGAACTGTTTGAAGAAATATTTATTTTATTAGTTAAAAAGTGAGGCTAATTTAATTTTATCATTTTGACTACCTGACAGGCAGCCATGCAACATAGTGTTATTGCGTTTGCACTAACGGTTTAGTTCTCCATTTTAAAATCACATTCATCATTCTGTCATCTCTATGTCATCGTTTCGTCTTAAATAATCTCTACCTTTTATTGGGATAATCAATTGCCTAAGTTATTCACTATAAATACGGATTACGAAATGAATATGTACACTGATAAACCAATGATGTTTTCTGCAATATCGCTCGCTCTCTTCAGCGCCCTCTCAAGTGCAAACACGGTTGCTCAAACCCCAGACTCTTCTGAGCTTGAACAACAAATTGAGCAAATTACAGTCACTGCTCAAAAAAGAGTGCAATCAATTCAAGACGTTCCTGCCAGTATCAGTGCATATAATGGCGAATTTTTACAGAACATCGGGATTGCCGAATTAGATGTATTATCGGAAATTACGCCTGGACTTGTCATTCAGGAACAAAGTCCCAACAATCCCGGGTTTGTAATTCGCGGTATTACCTCTGATAGCGGTTCATCGCAAGCGTCTCCCCGAGTATCCATATATTACAATGGCGTAGATATTTCTCGTTCTCGTGGTTCCTACTTTGAGCTCTTTGATATCGAACGTGTAGAGGTTGTTAAAGGCCCGCAAGCAACATTGTTTGGTACGGCCGCCTCAGTAGGTGCACTTAGCGTGATCACCAACAAACCTGAACAAGAATTTAATGGTGCAGTAAATGTAGGCTTAGGCAATTATTCGGCGAGAACAGCGCAAGGTTTTATTACTGGCGGTAATCAAACACTGCAAGCGCGATTGGCATTTAACTATCGCCAACGTGATGGCTTTATCACTAATATTGCGGGAGACCCCAATTCACAGAACCCTGATGGGATCAAGCAAGACGATATGCATGCCATTGAACGCACGGCTTTTAGAGCATCTGTTAGATTCACCCCGAATGATGCCATGACGGCAGATTTGGTGTTTACGCACGAAGAAAACTTAGACTCAGGTACTTCCTTTAAAAACGGATTGTTCGCTCCGACAGGTGGCGACACTAGCCCATTCACTTTTGTGGAAATGTCGGGTAGCCCGTTGTCGGCTTCAGTACTAGGTGCTGAGAAACTTGGTGTGGACAGGGAAACCGATGATATTAATCTTACGGTGAATTGGGCAATTTCTGATGCGCTTAACTTTACATCTATTACCGCCACAAGAAGCTTTGACTCACTTGAAGTATTTGATGCGGACGGCACTCAAGCTTGGTTTTTAGAGTTTGGAGAAGACGCAAAGGGTGACCAATTTAGCCAAGAATTTAGGTTTCTACATAGCAGCGACAAACTCATCAGCATTTATGGTTTAAGCTATTTTAGCGAAGAAGGCAGTCAGGCAGTTCCTTTTAGCACTGAAGAGTCAATTTACTTGAATTGCTTAGGTTTTCTAGGATCGGGTTTACCCTGTATAAATGCCGATGGCACAGTAAACCTGTTAACCCCCGCTTTGACTCAGGGTGCAGCACAATTGCTGCCTTACAGCGCTTCATTTAGTAACTTTGGTGAAACTGACGCAATATCTGTATTTGCTGACTTCACCTACCAGCTTAATCAGAAAACAGAGATAACCGCAGGTTTACGCTACGTAACTGAAGATAAAACGAGCGGTTACAGCTCAATTTCGCCAAATTCTGTTTTATCAGGTGGTCCTTTGTTACCCGTAACCAGCACTGGCGGCCAGCGATTAGAGGCAAGTGACGACTTTGACGACTGGTTACCGCGTTTTAACGTTCTGTATAAGCTTAACGAAAACACTAACCTATTCGGCACAATTTCCAAGGGGCGCCGCTCAGAGGTGGTTGACGTGAGTTCACAAAGTGATGGTGAGGGCGGCGCAGTTGCTGATATCACTTTTGTCCCAGCAGAAATCATTTGGAATTATGAAACCGGTGTAAAGGGCCAAACGCCTGATCGCAAAGTCACCTATTCAGCCTCTGTGTATTATCAAGACTATTCAGACTTCCAAGTTACGCAGCAAGACGAAGCGGGAAACTTTTTTGTAGCTAACGCGGGCTCTGCGACAAATATAGGCGTAGAAGCTGAAGTACGAGCACTACTCGGTGACAATTTTGACGTCTTTGCCAACTTTGCATATATAGATGCAGAAATTGATGATGATAATGAAAACGGTAACTTGGCGGGTAACCGTTTCAGGCTCCAGCCCGAATGGACGGCAAGTACTGGGTTTTTCTATAACCAGCCAATCAATGATAATTTAAATTTAGTCGGCTCTTTCGTGTATAGCTACCGTTCAGATATTTTCTTTGAACCTGACAATGCACCAATTTCTGGGCTTGATATTAGCGAAGATGCAATAAGTCTGGTGAGTGCAAAATTAGGAATCGCAGGCAGCGACAACTCATGGCGCTTAAGTGTTTTCGCGAGCAACTTATTTGATGATGACTATTTAGTTGATGCCGGCAATACAGGTGGGAGCTTCGGCAATCCTACATTTGTAGCTGGACCACCACGCTTTTTAGGTGTCGAGTTTTACATGGCTTTTGGCAACTAATGACAAATCGAGGAAGCTAAATTATGAGAAATATTGATAGGCGTACATTTTTAAGGCTTAGCAGCATTTTAGCCAGTTCGGTTATTGTGTCTTGTGCCAAAACCTCAACTAAGTCGATATCTACTCCGTCGAGCATTGATTTTACTCACTCTGTGGCATCAGGGGATCCCACGCAAAGCGCCGTTATTATATGGACTCGCGCAGTGCCTGTTGTCAAAGGCGCAAATACGGCGACGGTAAACTGGCAAGTGGCTACAGACCAGTCATTCAACAATATTGTTCGCAGCGGCAGTGCAAATACATCATCTGCCCGCGACTATACCATCAAAATTGATGTAACAGAGCTTAGTACAGGTCAACGGTACTATTATCGTTTCATTGGTGACAATATAACAAGCCCTGTCGGTGTAACAAAGACTCTGCCTAAGCAAGATGTGAGCAAAATTACATTCGCTGTATTCTCTTGTTCAAACTATCCCGCAGGCTACTTTACGCCATATACCCTTGCTGCCAATCAAGGCGATTTTGACTTTGTATTACACCTTGGTGACTACATTTATGAGTACGCCGCCGACGGTTATGCCACAGAAAAAGCTGTAGAGATTGGTAGAGCGCCCAACGCTAATAACATGAGCGAAGTAATTAGCCTTGCCGATTACCGTAATCGCTATGCCTTATATCGTAACGATAGAGGCTTGCAAGCGATACATCAAAGCGCTCCTTTTATAGTGGTGTGGGATGATCATGAAATTGCCAACGACACATGGAAAGCTGGTGCGCAGAACCATAACGAAGATGAGGGTGATTTTTTTGAACGTCGTACCGCTGCTGTGCAGGCTTATTATGAGTGGTTACCTATCCGACCGCCAGCGGGAGAAAGCTCACCGCAGATTTACCGAAGTTTTGATTTCGGCGAGCTGCTAAGCCTGCATATGCTCGATACTAGAGTGATTGGGCGAGATAAACAACTGGCCTATGCTGATTACATGAGCGAGCAAGGCCAAATGGATGCAAAAAGCTTCACCCAAGACATCAGTAATCCAGACCGCACATTGTTGGGTTCACAGCAACTGGCTTGGTTACAGAAAAACGTCGCACGGTCATCAGCAAAATGGCAAATGCTGGGGCAGCAAGTTTTAATGGGCAAGATGTTTTTCCCAGCTGAAGTGATGGGTAACCGCGACCGAACTAAAACAGCGAGCATGATCGCAAACTTATCTGCAATAAAACTTAAACAAGCAGACGGCCAAACCTTGACCGAAAAAGAACAAGCTAGATTATCCAATAAAATAGCCTATAACCTAGATGCATGGGATGGCTATCCCGCAGAGCGAGAAAAACTCTACAGCATGATCAAGCAAATGAATAAGCAGCTTGTTGTAGTTGCTGGGGACACACACAATGCATGGTGCAGTCAGCTAACAAATAGCGCTGGAGAGGTCGTAGGCTATGAGTACGCAACACCTAGTGTATCTTCACCCGGCATGGAAGCATACTTATCGTTAAGCGTGGAGGAAGCAAAAAAATTGGCCGACGACTTAGTCGCTGTTATTGATGACTTACAATATTGCAACCTGCATGAGCGTGGCTTTTTAAAACTTGAAATAACTATGGATGATGTACAGGCTAATTGGTTGTTTGTTGACACAGTGCTGCAAAAGCAAAGTGAAATAGCCCATGTAAAAACCATATTACAATCGAGTTTGAAAACATAATGCTCAGTTGCGAAGCAAAAGACACATAAACTCCCTTTGTGCCTAGACGTTACAATAGGGTTTTAAATGTATATCAACAGAAGTAATAAAAAACGTCTTAAAAACGCGCCAAGTTTTATTACGTAACTACAAATAGAACTTTGTGAAGTAGTGCAAAAAACGTTAATTTGATATACTAAAAAGTCAGTCAGGGGTGGTTAGTTTATTCATCCCACTTGTGACCATTTTGTGCCGTGACATTACAATAGGGTGTTAAATGTCTTTAAATGTATATTTGCAGAATTGATGAAAATCTTATAATTATCAACGACAAAACGATCAGCACCTAATAAGCCCATTTAAAAACTATGTGAGTCAAAACCTTCGGAGGCCGATACTCTATCCAGCTGAGCTACGGGTGCATAGTTTTGCGGACCGAATGTTAACACAAAAAATTAGAATGGGGGCTATTGCCTTTATTGCCTTAAATAAGGGAATTCTTCATTTTCTAAAAAGGTGACGTTTCAGGTAAGAACCCGTGTTACCAATATTAAGCTCAATGCCTGTAATTTGATATGTGTCGCATAGTAAAGTCTACTCACCTAAGCTTCATCTCCAATGATCTAAAGCCCATACACCCCAGTAAAAATAAGGCCTTACTTCAAACAAGAAACTGCCCGTTCCATGGAAACTGTGTTAAATATTATTCGTGAATACGGAACCCTCACTTACGTCATACTGTTTTTGTACTGCGCTTTAAAAAGTGGTTCGTTGCCACTATTTGCTGGCATTGCTGCTCATTTGGGTGCACTTAACCTTGCTTTAGTGGCTGCAGTTGTATTTTTAGGCGGATACTTGGGCGACGAGCTGCGTTTCTATTTGGGGCGCAAGTACGGTGTGGAAAATCTCTCTGCTCGTCCTGGTTATCAAAAGTCGGTGCGTACCGCAAAACGTTTACTCGACCGTTTTGGTAAGGCCTATATCTTTTTATATCGTTACCCCAAAGGCATGCGCACTATTGGTGCGTTACCCGTGGCATTAACTGATATGTCTTGGCGAGTATTTACCAGTCTTAACTTTGCATCCGCCGTTACTTGGACCTTTGCTATGGTCGGAGTTGGCTATCTTTCAGGTGCTGCGCTTGAAGAGGTCATTGGCGACAACTGGGGCTTGTTTAGTGTGGGTTTACTGAGTGTATTCTTTTTACTGACTTACCTCGCATGGAGGCAGGTAAATGTAGTCGCGTTAGAAGAAGCGAATAAGAACCACTAAACATGTGATAATTTAGCGGTTCATTGGAATTATCTATTTATTCTATGACAGCCTGCGCAGCCGCCAGACACTTTGCCAGCATAGTAGTAATTAGGCTTTGCTAACGATGCTGCAGATCTGGCTTGATCAACCTTAGCGCCAAAATCTGACATATAGTCTTGCATAAAAGGATGGTTGGCGCCGCTATCACCAGCTTTTAAGCTGCTTGTAATACTCGATATTTTTCGTAAAGACGCCAACACTGTTTCACGTTGCACTTCGGCATCTGTCGAATACGGCTCTTCTTTTTTAGCTAAAGCGTTTTCGAGCAGTTGCATTTGCAATGCGAGCATCGCCATGTCGGTGCGCAGCTCGTCTTGTTCAGTATATTTAAAATCAGGTGGGTAGGTAAGCTGACGCATGGACGCTGCGAATTCATTTGTGCAACTCGTAATCAAAAGTGTCATTACTACAACCAATACTAAACTAAAAACTCTGCTAAGTTTTAAACGCAACATGGCTTAAATCTCCATTAATAAATATGCAGCGCCAAATTGGGCGCTATTGAACCAATACATAACTATATTATTGGATTTGTTTTCAGCAATATTGATCTGAATCACTTAATAATACAAAGAGCTCTTAAATGGTTACGTTAAAGCGAAAGTAGCTAAGTAATATTAAGGTGCTAGTATCAATAAACTTTGCTGTAGAAAAATTTAATATATAATCTACATTTTTAAGCTGAGCAATTTGACTCATCATTAACGCAAAGGGCAAAAAGCCATCAAAACATTTCAAATCATAACCAAGATGACAGCTTTGAATACTCTATTGTTATTAAGCCTGAGTATTGCAAGCACACAAGCACTCTCGGCAGAGTTTAGTCAAAAGCTTGATTTACAGACACGTGTCGATGACAGATCTTCGTCAAACCTACGCTATCAGTATCGCGCGCGGTACTACCCCTCTTTAAGTTTTGACAACAATTGGTCGGTAAATGGATTTGTGGTCACCGGTGACGACTTTAGTTCCAGCCATAATACTTTTGACGACGGCAGCGCTGATTATTTTTATATACGTCGTGTTTTTGTTCGCCATGAAGACGCAAATGGAAAAACCGAGATTGGCATTATTCCAACATTTAAAGGGGCGGTCTCTTCCAGTGGTTTGTCTAAAGATGGATGGATCAAAGGAATAAGGCATGTTGTTAGAAATAAAAACAAAGGCGCATTCGAAATAGTTGTAGGCCAACTCGATAATCTCTCGCCGAATAACGCCATAAGACTGGCCGATGATTTAAATTACATCGAGCTTGAATATTCAAGCGCTATTAGTAGGCAGTGGAGTTATGAGTTAAGCCTTGAACGCATGACTGAATCAAACTTTGCACGCACTGAATTACGATATGCGTATTCTCAAAGTCAAACCCTATTTGCTGAGCTGGTTTCTAAATTGGGTAGCTCAAAAATCAAAAGTGTACTTGGTGTTGAGGGTGAGTTTAGGTTTGCAGATATCCCTTTTGAGTACTTCGCACACTATTCTCATGTGAGTGATGATTTTGGTGCCAGAGCTGAATTAACGGAAGATTTTCTAGGAACTGGAAACGGCATATCGGCAGAGTTAGAGTCAATGTTTGCCGACTCTAGCTTTGGGTGGTTTGTTCGTTTTGATGCCGTGGAAAGCCAAAGCCGGTTTTTAGCCGGCGTAAAGTGGTCGTTTAAATAAGCAAAACATTTGTGCCAGTTTGGGTGTATAACAACATAGCACCAAAGAGCTCTTTTTAAGCTAATCCATATACTCTTTTGGCTTTGCAAAATACTCTTTGCCTTTTAGCATCGCTTTCCAGTAAATAGGCGGTAGTAGCTTTTCTTTTAAGAACCAAGCGAGCTTAGAGGGTCGTTTGCTGTTAACGAGCCATGTGGGGAAGGTAGGTAGTAATTTACCACCGTAACCAAACTCAGCCAGTACAATTTTGCCTTTCTCAACGGTAAGTGGGCATGAGCCATAACCATTGTAAATGGCTCTTTGAGAGCCAACGCCTAGGTCATGCATTACATTGATTGCCACTACTGGTGCCTGCATTCTAGCTGCAGCGGCCGTTTTGGCATTAGGGGCGTTCATTACATCGCCAAGACTATAAATGTTCTTGTACTTTTTATGTTGTAAAGTTGATTGATCAACATCTACCCAGCCATTGGCATCTACTAAAGGACTGACCGCGATAAAGTCAGGAGGTGATTGCGGGGGCACTACATGCAACATATCAAAGGGCACTTCAACGAGGTCTGTGCTAGCTCCTTCACCAACGGCTTGGAAATAGGCGATTTTGTTTGGGCCGTCTACTTTTACCAAATTTTGTGAAAAGTGTAAGTTGGCATCGTACTTTTCAATATATTCCATTAAGGCCGGTACATATTCTTTTACCCCAAAGAGCACTCCGCCGGCATTGTAAAAGTCGACTTTCATGTCTTTCAGCTTACCTTCGCGCAACCAGTGATCACAAGACAAATACAGCGCTTTCTGAGGTGCTCCTGCACACTTAATGGGCATAGGCGGTTGAGTAAATACTGCTTTAGCTTCTTTACATTCCTTAACCAACTCCCATGTGTACGGGGCAAGGTCAAAGCGATAGTTTGAAGTAACACCGTTTTTACCTAGTGTCTCGGTTAAACCTTCAATTTTATGCCAGTCTAGTTTAAGCCCCGGGCATACAATTAAGTGTGAATACTCAATAATGTGGCAACCGTCCAGCAACACTTTATTGTTGTCTGGCTCAAATGCGGCCACGGCGTTTTTAATCCAAGTAACATTTTTGGGAATCAATGACGACATGGTTTTTACGGTTTGCTCTGCCGTAAATACGCCGGCACCAACCAAGGTCCAGCCAGGCTGATAATAATGAATGTCGGCAGGGTCAATAATCGCAATTGAGAGCTTTGGGCTTCTTTCTAGCAAGCTCGCGCTCACCGCAATACCAGCAGCGCCGGCACCCACCACTACAATGTCAAATTTCTTATCTGTTTGTTCAATAGGCGTATGACCACCATTTACAATGCGTCTAACCACACCCGACATGTCATAGCCTGCAGCTTTTGATGCACTTAGAATTTCAGTTACGCTAAGCTCAGTCGACTTCGCTAGAGACCAAAGCGTGGTGCAGCGCGTGCCGGTTCTGCAATAAGCAAACACAGGACCTTTGGCTTCGTCCATGGTGGTTTTAAATGTGGCGACGTCGTCGTCATTAATTTTGCCGCTTACCACAGGCTGATAAATCGCTTTGAGGCCAAGTTTGACGGCAGCCGCTTCAATCTCATCAAAATTGATTTGGTCAGCGCCTTCGCCATCTGGCCTGTGACACACAACCGAGGTGTACCCAAGGGCCTTAATGTCGTCTAAATCAGCCACTGAAATTTGTGGCGATACGGCGACTTCTTTGCTTAATTTTTTAAGTTCCATGGTGCACCTCGTAGCGTATTGTTAGGACAAAGCATTAATAGGGATTTTTATATACTGCAGGCCGTTTTCAGATTTCACACCAAAATCGCCTAGTCTTAAATTAGTTTGTAACGATGGATATAATAATTTAGGCACCGACAGTGTGGCGTCGCGTGCTTCTCGCTTTGACACATATTCTTCGTATTTGGTATCCGGCTGAATTTGCACGTTCAGACGTTTTTGCTCGCCTACCGAGATGGCGCTTAAAGGTTCTTTGCCTTCATCTGGGTAGTCGTGACACAAATAAATAGTGGTGTCGTCTGCTAGAGTGTAAAAGCGTTGTATGGTTTTAAATAAGTCAGAAGCCGAGCCGCCAGGGAAATCACAGCGTGCTGTGCCAATGTGTGGTGCAAAAATAGTATCACCTACAAAAATGGCTTTAGCTTCAGCACAATAATAACTAGCGCAGGCGGGTGTATGACCAGGCGTTAACCATGTGGTGAGCCTAATGTTACCAATGTCGACGATATCGCCCTCGTCAAGTAATACATCAAACTGTTCGCCACTTACAGGGGTGTCTTCGCTGGCATCAAACATTGGTACCCAAATTTTGAGCACGTCTTTAATGCCTACGCCAATTGCCGTTTTACCGCCAATATGGGTTTTAAGATAGCCTGAAGCGGTTATATGGTCGGCATGAATGTGCGTTTCTAGAATCCACTCGTTGGTTAAATTATTGTCCTTGATGTAGGCAATAACCTGGTTCGCGCTGTCTGTTTTTACGGTACCTGAAAAGTGATCGTAATCTAAAACAGAGTCGATAACGGCGCATTTGTTAGTGCTTTCATCAACAACAATGTGAGTAAAGGTTGCCGTTGCTTCGTCATGAAATGTTTTTACCTTCATACGTGGCCTCTTTTATATTAATTCGGTGATTAGAATGAAAATGGCGATGGCTAAAGTGAATAAGCCAAATCCTTTTTGTAATGTGCTGCTCTCAATTTTATTAGCGATGCGTGTGGCAAGCCACATTCCCAATAGCGTAAATGCCACTAGCTTGCCTACTAATAACCAATCAAGAGAAATTCCTGCTTGTAGGTCGCCTGTGAAGCCTACTAAAGATTTCAAAGAGATAATGAGTAAGGAAGCGCCTACGGCTTTTTTCATTTCCATACCCATTAATATCACTAAGGCTGGAATGATTAAAAAGCCGCCTCCAGCACCTAAAATACCTGTCGCAACACCTACTACGGCTCCTTCAAGCACAATTAAAAGAACACTATGTTTGGCGACGCTACTCTTTATCTCGTTCGTGTCGCGGGTCAGCATCATGTATGCAGATAAGAGCATTAGTAACGCAAAACTTACCATAATAAATGTGTTTTTTTCAATCACAAAGGGCGAGCTTAAAATAACATCAGGAATGGCAGGCATTAAAAATGCACGTGTTAAATACACCGCAATAATAGAGGGAATGGCAAAAGTGATCGCTGCTTTTATATCGATCAGGCCTTGTCGGTAATAACTCACGGCGCCGTAAGTGGCAGTGAGTCCAACAATTAGAAGAGAATAGCCAGTTGCGATGGATGCGTCTTGCCCAAAAAGGTAGACGAGAATAGGCACTGTAAGTATGGAGCCACCGCCACCGATAGCCCCTAAGACGATGCCCATTACAACCGCGGCTATGTAACCGATTAATTCCACGAGGATCTCCTAAGTAGTTTTGGTTATAATATATATTATTTAGGAATAAGTCAATTGCTGCATTGCTTGTAGGCGCTAATTTCAGTTAATTTCAGCTAATCGGTCAATGGAACTGGAAGTTAAGGCATCAAAACATTCTTGCGGCAGCGTAAACCATCTAAGTGCTTCAGCGGAGGGGCTCAGCGTAATTGGGTAGTTGGCGTGATTAAGCGTTGTTTTGAGTAATACTTGGGTAGCATCTAACAGCAATGCTTCATAGTCTGGCTCTTGTTTATTTGTCGTATTAGCTAAAGAACTCTCGGCATTATTTTTCGTATGCTGATCAACACTATCTAATAAGGTCATCTCGCTAAATGAACTCGGTAACTGTAGGCTTTGACCTTGGTAGCGCCAGCTCCAAGTCGCGCTGTCGAGTTTATAAAATGGCAACAAACGCCAACCATGCTCAGCTACAAGTTTGAGTGCTTGTAAAATGTAGTCAAACTCATTTTGTGAAATGAAGTAGTTGAAGTTAAGTCTTACCCAACCTGGACGTAAAATCATATTGCCATCGCCAACTTCTTTTTCAATAGCTTCGCT
>Ga0307966_1003623_pt1 | contig 11604 bp, 4 predicted proteins | sample OrgLakmetagen646_FD_203141 | JGI IMG/M metagenome (GOLD analysis project Ga0307966, IMG submission 203141) | Saline water microbial communities from Organic Lake, Antarctica - #646 | ecosystem: Environmental > Aquatic > Non-marine Saline and Alkaline > Saline | place: Antarctica: Organic Lake... | reverse complement strand
GAATAGTGCTTGGAACAAGTCGATTACGGGAACGGGGTCAGGCCGTGAATCGTGAATTTTGAAATGTGAATGGGGTCGGGTGCCTCATTTAAACATCTGGCCAAATCCACCCCAAAGCCTTGCGGAGAAAAAACGGCACCCTGGCTGTCCGGAGAAAACCGCAAATTTCATGGGGACGGGGAATTTAAGCAGAAGGTTGGAGGGCCGAGGGGCCGGGGGTTGCCGGTGACCGCAGCCGAAACGCGGGCCGCCCCCAAAAGCCTGGCGGAAAAGCGACGGCACCCCGGCTGTCCGGAGAAAACCGCTGCGGCACGCTGTCTGCGGTCGCAAGCTCCTGTCGCAGACATCGCGCCTCCGCTCGCGCGCAGGTTTCATCACGGCGTTTCGCTGGTCTGCCCGGCTCCGTTCAGCATTATTTCATGGGCATTATTTCATGGGGACGGGGAATTTAAGCGATTTCATGGGAAGCGATTTCATGGGGACGGGGAATTTAAGCGGGGAATTTAAGCGGAAGGTTGAAGGGCCGGGGGTTGCCGGTGACCGCAGCCCAAACGCGGGCCGACCCCCAAAGCCTGGCGGAGAAAAAACGGCACCCTAGCTGTCCGGAGAAAACCGCTGCGGCACGCTGTCTGCGGTCGCCAAGGCTCCTGCGCAGACATCGCGCCTCCGCTCGCGCGCTGGTTTCATCACGGCGTTTCGCTGGTCTGCGGTCAGCTCCTCACCGCCTCCTACCGTCGGCAGATCGTCACTGAGTCGCAGCCGCTCCACTACGCTTGTGAATCCGCCGTTCCTCCCCGGCTCTCCTGCCGCCGCTCCTCTCGTCGCTTTCAGTCGTGCCTCCCTCACGCCAGCCGCCGAGTCGTCACTCGGTCGCTGCGGCGCTCCGGCGGGCAGTGGCGCCAAAATAGGCTTCGCATTAAATTAGAAGCCCGCCTCCGGCCTACGCTTTCAGTGTTTCAGTAGGGTGGTGTCCATTGTTCGGGAGGCCCCCGGTGAATCCCCGCTCAACAAGACCAGCCTTTCTACGTTCGGGCCATTCCCAGCCCGGCCTCCAGGCTGGCAGAGTGTTCCGGGTGGCTCGTTCCTCGCCATGCCCCTCCCGGCACTCCGCTCCGCTGCGCCCTCCACACCCTGCCAGCCTTCCGGCCTCCGCAAGCGGCAGCGACCCGCCCAGATGGTGCTCGAAAACCCCGCTCAAGAAATCAACCCCACCCGCTCGCACCCCGCATTCTCCGGCCCGCCCCGCCTCCGTCATCATGCTCCGGTCGTGCCTCCCTCCACATCATGCCGCCGTCCCTCCAGCGGCCCAGCAAGCGACGTCGTTTCCGCCTTCGCCAAAAGAAACTCCCGTTTCATTTGGCTACGACGGCAACGCCTCGCAAAACCAAGCAAGAAACCCCGCCGTCGGCGCGGGCGAAGATCAAACCGACTCTTGAGAAACCAGAGCCTCAACGACCTGGACAATTTGCTTTTGCTTGTGGCGGGGAAGCTTTGAAACCGAATCAAACGCCTTGCCGAGACGACTGGAAGGAAGTTGCTTCTTGGGCTTCTCAACTGGAGTTCCCAAGACCGATTCCACCGGGACACCGAGGATATTAGCGATTTTGGGGAGGAGATTGGAGCGTGGAACAGTGCCCGACCTTTCCCAAAAACCGACGTTGGAATGATGCACCCCGAGTTGGCGGGCAAACTCCCGTTGGGAAATGCCAACCGCCTCGCGTAGCGACCGGAGAGGGGAGGAGTTGAGGGGAGAATCTTTTACGGACACGGGCCGATCATACCCCCGGCTAGAAAAAACTGCTTGCATACGGCTAACCTACTAGCCACGCTTTGACAGCGCAATAAATCTTGACGGGTTTTTGCGCGATCCAAAAAAGCGGCCGCCGGTGCTTCGTCGCCAAACAAAATCACCGACGGCCTAAATAAAACCCCGGACCCGGAGGCCCGGCGCTTCGTCACGACGGTAGCGCGGGAGGTCTTCGGGTTCAATACCCACAAAAACAATGGCCCGCATCCCCGAAACCGAAATCGCCCGCATCAAAGCCGAAACCGACCTCGTCGCCCTGATCCAGGCGCGGGGAACGGTTTTGAAAAAACAGGGAACCAACTGGACCGGCCTCTGCCCCTTCCACGACGACCAGAAAACCCCCAACCTCATCGTCACCCCAAGCAAAGGCCTCTTCCGCTGCATGGCCGGCGGCTGTGGGAAAACCGGCAACGCCATCCAGTTCGTGCAATGGTTCGACGGCCTCAGCTTCCGCCACGCCTTCGAGCTATTGGCCGACGGCGGCAAAGCCGCTTTCGAGCAAGTCAACGCCAGCGGCCAACCCAAGCAAGTCAGTCGCAAGCCGAAACTCCCGTGCCCGCTCGATGCCGAAGAACCCGAAAAGTTGCTCGCCCAAGTCGCCGACTACTACGCCGGAAGACTCGCCCAATCACCCGCCGCCCTGGACTATCTGAAAAGCCGCTTCATCGCCGATCCCGACGAGTCCGAAAGCCCCGGGGAGTTGGAGCCGCTGGAAAAGATGGTGCGCAAGTTCGCAATCGGCTTCGCCGACCGAACCCTCGGCCTCCGGATCCCGCAAAAAACCCGGGTCGATGGAGCCGAGCTGCGCGGCAAGCTCGAAGCCCTCGGAGTCTTCCGCGAAAACGGTCGCGAACACCTCAACGGCTGCCTCACCGTCCCCGTTTTCGACCTCGAAGGCGAGGCCCGGCAGATTTACGGCCGCCGCATCGACCGCAAGGCCCCCAAGGAAAACCGGCACCTCTACCTCGCCCGCCCCAAGGCCGGAATCTTCAACCCCGACGCGCTGAAAAGCCGTGAAATCATCCTCTGCGAATCCATCCTCGACGCCCTCACTTTTTACCGCCACGGCATGGGAAGTGTCACTTGCATCTTCGGCACCGAGAGCTTCCCCGCCGAGCTCCTGCAAGCCCTCCTCGCCGCAAAAACCGAAAGCGTGAAGTTCGCCTACGACAACGACGAAGCAGGAGAACGGGCCTTCCTCCGAGACGCCGAAACCCTCCTCAAACACGGCATCCAAACCCACCGCATCAAGTTCCGATGGGAAATGGACGCCAACCAGTTCGCCCTCGAAGAAGGCGGCGAAGCCCTTCGCCAAGCCGTCCGAAACTCGATCTGGTATGGCGAGCCTGGCCCGAACGGGGACGAGCCTGGCCCGAACGGGGTTCGGGCGTCCCGCCTGAACAAAAAGGAAGCCGAAGGCTCCCCCTTGAAAGGGGTTTGGGCCTCTGGCCCGAACGAGCAGAACCCAAGCCCTGAAAGCAAACCAGAAACCCCTCAAAAGTCCCAAAAAGCCGCCTCCCAAAAGTCCGCCAACCCTCAAAAGATCGAGGCCCAGCCAGCAATCCCCGAACCCACGCCCGCGCCTTCTTCTTTAGTTGCTAAAGCTGCTGAGGAGCCGGAGGCTCCTCTTTTAGCTGCTAAAGATGCTCCGGAAGAGGCGGCTAAAAAAGAAAGTTCATCGGAGCCGGAAATCGCCCTCACGCGCACCGGAGATCACCACGAGCTGTCCCTTGGAAGGCGGCTTTACCGAGTCGGAGGACTCGAAAAAAACAACAGCCTCGAAGTCCTCCGCATCACTTTGCGCGTGACCCATGACGGACTTCTCCACGTCGATTCATTGGACCTCTACCGCGACGGAGAACGCCGAAAGTTCATCGACCGCGCCGCCGAAGAAACCCTCCTCGAACGCGATCTTTTAAAACGCGACCTCGGCAAACTCTTGCTCCTGCTTGAACAGAGCCAAGAAAAACGACTCAGCACCGGCGCGGAACCTACTGACACCCACGAACTTTCAGCCGACGAAACCGCCGAAGCCCTCGCCTTTCTACAGTCACCCAACCTCCTTCAGAACATCGCCCAATCCTACGACCAAGCCGGCATCGCCGGAGAAACCAACAACCTCCTCGCCGCCTACCTCGCCTGCGCCTCGCGCAAGCTGGCAAAGCCCCTCGCCGTCATCATCCAATCCACCTCCGCCGCCGGAAAATCCACCCTCATGGAAGCCGTCCTCAGCTTCTTCCCCGACGAAGACCAGGTGAAATACTCCGCCATGACCGGCCAAAGCCTCTACTACCTCGGCGAAACCAATCTCAAACACAAAATCCTCGCCATCGTCGAAGAAGAAGGCGCGGAGAAGGCAAGCTACGCCCTCAAACTCCTCCAATCCGAAGGCGAATTAACCATCGCCAGCACCGGCAAAGACCCCAAAAGCGGACGCATGGAAACCCAGGAATACCACGTCGAAGGCCCCGTCGCGATCATCCTCACCACCACCAGCATCGACATCGACGAAGAACTCATGAACCGATGTTTGGTCCTCACCGTCGACGAATCCCCCGAGCAAACCGAACGAATCCACGCCCTCCAACGCGAGGCGAGAACCATCGAAGGCATCCTAAAAAGCGAGCAGCGAAAAGACATCACACGCGTGATGCAGAACGCCCAACGCCTCATCCTGCCGATGAAAATCGCCAACCCTTTCGCCCGGCACCTTACTTTTACGTCAGGCCGGACCCGAACCCGCCGAGATCACGAGAAATACCTCACCCTCATCGACACCATCGCCCTCCTCCACCAACACCAGCGCGAACCGGTGCGCCACGAAGTCAACGGCCGCACCATCGAGATGCTACCCGTAACCCTCGCCGACATCGAAGCAGCCAACCAAATCGCCCCGGAGGTTTTAGGCCGCAGTCTGGACGAACTCCCGCCCCAAACCCGCCGCCTCCTGGAATCCATCAAAACCCTCATCCGCGCCCGCATGAAAACCGAGGCGACCGAACAAAGAACCATCCTTTTTAGCCGCCGTGAGCTGCGGGAATTTACGAACTGGAGCCACATGCAAATCAGAAGACACCTCGAACGCCTCCTCGATCTCGAACACCTGGCAGTGCGCGGCGGACGCAACGGCACCGCCCTCAAATACGAACTCCTCACCGAGGCCGAAGCCGAAACCGGAGCCTACCACATCGGCCTGATCGACGTCGCCGAACTCCGAAAGAAGCAGAACGAAAGCGATGAAAAATAACCCCTACGACGACAACCTTGTCGGTTTGCAAGCCCACCCTGTCCCCCCCCGGTCCCCCGGCGGGGGACAAGGTTCAAAACCCTGCAACCATCAGCAAAAAACCGCTCTAAAAGCCCCACCTGGTCACCTTGTCAAAACGCACATCAGGGCCGCAAATTAAAAAATCACCGTAAGCGCATGAAACCCGACGACCAAACCCCCGACCCCGAAAAACGCCTCGAAGCCTCCCGCCGCTTGCGCGGAAAACGCAAAGGCGGCACACAAGCCGAAGACGACGGTTTCGACCGCTCCAATCCCGGAACCCTCGCCAGCCTCGCAGACCGCTGGGAAGCCTACCTTGAAGAACGCAACTACTCCCCCCGCACCCTCAACGGCCACAAATGGTCCCTGAGAAACTTCCTGATCTGGACCAACGACCGCAGCCTCGCCGACCCAGCCGAAATCACCAAACCCATCCTCGAAAGCTACCAACGGCACCTCTTCAAGCACCGCCAAACCAACGGCCAACCCCTCGCCGTCAGCACCCAGCGAAACCACCTCGGCACCCTTCAACGCTTCTTCGCCTGGCTCGCCCGGCACAACCATATTTTGGCCAACCCCGCCGCCGACCTCGACCTTCCCCGCAAACCCCACCGCCGCCTCCCCAAAGGCCTCCCAACCGACGAACTCCAAACCCTCCTCGCCATCCCCGACACGCGAGATCCTCTCGGAATCCGAGACCGCGCCATCCTCGAACTCCTCTACGCCAGCGGAACCCGCCGCCGCGAACTCGCCAAGCTCCAGCTCGCCGACCTCGATCCCCAAGCCCGAACCCTCCACATCCACGAAGCCAAAGGCGGCAAACAACGCCTCGTCCCCGTCGGCCAAACCGCCCTCCACTGGCTCCAAAAATACCTCCTGAAAACCCGCCCGCGCCTCGCCCTCGATGCCACCGAACAAACCCTCTTTTTAACTGGCTACGGCGAAGCCTTTTCGCCCGGCTCCCTCGGCAACCTCGTCAAAAAAATGATGAAACAAGCCGGAATCAACCGCTCCGGAAGCTGTCACCTCATGCGCCACACCGCCGCAACCCACATGCTCGAAAACGGGGCCGACATCCGCCTCATCCAGCAATACCTCGGCCACGCCAAACTCGACACCACCAGCATTTATACAGAGGTTGCCATCACCCACCTCCAAGCCGTCTACCAGAAAACCCACCCCAGCGCCACCGGAGCGGGGGAGAGCGAAGCTTAGTCAAGCGCCAAGGGCGCTGACCGCCCGGCAAGCCGGGCCCAGCCGCCCGCAAACCGCCGAGATCGACCCCCGCGCCGAGATCGGCCACGCGGCCACGCGGCCCCGCACCCCGCACCCCGCCAAACCGCTTCTTTTTTAGCCGCGAAAATTTAGCTGCCCAAGCCGCAGCAAACGTGCTACAGCTACGCCGACTCATGGGCTTCACCACGACACAACCCGCGCCGACAAAAACACACCCGACCGCAAAAAACCGCGTCCGGGAAATTTTTGCGACCGCCCCGAACCCGCGCCGGTCAAACCGCCCGCGAACCAAGCAACCGCACCGGAAAAACCCGACCTCGCCGCCCAAACCCGCGTCGGATGTGTTATTCGAACTCTACCGCTACACCGCCTTCGGCCAGGTTGAGGTTTACGCCCCCAACGGAAGCCAACTCGCCGGAACTGCCATCGACAACCCGGTGCGGTGGAACTCCCGCCGCTACGACGAAGCCACCCAGCTCCACTACTACAAATACCGCTGGTTCGACCCCAAACTCGGCAGATGGTTGGGGAGGGATCCGATTGAGGAGAATGGAGGGATTAACCTGTATGCTTTCGTTAGAAATGATTCAGTAAATCAATTTGATTATTTCGGTTTGAGATGGCCATCATTACCAGAGGACTTTTGTACAAAACAGCGGAAAATTAGAGATTTGATAACCCACCTAGGAAGGCGGGTAGGTCGTTTCATGGGTGTACAAACGCCCGACTCTCATTGGACCACTATAAACGATCAATGCAGAAAAGTTGATGACTCCTTAAATTTGATCGATCAAATTTGTTGTGATGATGCATCCAGAGAAGAAGAACGGAGAAAAATTCGAGATGATTTGTTGCGATTGCAGTCCCGGTGTGGGCTAGCGAGGCAACGTGCTGTAGAATTCGGCCTGGCAGAGGATACTTCCGTAGACAGGCTGATCGAAAACTTGCGAGCGTTTCTCGAGTCCCCGTCACCTGCTGAAGGGTACGTCGATACAAGAACTGGAAATTACCATCTTCCTAATGGAGGTGTTGTAGGCCCAAATGGTGATCTTAGCTTCCCACGTCCAGTTGCGACACCGGGGCCTTCAATCGGGGATAGCGTTCAAAATTGGCTAGATAGAGCACCAACTGTCCCAGGTGGCGGAGCGTCACCGTTTCGGGAGGGCATGACTAATGGCGGCATGATAGAGGGGCTTATGCCAGGCGCTGGATTAGGAAGGGCAGGTGGCAGCTTATTCAACCGAAGTCTCCAGTTGGCGTGGTAAGTTGAAATTGATATTGATATGGGACGCCACAAAAAAAACTTTTTTATGAACTCTCGGAAGGCGAGTGGTCAGCCAGATTCACCTTTTAGCGTGGATTGAAGGCATTCAAAGGAATGCATGGCAGCGTTAAGCTGTTTCGTGGGTTCGATTCCCACCCGAGAGACCTAATACTATTTAACCATCTGCGGGAACGGGGTCCGCATCATGAACGGGGTCAGGTGCCATGAACGGGCACATGAACGGGGTCAGCAACTGTCTTTTGAAAATATTTTTAAGAGGGGGTAATTTGGGTGGGGTTTCATTTCATGGGGACGGGGAATTTAAGCGGAAGGTTGGAGGGCCGAGGGGCCGGGGGTTGCCGGTGACCGCAGCCCAAACGCGGAAGGGAACGGGGTCAGGCCGTGAATTGTGAATTTTGAAAGAAAAGTGGGCTGGTTGAAGTGGGCGGAAAGGGTTGGTTTTGCAAGGTGTCGAGGCGAATCCACCCCAAGGCCTAGCGGAGAAAAAACGGCACCCGGCTGTCCGGAGAAAACCGCTGCGGCACGCTGTCTGCGGGTCGCAAGCTCCCTACGGCAGACATCGCGCCTCCGCTCGCTCGGTGGTTTCATCACGGCGTTTCGCTAGGCTGCGGTCAGCTCCTCACCGCCTCCTACCGTCGGCAGATCGTCACTGAGTCGCAGCCGCTCCACTACGCTTGTGAATTCGCCGCTCCTCCCCGGCTCTCCTGCCGCCGCTCCTCTCGTCGCTTTCGGTCGTGCCTCCCTCACGCCAGCCGCCGGCTCGTCACTCCCTCGCTGCGGCGCGGAGGCGGGCGTGGCGCCAAAATAGGCTTCGCATTAAATTGGAAGCCCGCCTCCGGCCTACGCTTTTTGGTTTCAGTAGGGTGGTGTCCATTGTTCGGAAGGCCCCCGGTGAATCCCAGCTCAACAAGACCAGCCTCTCTACGTTCGGGCCATTCCCAGCCCGGCCTCCAGGCTGGCAGAGTGTTCCGGGTGGCTCGTTCCTCGCCATGCCCCTCCCGGCACTCCGCTCCGCTGCGCCCTCCACACCCTGCCAGCCTTTCGGCCTCCGCAAGCGGCCCCAACCCGCTTCGATGGTGCTCGGAAACCGTTTCAGAGAAATCAAAGCCGCCCGCTCGCACCCCGTTTGCACCGCCCCCCCACGCCTCCGCGTCATCCTCCAGTCGTAACCTCCTTCCGGATCACGCTCCGGCCCCCCGTGCCGCTTCCGGGCCGTCGCCTCAAGTGGAACCTTTTCGCCGCCCGACCTCTATTCCACTTGACCCGCCGTCCCTCCAGCGGCCCAGCAAGCGACGTCGTTTCCGCCTTCGCCAAAAGAAATTATCATTTCTTCTGGCTACGACGGCAACGCCTCGCAAAACCAGCAACGAACCGCCTCCCGGCAGGGGAGGGGAAAATCAGGCTTTCGCCTTTTGAGCGGTCAGCATGTCCTCGAGAAACTCCGCAACCCGCCGTTGCTGGGTTCGCGGTAACGAAGCGGCTTCGGCAAAGAGCTTTGCCATCTTGCTGTTGGGTGAAATCGCGGCCTTCATTTTCGGGAAACCCAGCACCTCCTCGAGGGAAACGCTGTAGAGTTCGGCCAGCTTCATCACAAACTCAGGCTCCGGAATCTTCCCGGTTTTTTCCCAGTGGACGAGCTTGGTGTGAGTGACATCAAGCTGCCGGGCAGCTTCGCGCAAACCGATGTCAGCGCGTTGCCGCAACTCTTTTAGGTGAGAAGTCTCTTCATTCATTTGGTCAACATAATACACCATAGCGGTCAAAAAGTTCTTGAAGTGGTCAAAATCGTGAACCAATCTCTGTCAGACCATTTTTATTTGACAAGATTTTTCACCGACCGAACCCATGGCCCGCATTCCCGAAACTGAAATCGCCCGCATCAAAGCCGAAACCGACCTCATTGCCCTCATCCAGGCGCGGGGAACGGTCCTCAAAAAGCAGGGAACCAACTGGACCGGCCTTTGCCCCTTCCACGACGACCAAAAAACCCCCAACCTCATCGTCACCCCCGGAAAAGGCCTCTTCCGCTGCATGGCCGGCGGCTGCGGCAAAACCGGAAACGCCATCCAGTTCGTTCAATGGTTCGACGGCCTCAGCTTCCGCCACGCCTTCGAGCTATTGGCCGACGGCGGCGCCGCCGCCTTCGAATCCGCCAACGCCAGCGGCCAGCCCAAACAAGCCAGCCGGAATCCCAAGCTCCCTTGCCCCCTGGACGGCACCGGCGCGGCCCTCCTTGCCCAAGTCGCCGACTACTACGCCGACCGCCTGGCCCGCTCACCCGCCGCCCTGGACTACCTCAAAACCCGCGGCCTCGATGACCAAGCGATGGTCAAAAAATTTAAAATCGGCTTCTCCGACCGCACCCTCGGCCTCCGCATCCCGCAAAAAACCCGCGCCGACGGCGCGGAGCTGCGCGGCGAGCTCCAGACCCTCGGAGTTTACCGCAAAAACGGCCGCGAACACCTCAACGGCTGCCTCACCGTCCCCATTTTCGACCTCCAAAACGAGGCCAAACAAATCTATGGGCGCCGCATCGACCGCAAGGCCCCAAAAGAAAACCGTCACCTCTATTTAGCCCGCCCCAAAGCCGGAATCTTCAACCCCGAAGCCCTCAAAAACCGCGAAATCATCTTGTGCGAGTCGATCCTCGATGCCCTCACTTTTTACCGCCACGGCATGGAAAACGTCACCTGCGTTTTCGGCACCGAGAGCTTCCCCGATAAGCTTTTGCAAGCCCTTCTCGCCGCCAAAGTCGAAAGCGTGAAGTTCGCCTACGACAACGACCAGGCCGGAGAACGGGCCTTCCTCCGCGACGCCGAAACCCTGCTCAAACACGGCATCCAAACCCACCGGATCAAGTTCCGATGGGAAATGGACGCCAACCAGTTCGCCCTCGTGGAGGGCGGAGAAGCCCTCCGCCAAGCCGTCCGGAACTCAATCTGGTATGGCGAGAAACCAACCGCCCAAAAGTCCGAAAAAGCCGCCTCCCAAAAGTCCGCCACAGCTCAAAAGACCGAGGCCCCGGCAGCCATCGCCGAACCCACGCCCGCGCCTTCTTCTTTAGTTGCTAAATTAGCTGCTAAGGAGCCGGAGGCTCCTGAAGCCGCTAAAACGGCGGCTAAAATAAAAAGCCCGGATCAAGCCGAACCCGCGCTGACAACCACGGGCGATCACCACGAGCTGGCCCTTGGAAAGCGGCTTTACCGAATCGGCGGCCTCGAAAAAAACAACTCGCTTGAAGTCCTCCGCATCACCCTTCGCATCTCGAATGAGGGTTTAATGCATGTCGATTCCCTCGACCTCTACCGCGACGGCGAACGCCGCAAGTTCATCGAACGCGCCGCCGAAGAAACCTTGCTCGAACGCGATCTTTTAAAACGCGACCTCGGCAAACTCTTGCTCCTCCTTGAACAGAGCCAGGAAAACCGACTCGGCACCGGCGCGGAACCGACCGACACCCACGAACTCACCGCAGACGAAACCACCGAAGCCCTCGCCTTTCTACAGTCACCCAACCTCCTCCAAAACATCGCCAAATCCTACGATCAGGCCGGAATCGCGGGTGAAACCAACAACCTCCTCGCGGCCTACCTCGCCTGCGCTTCGCGCAAGCTGGCAAAGCCCTTGGCGGTCATCATCCAAAGCACCAGCGCGGCGGGAAAAAGCACCCTCATGGAAGCCGTCCTCAGCTTCTTCCCCGAAGAAGACCAGGTGAAATACTCCGCCATGACCGGCCAGTCGCTTTATTATTTGGGCGAAACCAACCTCAAACACAAAATCCTCGCCATCGTCGAAGAAGAAGGCGCCGAAAAAGCCTCCTACGCCCTGAAACTCCTCCAATCCGAAGGCGAATTAACAATAGCCAGCACCGGCAAAGACCCCAAAAGCGGACGCATGGAAACCCAGGAATACCACGTCGAAGGCCCCGTCGCGATCATCCTCACCACGACATCAATCGACATCGACGAAGAACTCATGAACCGCTGCCTGGTCCTCACCGTGGACGAA
>Ga0307966_1003615_pt1 | contig 11622 bp, 15 predicted proteins | sample OrgLakmetagen646_FD_203141 | JGI IMG/M metagenome (GOLD analysis project Ga0307966, IMG submission 203141) | Saline water microbial communities from Organic Lake, Antarctica - #646 | ecosystem: Environmental > Aquatic > Non-marine Saline and Alkaline > Saline | place: Antarctica: Organic Lake... | reverse complement strand
CCGTGTGGGGGGGCGGGGGATGCGAGTTTTTGGGACGATTCTAGACCGGCGCCTGTGCAGGCAGAGCGTTCAGTCATAGTCTCCGAGGGTGTAGGAGGGGTCTCTCGGCCAAGGAGAATGGAAGATGAGGTGCCTGGGGCTAGATTACACAGGTCCAGAAGGGCCTCCATGTCTATTGCCAGGTGCGTATGGATAAATCACACATGCCTCCTTTCACCGCGGGAGTTTTTAGGTTACGTGGAGCCTTGCTTTGTAAGTATATTGCTTGGTGAGCTTGAAAAAGATATTTTCAGGCTGTTTCTAGTATACTTTAAATATGTACACACTGCTGACGAATGGATTGCTGTCGTGCAATTCGCATATGAAATATGAATCATATGATGCGAATGGTTATAACGCGCTGGTTGTGTGTTTACAATCTGACCAGGCAGCCTGCAATATGGTGATGTTACATATGGAGGCTCTGTTTTGAGGTATACGCTCACTTTTACACTCACACATGCTCACACACAAACATATACACACTCACACACAGGCAAAGCAACTTCGGAGGGGGTGGGGCGCAATTCAATCGCTTGCAAACGCGACCGAAGCAAAGCAGCTTTGACCAAGGCGTTGCCGATGAAGACTCTCAGCTATTCAAGCAAAAAAGGGTCAGGGCGCGTAGTGCGTACAAAATGGTGGCAGCAAAGGGAAAGGGCAGGACAGGTATGTGCTGTGTAAGGCTGGTGGGTGGGCACTTTATATGAGCTGGGATGATAAGCAGTATGGGTGCATGCATGTTGTGAGCATAGCTTGCTGAGCATACAAGCCGTGGAATTGGTAGGACAACAGAGGCTTGCTTGTCCAGGCATTGCAAAGTGTAGCACGAGTGTACCATGTTGCTCGCTCTCTTGTCCATATGCACCTAAACATGTTTATGGAGGTTGCACACTTTCTCAATGGTAAAGCTGCATTTGTGTCGCACAGTGCTTAAGGAGGTTGCACACTTTCTCAGTTGTAAAGATGCATTTGTGTCGCACAGTGCTTAAGGAGGTTGCACACTTTCTCAGTTGTAAAGATACATTTGTGTCGCATAGTGCTTAAGGAGGTTGCACACTTTCTCAGTGGTAAAGATGCATTTGTGTCGCATAGTGCTTAAGGAGGTTTTGCACACTTTCTCAGTGGTAAAGCTGCATTTGTGTCGCATAGTGCTTAAGGAGGTGTGCCTCAGCAGCGCCTCACAGATTGGAGCTAGACAACACCGCAGGTGCCCTGCAGAGCTGACAGCTCGTCATGTCTATTTGCAGCTAGTGTGTGCTGAGTCAGCACATGCACTGCTGACACAATTGTTCAATGCACATTTTCTCAATGCACATGCATTGCTGACACATTTGCTTAGTCTAAAAATGATACTCATTGATACACCGTTGCATGCTAGCATGAGTATATACGCTGCGCACAAACAGCTGCTCAGCAGTGAAGGTGCATTTGTGTCGTGTGATGTTTTATAGGGGGAATGCTTCAGCGGCGCCTCACAGATTGGAACTGGGACGACACTGCAGGCGCCCTTGCAGAGCTGACAGCTCGTCACCCTCGTGGCTCATCCACTGAATCTGATGCCAGGTGTGTGTGACGGGCTGGCCAGTCCTCTCTTGTGACATAACGTGGCGCACGTAAACATGTGCTTCGCTTTCAGGTCCAATGGACTTGAAGTAAGGATGGAAGATGTCAATGGTCGTTGGAGCACCAGAGTGCTGAAGAAGCTGACGGTAGACCTGTTCAATGGGTTGAGAGTCAACACCCCCTATAATTCCAGAGAATAATATGTACTACCTGGACCTCATTTTGGCATAATTGTGCGGAGGCCGAACAGGCAACCCTAGGTGTATGTGCATGTAGGGTCAGTCCTTGTTTGTGCACTGTAGCCACTAGCAGGTGTGTTCATGCATGCCAGGTAAACCTTCACTCATTCACACGATGCCTCTCTATAGCACGTGTGCGCTATACAATCATAGCACATTCATAGCATGCATAGAATATTCATAGCATATACATTCTCAAGCCCATTCATCCTTGTGCTCCCACCTTGAGCCACAAATAGGCAACAACAGGTGCGTCTTGCGCATCAACGTTGCTCCTGTTCTTGTGCGGCATGCTGGAACAAGTTATGCCAAGGGAGAGCTTTGAAGGAAGGGGCCAGACTGGCAGCAGAGAACCAGTGTGCACAGGGAAAGTGTATAAAAGTGTATAAAAGTGTATAAAGGAGGTCACCACTCCTGTTGCACACTGTCATGTCTGTATTGAGTAGTGTTTTGGTCCTGGTTGCTCCATAAGGGTGCAGAGACCTTCGCCTAGAACAGATGGCTTTCTGGGCTGTGGAAAAGAGGAGCAGACTTGTTTACAGTTGCTCAGCAGTTTGCGCAACCATGCTCTGTTCATTCTGGTAAGGCTAATGAAATGGACAACCCTAGCTTCACAGAATATAATATGGCCTGTGGCCACATTTCTGGTCCGGGAGAGGCAGGAACAAATGGAGCTGGTAACATGACGCTCACTTCTTGGGTGATACAATGGTCCACTGACATATTGAAATGGTTGGCCTAAAACAAACAATGCACGCACACACTATTGCATGCACGTTCTCAAGCGAGCCTACGTGTCTTGTGTCTTGTGCCGCAGCTCTTCAAGCGAATTCGACCCCATTGCCAAAGCAGAGGAGCTGGAGAACTCGAGGCTGCTGGGAATCCAATTCAGTGTGCTTCAGGTCTGGAATGTCTGCAAAGCACACTGTGCTCATGTTGCACCACTTTGTATATACCCTCCTGTCAGCTAAAACAAACTCACCCAAAAGCTGCTCCTGCAGTCCTCTCTGAAAGGTTACATGCATAATTATGTTCTGTTCCTCACACACTTTTGTTCATAGTATGAGACGCCATCAAGCCACAAGCACGCTGCTCTATTGAAATTTCCTTGTTGCAGCATCATGAATAATATCAGATGCACACACATTTGTAGGCATGTGCACTCTTAATACTTAATACCAACCTGATGCACACACATGCATGTAGACACACATGCGCGTCTATATACAAGCGCACAGACATACGCATCGAAACCATATACGCACAACTACGCACGCACGCATGTATTTCATAAGAAGTGACACATCTAAGCACATCTATGGTTACGACGCACCTAAGCACCTAAGCACGTTTATAATTCTTAAGAAGCGACGCACCAAAGCACATCAACACACCAATACACACACACTCACACACACTCGAATGTGAACAAACAGGCAAGGCGCAGGACCACAGACCAAAGCGCTTCCAGACAGCAAGCAGACGGTCTACCACGGATCAGCATTGCAGAGGTTCCTCAGGATGGTAGTCACAAATCTCCTAGGCAGTCTGTCCTATGGCCAAGCGCACTGGTAGAAGAGCCCAGCAGCAAAAGTGGGGACAGTTTTGACCATGGGGGTTGGCAGCAGCAGCAGCAGCAGCAGCAGCAGCAGGCTCTGGAAGAGTTTGAAAAGAGGGAGAGCTGTGATCCCACGATGCAGGGTCAAGAAGAGCAAGGGCCGAGGAAGGCGTTGCCACGCAAGATGTCATTCTCCAATCAGTTGGTGGCCTTGGGGTCGTTAAGGTGAGGTACAGAGGTTGCATGACAGCGGGTTATGGTTTGGAGACTGGAGCAAATGAACAAAGGGGTTCAAAGTCAAAAATTGCGCTTTTATGTTGTGGCGTTATAACAAACGGGGTTGATTCAGGCTCGTGTTTTGTACACTCTTTACGTGACTCTCCTTAGGACCTTAACTGGATTTTGAGCATGGTGGCATTTTGGTCAAACAATCCGCAACTGAGCAAATAGGGTATGGCCAGGTACACCGTAGGTGCAGTATCGCCTGTTGCATATTTTATATTATACCTGTATTCAGGGCTGGAGTAACAAAAACATGAAGGACAAGGATAGAAAGAAAGCAATGAGGTCTATAGGAAAGGGTGTTACAAAATAGAGGGTAGAAAGTTCCCATCTCTCAAATTTAGAATCTAGTTTGCTATGAACCAGCTTGCACGCGCACACACACACACACACACACACACATCACACATATGCACAGAAATACACACACCTCACACACCCACTCAAACTCACCAACATTCACAAATGCACACTGCAGACGGAGCCGCTCTTTGGCTCTCCCCCGCTTAGGCGAGAAGGATGGCAGGCAACAAAGCCCTGACAATCCACAGCTCATGTCATTTGCTAAAAGCTCCACCGAGCAGGGCCATCTGGGACATGACCTGCAGCATGAGGAGGGGGGAGCTGTGCCAGAATCCATACTGAAGGTGAAAGGAGAGAGCAACAGCAATATCGATTTACACCTGCAAGGCTCCATGGGCGTGACAGCGTTTACGGTGTGGGGTGGAGGGCAGGGCAATCACGCAAGAGCCAGGTTGTAGCTGTTGGCTTTGATGTGTCCATATCATTTTAAGTGGCTTGGGGGACGGTTCAAACGCCACCTTGCTCTCCAGGACGAAAGTCTGGTGTGCCATTCTCTGATCTTTTAAGAAACAAGACTTGTGTCTAGACCTCCGAAATTATGTCCAAGACTGTCTAATCAATATCAGCATCCTTTTCTTGCCTGGTAGATCGTGCACAATGTTTGCTTTGCTAATGAGGAGGTGAAGTGCGCACTTGCTGTATGAATAAATTGCTCACTCGGTCCCAAGGAATGCTATCCGCACCATTTACAGGCACTTGAACAACAGCCGCCAGAACCAGAAGCAATGACCATCATGCGCACCTTCAGCATGGGTCAGGCAACGGTGAAAGCAGCAGACACGGCTGGTATGTGTGTGTGCGTGTGTGTATCTGTGTGTGTGCAATCCAGGCACAGGCCGTACATCTAACAGTGAGAGAATTATTTGCGCGCTGTAATGAGCTGGGTGGGGTGAGGCGGCAGATCTGCTTGTTTGCAAGGTGGGAGTGATTTTGTTGGACGCACACACAGTAATTTTTGTTGGACGCACACTGGACGGGCATCTGGCTTGTAAACAATTGTTGTGCTCTCACTGTGTAAGCTGTAAGGCATACGCACTCTACTTTTGTCAGTTGTGCGTACTGCCATGTATTCAGCACCTGAGGTACTTACGCCCTCTGCTTTCTCACTGTGTCTAACATGCATTGTCCGTGCTCTGCTTCTTCTCTCAAGCTGATAACCACACCCAACTGCCATCATCGTTCACTCAATGCTTTCTCAATGCAGTCTTATACACACTCTAAGTGCAGGCCTACAAACTAAATAAAGTGATTTTCTTGAGCTGAAAACCACACTTAGCTGTCACCGTCATTCTCTCGATGCCTTCTCAATGCCGTCCTATACGCACTCTGTCTGCAGGCCTACAAATCGAACAAAGTGCCGAGTCCATGCTGCATGCAGAAGACTCCTCCAACAGGTGTGGCGGTACCCAAGATGATTCAGCAGGCTCCTCCTGCACCAGCTCCAAAAGAAGGTACTGGTTGTTATGAGTATGAAGGATGTGGCTTAGAACCAAAAACCCCGTGCGTGTCTACGATTCAGCAGCTAGTTGCCTTGTTCTCTGGAAACACTGTCAGGCACTGCTGCACTTATATAAAAACCAGCCTGCACTGCCATCAGTTTGAGCATTTAAGTACGGCTAGTTGCAGTGTATGCAGCAAATCGCACGAGGCAAAGAGTGGTGAAAATACACTTAATGTATGTGCATCTGGCCACTTTTTCTATAAGTGCATCTGGGCAGCTGAGAAATTCCAAGTGCTGCAAACCTTGCCTCATGCACCACTGCTTTGTTATAGCTTGCAGGGCACCTGCAAAGTTGCATGCATCCCTAGCTTGCAGCCCCCTTGCAGCCCCCTTGCATCCCTAGCTTGCATGCATCCCTAGCTTGCAGGGTACCTACGAAGTTGCATGCATCCCTACATCTCAACCAAGTGGGTCACTCATGCTCTCGCACACAGCATATAGGAATACACTCAGAAACACGATAGAATCTGGGCTGGCCAAAGCCGTGAATGATTACATTCTGGAGAATTCTGTGTCCAAAAAGTTCAATTAAAATTTTCATCCCTGCCAGATTTAGATTCTTACAATTTTGCAAACACGTACATAGCAGTGGACCAATTATCTGTGTGCATACTCAATCACGGGTAACGCGTGCATGCATAGCGTGGATCTTGACCTGGTTGACAAGCCGCCTCTTCCTCTCTCAAGCACGGCAAACAAAGACTCAGCACGCTGAGAAACGGCACGCAGAACTGGTGTTTGCCCTTGCGTGCACACACAGCGTGGATTTGGAGGCAAGCCACTCCTTCCTCCCCCCTCGAGCACAGCAGCCCAAGAGCCAGCACGCTGAGGGACAAGGAGCAGCTGCTCCTGAAAAGGGCACGGGCACGGGCACGGGCACAGCAAAGCTGGATGCAGTGGACTTGAGGGAGCGCAACTTCTGGGTGCGGGACTGCCTGCATGACCCAAGGTAGGTGCAGTTGGGCTGCTGGATTCTGAGGAAGCTGCGGTGGTGGTGTAGGACTTAGAGGGAGCTGCTGTGGTGGTGCATTGGTGGTGCTGGGATCAGAGGGAGCTGCTGTGGTGGTGCAGTGGTGGGGCTGAATTCTGAGGGAGCTGTGGTGGTGCGGGACTAAGAGAGAGCTGCACATATGTCTACATGCAGAATGGATACACAGGCATGAGGTGATGAAGGGCGGGCAGCGTGAAACCATGCACTATGGGTATACTCACAATACACGCGTTACAACAGCTGTATGAACTCACACATGTACACACGAAATACAATTCATTATGCGTATACTCACAATACACACTTTAGCACAGCTGCATGAACTCACACATGTACACACAAAATATACTTTCACTCACCAACCACAGTGGTATCACCAACCCTTCCATGTCTCTGCTGATGGGTGAGGCATTGGCGGGGGCCCTAGGACCGTCGCCCCAAAAGGCGCACACAGGTATGTGAGAAGAGAAGCACTCGTATCTGGAATGCTCGTGCGCCAATTTAGTGTGTACGTGTGAGGTGTGCAAGTGATTGCTGTATTTTAGGTGTGCACACACTGTGTGGATGGAGTGTGGAGTATGCAAGCAGAGAGTAGCTGTAGGCACGCGCAAGTCATCCTCCTTGTAGTGGTGTGCTGCTTAATTTACAGCCTATGTATGTATAATGCATGATGCAAACACCTTGCATGCACAAACAAACAACACGCCCAACCTGCATACAAAAACCAGCATACACACACATAGGCACACATGCACATGTACACACACTCTCTACTCCACACAGGCCCTCATTCCCACCATTCACTACCACCACAACCCGGTGGGTTGTGCTCAGAACCAAGTATGAGCAGCGCCAGTGGTAATGCTTTTTCTACCTCCAGCCCTTCAGCCCATGCAGGGGCAGCAGAAGGTGGAAGAGATGGAGAGGAAGGATGGAAAGTGCATGTGCGGCTTCCACCCCCTAGGTTTGTACAGTTTGCCTTTGGCTACGTGCCTCTGAGGCATATGTTTTTTGCAATGCACGGAACGTCTTGCATCGAACATACTTGTGTGCGCATGCGCGTGCAAGTGTGTATATGTGTTTCAATGTACAAATCTTGCCAACCCTGTGAACGCAGGATGCTCTGCAGCAGCAGGTTCATGACTGGGAATTTGTCAGTCCTCTTACAGTGCCTGTTATGCTTCCTGTACCACAACTCTGTGAATGTTTCTATTGACTGATTTGCCTTCCTGCAGCGCCTTTTTGTGCTTCCTCCAAAACACAGGACCGACGCGATTTTGCAAGGTTGTTTGAGAAAGCCCCTGTGCTCTTGCAGTGCCTTTCGATTTTCAATGCTTCCTGCTCCACACAATGTTTTTACTCCTGGCTGCACCAAATGTGCTGACACATGACGTGGAATTTCCTGGTTTGCTCTGGCAGGGGTTCCTTGCACCCCCCCAAAATGCATGGCCTGCCTGGGGAGGACGGCAAGGGGAGAGATGAAGTGCAGGAGGCACAGCAGGGCACCCAGAGCCAAGAAGAGCAGCTGTTGAAGAAGCTTTGGAGGTATGTGCAGGATTAAGTCTGCACGTCCTTTTGTGGCTACTGAGCTTTGATGTATGTGCAGGGTTTAGCAAGAGTCCACATGGCATTGCATGGCCACTCAGCATTGAAGTATATGTGCGGGGTAAAGAAATAGTCCACACATAGGGTTGGCCAGAACTGTATATATGAACCGTGTACCTATGACCGTATATTTGGTGATATTCCTGCCCAAAACACCGTATATACACTGTATATATGTGGTTCTGTCCAACCCTATCCACACGGCACTGCACGGCTAATGAGCACTTGAATGTTTGATCAAAACTTAGGAGTCATAAGTTGGGACTAAAGTATTATTGAAAAATTAGGTCAGAACTTGCAAGGTGTCTACGAGGTTGCTCTGGAGGATCCTTGGATCTCAGAGTCTCGCTGACCCTGGGTTTGTGTGCGGTTGTTGCGCATGCCAGCTTTTGTTTGCGTGATGTGTTTTGTACACACACTTTTTGCTCACAGAACCTGCTTGCAGGGAGCACCATGCTGCTGTGGCTGCTGCAGAGGAGGCACAGCAGCAGAGGGCCATCAAATGTGTATTGGGACGCGCACTTTTTGCTTGCAAATTTTTGATTGCAGGGAGCACCATGCCGCTGTGGCTGCTGCAGAGGAGGCAGAGCGGCAGAAGGCCATCAGATCAGCCTTAGACATCCCAGGGCCTAGCAACTTGGGTGAGTGCTGTGCTGTGTGCCAAACTGTTTTGGTTTGTGCTGTGCTGTGTGCCAATCTGTTTGGGTGAGTTCTGTGCTGTGTGCCAAACTATTTGGGTGAGTGCTGTGCTGTGTGCCAAACTGTTTGGGTGAGTGCTGTGATGTGTGCCAACTGTTTGGGTGAGTGCCGTGCTGTGTGCCAAAGTGTCTGGGATGAGGCCTTTGACGTTTCAAGCCCTGGCACACGGCTTGATGGTTGTGGTGTGTGTGGAGTGCCTGAAAGGGCGTATGGAATTAAATTTTGCCACGCTGCGCTGTGCTGTGCTTTGGTAGCGGTAGGATCTGGTTGCAAAGAATGAACATGGGATGTTTGAACAAGGGACGGATCCCAAAGGAAAGCCTTGGGCAAACATTTCTCGAGTGTTACACGACATTAGTACGGGTACTCTATGTAAGCGCATCTGATAAGTGCTTTCTTTCATATTCTGAGCTGGCCTGCTTCAAGCTTTCTGTGATTATTTCAAGGACCATTAGGGCCCTGATTAATAGTTCAAATTAACCGCCAACAAAAAGTGTGAGCACTATCTCTGCGTGTTCATTGAGGTTTCTGCACAAGTAGAAAGCACTGACTGGAAGCACACAACCTGAATGGTGCAACATATAGGAAGATGTGAAATAGCTTCAGCATGTGTCTGGCGCTTATGCTGCAGAAAACAATGGCTAACCGTGAGGTCAAGGCCACGTGTCTGATGGTCTTACACATTACGCTTGATCACCTATCCTGTGTGCAGAAAAAAAGTGAGGGTGTGAGAAGGCACTCAAAAATCGCACGTTTAAGAAACACAAGTGGCTAGGCCATCCTAAACTCTTCATACTCAAAAATGTCATGATTATTTTTTAATCGTCAGGGGTCATGCACTGTTCATTTGCCTGCATGTGCCCCTACTGGGGAAGGGCTTCTAGTACTGCACGTGTCGTGCTTGTAATGCTGGCATCACACATTGTATACACGTGCTTCAGGTAGCACACATCGTACACACGTGCTTCAGGCAGCACACATCATACACACGTGCTTCAGGTAGCACACATCGTACACACGTGCTTCAAGCAGCACAACACACCATTGAAACTTCACATGATCGCTCCACACACACTGAGTGCAGGCCTCCAGGTGCCTGCCAACAATGGTAACGCCTCTTGGGATAGCAAGCCAGTAAAGAGCAAGGAGGAGTCAGATGCGGCACGGCTGGAAACTCTCAAGGCCATGCTCCAGGAATCTGCTGAGCTGAAGAGATCCTCCCTCAAACAGCCGCCTGCAAAGGCTCCAAATGGAGCACAGCTGAAGCCAGTGCAAGCAAAACCCAAGGCTGGCGGGGTTTCCTCTGCAGGTAAGAAGCTCCCCTGACAGTGTGGTTGTTTGTATGTCTTAAAGGGGGAGTTTACTGCTACTGCATTCTGTGTTGCTGTGCATCTGTGTGCTCATTCCTCAGTGCCTGCCGTAGCATCAGTGGTAGCAAGGAGCATGGAGTGTGCGCCCTTGCACGTGACAGATATTGCAAAGCACTGTCAAGCTTGCACACGATGCAATGCACTTCAGCTGCAATTAAATAAGGCAATAAAAAAGAAAGAGAGGAAATGTTTGTTCTGATTTACTGCTGGTGTGCATCTATGTGTGTGTCTCTGAGCCTACCATCTATCCTTGTGTTTTGGGCCAAGGAGGACAGACAAGCTTGCACAAGGGCGCACACTCAAGGGTTTAAAGTTAAGAGGGCACGAGAGAATGCCAAGATGTCCAACTGCTGCCTTTGAAAAAGCAACTTGCTATAACACACTCCTGTGTTCCTCTGGACAGGAGCCAAGACGGTCAAGCCTTCTGTCACAAAAGCTGCTTCAAAAGACACAAGCACTGCACAGAGCACAGCCAAGGCGCCTCCAGCTGCTGCTGCCACTCCTCCTGCTACTGCTACTTCCGCTGTCAGCGCTGGCGGTTTGACAGGGAACTCAGACACAGCAGACGTAAGTAGAGCGGATGGATTCTAAGCTGAAAGTGGTTCTGACACTTGGAGGTTGGAGAGAAGACAGGGTGTAAGGTTCTGTACTCCTCAGTTTCTCACATACGAACACTAGAAACTAATTGGTTAATTCGCACTGCACCCAAATTCACACACATATACTTACACTTACATGCATGCATGCATGCAATATGCACACAGAAGCAGCAAAAGGGGACGACTGGAGTCAGCCTAAATTCTGCAGATCAAGACAGCACAACACGGCCAAGCAGCACTCTAGACACTGCACAAGGTACGTGATCTAGGCAAGCCCAGATCGATGACCAGCTAAAAATAACGCACCGGGTCAATCGTAGGGCCACGTGCCTTGATGCACTGTGAGAGGTATGAGAACAGCTGGCTTCATTTGCTTTCTCCTCCCACGTAGTGCCTCCTCGTTGCACAGACTGGATGTAGCAAGGTTTGTTTACCACTCTTCCAACAGATCTTACCACCCTTTGCCCAGATCACACAAAGGGTGTGCTTGTGATGCCTTCCACACCAGTCAGGGTGCTGTAATGGCTATAGTAAAGAGAGCAACTTATTTCTTGGGTGCTGATCAGACTCTCCTCATGAACTGCACCATCATTTGAACACGACATGCAATCATGATTAAGATACTGCAGGGTGGTACCCTCACTCACGTGCTGCAGGCCATCATCTAGGGCAATGCGTCCTTTCCGCAACGCAGCCGCAACTAGCTTCCCTGCCCCCCTTTTCATCCAACATGCTGATGAGGAACAGGGAGCGCCAACGAGCAGCCATGGCCAGAGGCAGCTACAGCCAAGGTATGTTTGTGTCAGTGCT
>Ga0307966_1003612_pt1 | contig 11626 bp, 10 predicted proteins | sample OrgLakmetagen646_FD_203141 | JGI IMG/M metagenome (GOLD analysis project Ga0307966, IMG submission 203141) | Saline water microbial communities from Organic Lake, Antarctica - #646 | ecosystem: Environmental > Aquatic > Non-marine Saline and Alkaline > Saline | place: Antarctica: Organic Lake... | reverse complement strand
CGGGCTATCTTTCAGCAACAAAAAAGCCCGACTCTTTCGATATCGGGCTAAGTGTTTGATCTAATTGGTCGGGACGGTAGGATTTGAACCTACGACCCCTTGCACCCCATGCTATTATTTATTGGCTTTCTATGGACGTCAATAAACCTCTATGGAATCCTGAAAGCCACCAATGACAAGGGTTCCAGCGTGTTGTATAGTCTATTGGCATCCACAGAGTAACACCGCGAGCCAGTGATTTCGGTGGGGCAAAAGTGGGGCAAAAATAGAATCAACACGCTAAAGGTAGACATGTGACAAAACTGACAGTCAGAAAGCTAGAGTCGTTGACCATGGCTGATGACGGAAAGACCCTGCGAGAAGATGGCGGGTTGGTTGGAAAGGTTCGAGTCGGAGTTCGAGGCATTACAGTGATGTTTCGATATGAGTTTAAGCTTGATGGCCGTAAACGCGATCACCGGGTGGGATCTTGGCCGAAAAAAACATTGGCTGAGTTGCGCGCCGAACGTGACCTGGCGAAAAGCTCAGTCGCGAAGGGAATTGACCCAACTCGCGCAAACAAAGCGGCAAAGATTGAAGCCCAGGCGGCCATTCTGGCAACCATTGCCGAAGACGAGCGTCGGAAAATAGATAACCTCCGTGTCGTCGACCTGTTTAATGAATGGCTGAGCGATGGCGTGGCTCGTCAAGATGGGAATGCCGAGCTGCGCCGAAGTTTCGAAAAAAACGTGTTGCCCGCCATCGGCACAAAGGCAATCCGCGATCTCTCTGAAAAGGACCTCTTATCGGTTCTGCGTTCCGTCCGAGAGCGAGGCTTAAACCGCACGACTGTAGTTGTGTACAACGACATGGGCCAGATGCTTCGCTGGGCCGAGAAGCGAAAGCCGTGGCGCGCTCTCATGACGGATGGCAATCCTGCTGACCTAGTGGACGTTGAGAAGCTTTTAGATTCTGATTATCAGGAAGAGCGTGATCGTGTTCTGTCGGCTGACGAGATTAGAGAGCTGCGCGATATATTTTCCGATCTCGAAACCAATTATGCGGCCTTACCGGCTGGAAAAAAATATTCAGGAATACGACCGGTGAACACCCGCGTTCAATGCTCTGTTTGGTTATGCCTCAGTACCCTTTGCCGGATCGGAGAGCTGCTCAAAGCCGAATGGCGACACGTTGACCTAGATGCTGGCACTTGGTTTATCCCTGCTGATAACACAAAGGGCAAGCGCGGCAAGCGGCAGGACCATCATGTCTTCCTCTCGCCGTTCGCATTATCAAAGTTCCAGTCTCTACGCGCTGAGACAGGTCACACACCGTTCTGCTTTCCATCGAAGACGGAGGCCAGCCACGTAGACGTCAAAACCGTCAGTAAGCAAGTGGGTGACCGGCAGTGTCGATTTAAGAGTCGCACCAAAGCGCTGTCTGGACGACAGCAGAACGACACACTTGTACTTTCTGGAGGAGCCAATGGTGATTGGACTCCGCACGACTTGCGTCGCACAGGGTCGACGATGATGCAAAGCCTCGGCGTACCCCTTGACACAATCGACCGCTGCCAGAATCACGTTATGAAGGGTAGGGTTCGCCGTCACTATTTGCACCATGATTATGCGGAAGAGAAGGCTGCAGCTTGGCGTCTTTTAGGAGAACGAATCGAGACAATCTTAAACGCTGAAAAGGGGTAGAACCCGTCTGACGATAGTTTTTTAACGAGATTGCGCGCTGGCGCTGCTATGACCACAAAGCAGACCTTTTCGCTGCTAGAAATAGCGTTTTCCGCGTACCCCATTTTCCCAACTAGATGCCGTACAAATATATAGCTACAAGTGCAAAACGCTCGATTTGGTGCTCCGGGGCCTCGCAGTGCAGGATAGAAATTTTGACCGCTTTGCCCTCATGTTGGTAGACAACGTGGTGGATCTACCACTGCACCGGTATGCTCAAGATCGAGCGGCGAAAAATAAGTTTTGGGAAAGAAAAGAGGAGCCAGAGCACGATCCCAAGTTAGTCGAAAAAGCCTTTACATATGCCTATCGGCGAGAAAAAATGCTCTCATATTTTTTCGAGTCCTTTGATCGAAAGTATCAAGACTCAGTGCCAGGCATGGATGCCTGGCGCACGCACCGCCTGCCCAATGGTGGGACTGTCAGGATAGACTGGCACCTAGTTCAGACAATTTTTTATCAATTTATTTAGGTGACCTTTTCTGCGATGAACTTTTAAAATCGGTCATTGAAATCTAATCCCATTACTGGCTTATTGTTTCTGTAGAATTTTAGTTCATTCTTCAATGCAAGTAGCCTTTTCCTCTCAGGTTCAGCATCCTCTCGTGCTTTATGTATTTGTTTTTCTAGTCGGGCAATTTCTTCGTCATAGAAGATTCGAGATTTATCCGGGCCGCGGCCATAGAATAGCATCATAAGACCTGTGTGCTTCCACCGCATTTCTATAAGTTTACTTTGCTGACTCATTAAGGAATCGATTCCTTCAATTTTTTTTCTAAATTGAGGCTCTATCAGTTTTAACTCTTCCCGAATATCTCGTTTCGCTTCTTTGATTGAGCGATTAACGTCACTTCTGTACTTTTTTTCATCGTTTCTTGCTTTAGTTGTGTAGATGAATTCGCCATCGAGTATGTTTAGCGAGCGGCCCTTCTTCCGTTCTGACTCTATCCAGTATCTTTCCCGCTCAGCTAGCCAGTTTTGCAGACCAAACGCATTAGGTTCGTCGGGTGCTTTTTCTATCACTGAGATACGAAAGTCTTTAGGTGTTCTTTTGTCCCATAACGCCTGTAGATGTTTATTGCCGTGAACACCCAAAGCCAAGTCGGTCCGATGTTGTTCGATCCTTTTATCTACGTTTTGAGCTTGGCCGACATAAGATTTATCGTCTATTTTTGATTCAATTTTATAGATGCCTGGAAACCCGCCAATACTCTTTAATGGTTTTAAGTTTGCATTGGGTGAGGAGGTCGCAACGTAAGCCTTAAAACTTCTGCTCTTGTCTGTAAGTTTCGTGGGTTGGGAACATTTCGCGGATTTTATCTGAATGCCAGAATCCATGCTCCGGCTCAAAATTTCGGCATCCTGGCGGCTTATGTGGCCAAGCCGTTTTCCCTCTAAGAGAACTTCGATAGCGTTCGGGTCATGCGGATTGCTTGGTTGTCTGCGTAAAGTTAGCATAGCTCCATTCTGAACTTTATCTCTCATATCTGAAGTGACAGAGTTATAGGCAAGCCCCACGACCGACACTCTCATGCTCTTTTGAATCATGATTTGGAGGAATTAATCCAAGCTTTGGAAATAAATTTGTGAAGGAAGCTCAAATCCTTTTGGCATGTTCTGTCTCCGGGAGAGAATGTCCTTAATTACTAGCTAGGCGCTGTACGTGTAACTTGCGGATAAGATTAGCTCAGATGGCCTGATGGTCCAAGGTGTCCCGCAATTTATCGACCGCCACGGGTTCTACCCCGTTACTGCTGACACGTCTAAAAGGAGGCCCTAATCGGGCCCTGCTTATGCAGGCGTTGGAGCACCTATCCAGGCCACCCTAAATAGCCTGTTTGAACGCGGTAAAAAGGACCGCTTTCCAATGAAAGTGCGCGACCAGAACTCCCAGCGTATGTCGCCATAATGAGGACGCTTTGGCCAGACTATGGTTAAAAGAACACCTTGATCGCAAGCCGCTAGAATTCCTCCACAGGGATGCCTAGCCTGATTAACACGTCCAAAATACTTTGATCCCAAAAACTCTCAAACCTATATCACCTCTGTGAGCCAGGGCACTGACCGTGCCCTCCCTCCCCATTCACAGAGGTAATTCCAATGTCTGAACAATGCCCCAACTGCCTGTCCGCCCGGATCGGCAGGAACAACTACGGCAAGAAAACCGCTGGCGTGGTCGGTGCGTCTGCCGGTACCTACGGCGGCTATGCCGCTGCCACGGCGGGTGCGCAAGCCGGTGCCGCCCTGGGCATCGTTGCCGGTCCGGTAGGCGCAACCGTCGGCGGTATTGGCGGTGCCGTCATCGGCGCGCTGCTCGGCGGTGCCACCGGCGCTTCCGCTGGCGTGATTCTGGGCGATGTCCTGGATGACCGTGTGCTCGACAACTATCGCTGCCTCGACTGCGGCTATTCCTTCGGTGTCGATTCTGATTCCCCAGACGACATCCGCTAATTCCCCTCGCGCATTTTAAAGGAGAACAACTATGGCTCATCTCATCGAGCAAATGGCCTACGTTGGCCAAACCCCCTGGCATGGCCTGGGGAATGAACTGACTTCAAATCAACCGCTGGAAGTCTGGGCAAAGCAAGCCGGTCTGGACTGGCAGATCCAGGAAAGCCCGGTCCGTTACGTCACCAATTCTGGTGGCACCCTGGGCGAGATTCTGTCTTACCCGGATTCCAAGGTGCTTTACCGCTCGGATACACGGGCACCGCTGTCGGTGGTCGGTAACCGTTTCAAGGTGGTTCAGCCAGAGGAAATCCTGGAGTTCTACCGGGATCTGACGGAGGTATCCGGTTTTGAGCTGAAAACCGCCGGTGTTCTAAAGGGCGGCCGAAAAATGTGGGCACTCGCCCGTACCGGGCAAACCGGCATGCTCAAGGGCAATGACCAGACCAACGCTTACGTTCTGCTGGCAACCGCGTGTGATGGCACCATGGCAACCACCGCACAGTTCACCAGCATCCGCGTGGTGTGCAACAACACGCTGGCTGTTGCGCTGAAGGGCTCGACTGCCAATGCCGTTAAGGTAAAGCACAACACGGCCTTCGATGCTGACCTGGTGAAGAAGCAACTGGGTATCTCTGTCTCCGCTTGGGATGACTTCATGTACCGCCTGAAGACCCTGAGCGAACGCAAGGTGAAAGCCACAGAGGCCAGGAACTATTTCCTCAAGGTGTTCACCGATGATTCCGGCACTGGGGTCGGCAAGACCAACGAACGCTCCATGGCGAAGGCTCTGGGTCTGTATGAAGGCGAGGGCATGGGTTCCAACCTGGCATCGTCAGAAGGCACGGCCTATGGACTGCTCAACGCTGTGACTGAATTCATCGACCACCAACGCCGGGCGAAAACCGTGGACCACCGACTGGATTCCGCCTGGTTCGGGACCGGTGCCGCTGTAAAGAACCGTGCGTTAGAGCAGGCCATGTCACTGGTGGCCTGAGCCAACTGCACAAATCTCAAAACCGTCATAAAGCCCGCCGGAGCCTGATGCTCTGGTGGGCTTTTTTATGTCTGGAGGAAAACATCATGGGCATGCGTGCAAACACAATTCAGAAACAACGACCGGCATTGCGCCTGGTATCAACCAAAGGCCTCAGCCGGGATGAATGGCTGAAGGTACGCAAGCAGGGCATTGGCAGTAGCGATGCGGCTGCAGCAGTGGGTATGAACCCATACCAGTCCCAGTTGGAACTCTGGATGGTCAAAACCGGCAGAGATTCTGGCCTGCCGAAACCGGACTCTGACGATCCCACTTCACCGGTCTACTGGGGCCACATCCTGGAACCGATTGTGGCCGAGCAATACAGCCAGCAAACGGGCCGTAAGGTGCGCCGGGTGAATGCGGTACTGCAGCACCCTGATCCCGAAAAGCACTGGATGTTGGCCAACCTAGATTACTCCGTAGTGGCCGATGACGACGTGCAGATCCTGGAGTGTAAAACCGCAGGGGAGTTTGGGTCACGACTCTGGAAAGAGGGTGTGCCGGATTATATCCAGTGCCAGGTCCAGCACCAGCTGGCCGTTACCGGCAAGCAGTCGGCAGACGTTTGCGTACTGCTGTGCGGTCAGGAATTGAAGATCTACCGCGTTGACCGGAACGAGGAGCTTATCGAGGCACTGTATGTGCTGGAGCGCCAGTTCTGGGATTTCGTGGAAACGGATACGCCGCCACCCGTTGACGGTACGGATTCTGCCGAACGCGCCTTGCGCCATCTGTACCCGGTAGACCGAGGGGAGACCCTGGACTTCAGCCAAAGTAAGGAACTGTCGGATGCGTTTGACGAGCTGCTAGCCATCCGCTCGGAAATGGAAAGCCTCAAATCCATCGAATCCCACCTGAAACAGCGAATCGAAAGCCAGATGGGTGAAGCTTCAAAGGCGACCTTTCCAAGCGGCAGCGTGAGCTGGAAGCGGAGCAAGGATTCCGTCGGGCTCAACGTGAAGCAACTGTTGAAGGATCAGCCGGGGCTTCTGGATCAATACCCACTCACCAAGCCGGGCAGTCGGCGGTTTCTCATTCAAGCATAAAACCCCCATTGGCCACGCGGGCGTGACGAGTGCCCCGTGGTCCTTTTTTCTCAGGAGAATCATCATGATTAAAGGTTTAGCCATCACGCCTCCCGTGTTGGGGCGTATCAGCATTGGTCGGGTTGTTGAAAAGAACGGCATCCGGCTACCGCAGAAAGATGATCAATTCACCATCACTTCCCAGATCCAAGAGAAGGACGCCGGGTGGATCTTACACCCGATGGACGAAGAGCTCCGGAAGGATGCGCCGAACGGAAAACTGCGGACCATCCCGGTAAGCATGCTGTTTAACGACGCGGATCTGAACCTGCGGGCGGAGTACACCATGTTCGACCGTAAAAGCGGGCGGCCCATGTGTGTCGGTAATGGCGACACATGTAAGCGTCTGACGCAATCAGGAGTGCAGTCCTTGCCATGCCCGGGTCCGACGCTCTGTGAGTTCGGTAAAGGTGGCCTGTGCAGGCCCTACGGCCGTCTGAACGTCAAGGTCGGTGACGACGATGATCTCGGCACCTTCATCTTCAGGACGACCGGCTACAATAGCATTCGGACGCTTGCGGCCAGGCTGAGCTACTACCAGGCAGTCTCTGGTGGTTTACTGGCGTACATGCCGTTGGAATTGAAGCTGCGGGGTAAAAGCACGACGCAGAGCCATCGGACGCCAATCTACTATGTGGATTTGGTGATTAAGGAGGGGGTGTCACTGCAGGACGCAGTGGTTGAAGCAAGGGAAAAGGCCCGGCAGGTTAAGGAGGAGGGCGTTGATCAGGCGGCGCTGGATGCGGCGGCTGCAAAGGGATTTGGTAATGCGCTGTTTGAATACGATGAAGATGAGCTGGGTCAGGTGGTTGAAGAGTTCTATCCTGCTACGCTAGACGAGAATGCAATGGATAATTCCTCTGTCGTATCAAAACTAAGGAAAGGTCTGCATCCCACTCGATCGACTTCTGGATAAATGTTCACGAGTGGCCCGTCAGGGGCCGCTCTTCGAGATTTGCGGTCGGTGTGTTTATTTTTTGCGGCGAGGCGCTGGCCTGTGGGGCGCGTTTGGTAAGATTCATCACGCTAAGACTCAACCCGACCAACAAAGAATTCAGGCGATTACATGGCAAGGATTTTGGGGTTAGTTTAACCTCTTGATTAATTGAGAAGAGTTTCATCCTCTCTTATTTGCAATTTTGGCAGTTATCCCGAAGGCACGTCGTCGCACAATGATGGAGTTCGGTATAATCCCTGCTGTATCTAAAAGGAATTTCGTTTGGGCATCTCGATTGAGAAGGGAAAACACTCCGGTGAAGTAATCAAATCAACTTGTGGCAGATGCAGGCAATCAACAAGGCATGAGATTTTGTCAGATGTTGATCTATCCGGACGAGATGACGCTGGCGAAGAATTTATATTTGGTTGGGATGATTCGTACCAAATCATTCAGTGTCAGGGGTGCGAATTCATAATCTTCCGGAAAACCCACATGAACTCGGAGGATATGGGATACGTCAAGGGTGAGGATGGTTGGGAGCCTGAGTATTTGACAAGGGAGGAGCTGTATCCGAACCCTGAAGAGACGCGTGTTTCTCTGAGCGATGACCACTTGCTGCCCGAGAACCTTTATAGGATTTATTCAGAGACGTTGGGAGCTTTGAACTCAGGCAGTCCGGTTCTTACGGGTATTGGGATTCGAGCGATAATTGAAACAGTCTGCAAAGATAAGAAAGCCACCGGTCGGGATCTCAATGATCGGATAAACGATTTGGTAGGCCAAGGTGTCTTAACAACAGAAGGTGCAGAGATTCTGCATAAGCTGCGAGTGTTGGGTAATGCTGCTGCTCATGAGGTGAAGCCTCATTCAAGTACTCAATTAGGCCTGGCATTTGATGTGGTTGAGCACTTGCTTCAGGGTGTCTATATATTGCCGCACCATGCGAAGCAGGAATTCAAATAGGTCAATAAGGCCATTTAGTCTGTCCCGGGCCGGTGGCCCTCCATCGGATGCCCTCGTAAGGGTGCCTCCGATTTCTAGCATTATGAGGACTAATTTATGACGGTAACTCCTCACCTGTTCGGAAAGGCTGGTGATGTTTATCCCAAAATCCTGAGGGGTATCGTTAGTGAGGCAGCTGGAGTCTCGTACTCTTTTATGGATGTAGATCAGTATAAAGCTCTACCGCCAGACCAGCGGAACAAGATCTATTGGGAAGAAATCTTGTATCGGGTTCACTGGGCTGCGGTTGCTAACTCGATCCGCCATCTTCGCTGGTTCGATGCTTGTGTGGTCCATGCCACATTGCAGCCCAATTACTTGGCATTCTGCGCAGGCTTAAGAGGATTACTTGAATCTGCTGCAGACACCAAATATTCCCTTGAACCTATTCCCCTAACAATTGCCGAGTCTGCTGGGAGCATTGTTGAGGCGTTGAATGGCAAGCTCGACAATGTTCTATTTCAAAGCACCGAACTGGAGAATGTCTTAATACACTTTCATCATGCTCGTAAGATTGGGAGAGACGAGGTTGCCCCTCCAACTCACAATGCTGAAACTGCAGCAAAGTATGTAAAATCGATTGATCACCCGGATTACCCAGTCAGGGAGCTCTACTCAGAGTTGTGCCAAGTTGTGCACCCCGCAGAACCCTCTCTTCATTGGCTTACGCAGGTTGGGGAAAACGGTTGGAAAGTCGGAGAGCAAGATGATATCGGTAGCATCCACAAACTGGTGGATCGATACAAAGATAGTATTAGCTGGATTCAGCAAAATTCAGGCAATATCACGATTTTTATGTGTCAGGTTTTAAATTCATTGCCAAGAAAACAGCTGCATGTTGAATCTGTTCGGGATTGGAACATGAGCAACCTCCAATTACACAAAAAAATAAAAAATGCGTTTGGCCAACACAACATGCGTTGGCCATCATAACCATGCATGCTAATACTCGGTGTACTTCCTTGGTGGGCCGCCGCGTTGCTTCGCTTTGACAGTTAGCGCGCTAAAAGTTGAAACCTAGGCGAGGGATCAAGCTTTATTCTGATTCAATCTACTCCTTCCACCCCAATCCCATTCTTAGCCAACCAGTCCTTCCTCCGCTGATAATCCGGCATTACCCGCTCAACCCGCTTCCAAAACTGGGGTGTATGGTGCGGCTCATGCAGATGCGTCAGTTCATGCACCACCACATACTCCACAATCTCTCGTGGTAGCAGGATCGTCTTCCAGTTGAAGTAAAGGCGATTGCCCCTTCCGCAAGAACCCCAGCGATAACCCAAGTCCTGAATTTTGACGCCAGCTGGCTCAACGCCCATGCGAGCAGCCAGTGTCTGGACTTTTTCGTTTAGGTAAATCTGTGCCTTGTTGCTGTACCAATGAATAAAGTGCCGCTTCGCCTTGGCCTGTAGATCTTTTCGTAGGCAGAATCGACCTGCTATTAGTTTGAGGGGTGTTTGCTGATCGTCCACCAGCTTCAGCCGGTAGCTTCGGCCCAGGTATAGAAACCCCTCACCATTCACATATTCTTTGCGGGGCTGGGGTTTGAGCAGTTCCGCCTTCTCAGCCAGCTTCTGGTAGATCCAGAATTTTTTTTCCTGAACAAAGTCTTTGAGCAAGTGTTCTTCGGTGCCTTTGGGTGCGGCAAGGACTAGTTCGCCCTCACGATCGACGATGATCTCCAGTGTTTTGCGCCGGTTGCTGTGGCGCACCTCGAAGGTCAGGTCATCCACCTGCAGCTCTGTCACGGGTTCACCAGCTTGCTGTGGTTCGCTTTGGCCAGATCAATCAATTTGTCCAGCAGGGCATCCAGTTGATTGACCGGGAAAAGGTCTAGCTCGAACAATTCTTCAAACAGTCGGCCTCGCAGGCGCTCCTGGTCTGGCAGGTGAGAAGGCTTCCAGAAGTCCGGGATGCGCAGTTCTTCTGTGATTATCTGAACCGTGGATACGGTGGCTTGCTCCAGGTTTTCCTGTTCATCCGGGGTAAGTGCTGTGCCGCCATCCTGCTTGATCTCTGCCATCACTCTCAGGAAGGGGAGGTGGTTCGAAGGCAGAGCTGACGGTGTCTCGCCATCCGTTGTCTCATCTTCCTGCAATTGTCGGATCAAGGCTGAAAGTGCATCTACCTGCTCCTGCCAGAGCCCGTCCATCTGCTCCAGGATTTCCTTCAGGCGTTCGCTGAGCTTGGTGTATTTCACCGGGTCTTCGTCCAGGTGCTTCCGGACATGGGAGCGAACTGCATGCTCCATCTCCGAAGCCTTGGCCCTATCACTCACTTGCCGGTTGATGTGCTGGTCAAAGTCAGTGTCAGTTAATTGCACCGGCGGTATCTTGGGGTTGATGCCCAGCGAGATCATGTAGTCGTCAATCAGCTTGCGGACTTTGCTCCCGATGTCTTTACCGAGCTCCGGGCTGTCCTTGTAGCGACTTCTTGCCAGTGCGTGAATGTAGGCCAGTTGTTTGGCGTCGTTCACGAATTCCAGTGCTTCGGGGCGGGGCAGAACATCATCCAGCGTCCGGCTGAATTCTTTCAGCTTCACGATGAACTCGGCCCGTAGCCGTTCGTCACCTAGCGCTGTAACGGCTTCCTCAACGTCAGCGAGGCTATCGACGCCTTGTTTCCTCAGTACATCCACAACTCGGAGGTGGCGATCACGCAGCAACGGGATTTCGTCTTTCAGGCTCTGGAGTGCACCCTCAATATCTTCATCGCTGTAGGCCGCCAGAGCTTCTTTGAGATGGTTTGCGACGCCATAGTAGTCCACCACAATCCCGCAGCGCTTGCCGAACCCTGTTCGGTTGACGCGGGCAACGGCTTGCAGCAATTCCGCTTCCCGAATGGGGCGGTCCAGATACATTACGCCCGCGATAGGCGCATCGAAGCCCGTCAGCAGCATGGACTTCACGATCAGGAAGCTGAGTGGGTCGGCCTTCTCCGGGTCTTTGTGAAACAGGGGTTTCTTGAATCGTTTGATGTTCTGCTCGATCTCCGCCCGGTCACTCCATTGGGCCCAGCCGCTGTCATCGTTGTTACTGCTGCTGAATACCACGGCGAATTCTAACTGCTGCAGTAACTCGCGATACTGCCAGGCCTTGATGGCCGCCTTGATTCTGGGTGGCCGGGTAATCAGCTCGGTCTCGCCAATTTTTTTGTCTTCAGGAGGCAATGCCATGGCTTCTTCAAGAAGCTTCAATCTGGCCTGCTTAAGCGCCTCGATATAACGGATGGCCGCTCGTCTGCTGTAGGCAACCAGTTGGGCTTTGAAACCATTGGGCAGGATGTTGGTGACGTAGTGGCGCAGGATATCGGCGGCCTTCTCCTCAATCAGGCGAGGTGCCTCAAAGATCTGGCCTTTGGTGGCGTATTTCTTTTTGATCAGCTCCAGTTCTTC
>Ga0307966_1003611_pt1:5000-11628 | contig 11628 bp, 11 predicted proteins | sample OrgLakmetagen646_FD_203141 | JGI IMG/M metagenome (GOLD analysis project Ga0307966, IMG submission 203141) | Saline water microbial communities from Organic Lake, Antarctica - #646 | ecosystem: Environmental > Aquatic > Non-marine Saline and Alkaline > Saline | place: Antarctica... | reverse complement strand
ATTCCAGTAGTGGAGCACTTGTGAGGGATGGTGAGATAAAAGAGTGTTTCAAGCACAAGCAATGACAAAGGTCCACAATTCCTGGCACAGCAGAAATGACGCGGTACAGAGGACAGACAGGATCAGCAGAAATGCCAGAGGTGCCAGAACCTTGACTTACCCTCAGCCGTTTTGCTTTCTCGCCTTTTGCCTTTGATTTGCCTTTGCTTTGGCCACTTCTAAATACGTACCTCCCTTGTATGCTTATATGCTTGCCCACGCCTGTGCTGTAGTGCGCGCTGCTGGGGAGGTATACGATTTGGTAGGGGCGGTCCTTCTTTTTGTGAGCTAGGTTTTTAGGTCCCATGCATCATGCATGCTACACAACTACAATTATACTATGCACCCAACACAACACATAAAGCAAACACACCTGTGCTAGTGCGCGCTGCAGCTTAAGGCCCAGCCCAGACGTGAGCACTGCCTGACGTGCCGCAAATGCTGATACCAGTGAGGTCCAGGAGGGTAGGCCCATGAGCCTGTGACAGATGCTGGAGTGGCGCACTAGCGTTGGTAGCAACACCGTGCACACCTGTGGTTTTGCAGCAGCATAGTATGGTGGTAGTGTGGTGTGTGGCGTACAGCGTAGGTACTTACGTATGCGGCGTCAATACCTGCGGTGTGCAGCAAGCAGCGTGGCATGATGATGGAACAAATCGTGCAAAAGTGAATGACTCAGCAGGGCCGGTGCCTGAGCCAGTGCAGATGCCAGAGTGGCGCACCAGCAGCGCAGGCAGGTACTGTTATTACAAGGAATTTTGAAGCACGCGCAGGCAGCGTAGATGCGTGTATACTATATTCATGTGAGTGTGTATGTGTGCGCCTTCGAACATCTGTACGATTGAGATTCCAGCATGGATCGTGCATGTATGCGCAAGTGTGCGCTCAGACCAATGTAGATGAAATCCTTTGTGTTGTGCCCTTGTTTCCTTGTGTATGGTGCCCTTTCCTGTGATGAAACCCTCAGACGCTTGCTAGAACCATGGCAGGAGGGTGTACGTAGGTTTTAGAGTGCAGGCTAAGCAGGCATGCATGTACAAGCCATCACAAGGCTTGTAATCACAAGGCTTGTGTAGTCGAAAAACGCGTGTAGTCAGAAGCTATGTAGCCCACTTCACCTGTTTGTGCAACGCCCCTTCTCCAGGATAGGCCACCAAGCACGTGCTTGCTATGTTCACCATCATGTCCAAAGTGGCCATGCCTTTGCTGCCTGTGTTGCCCTCCGTATCCCCGTAAGCGGCCTGCGCAATTGATGAGGAGATGTGCAAGCGTATGTAGCTGTTGAAAGGATGTTTCAGCAATTTGTTCTTGTGAGGGTGGTACTCGCTCATGGGAAGGAAGGAAAGCTTGGAGAGGTTTGCCTCCTTTGCTGTGGCAGGGGTACAGTCCTTTTGTCAAAGTACCAATCTCTTAATTTTGCTTCTCTCCTAAATGATGTACCGCTGCCCAAATATGAGCTATAAGCTACAGTACATGCATATGGCATCGATGAGCTGCTTTATGAGTTAACAGAAAAGCAGCGCTCAGAGAGGATAACAGGGAGTAGTGGCCTACGTAGTGCGTCAATTTAGAAAGATAACATGACGTAGCGGTTCAACCTAGGAGGATAACAGGGTGTAGTGGCCTACGTAGTGCTTCAATCTTACGATGTACCGCCTCCTTGTCAAGAACCCTGTGACCTTGAATCCTGCCCAAATCCCAAAACATAAGACACAAGGCACAAGCTGCACAAAGCACAGCAAGCAGGCAAACTTGCCTAGTCTGAGACGCAGAAATCTTGTGGCTGACACTTGACCTTACACTCCAGTCCATACACTTAGGGTTTTACCTAGACTATCCATACATCTCTACACTATCCATACACTTCTACACTCGACCTATCCATATACCTGCAGAGGCCCTGGTAAGCTCTCTTCTGGGAACAGGTAGGTATCAGCCCACCTCGCCAAGGCCCACACACTGGCCTCCAACAATCTGCATAGGCATTCACACACAAACACGTGCCGCTTTGCAGGCAGTTTCGTAACGAGTGAATGCCAAATTTGGCTACATTTGTATGTGGAGTGAATGTGCTGTGTGGTTGGGGGAAATGTGGGTTGAACATGTGTGTATGACTAAATGATGCGTGCTTTGCAAAAGCACAGGACAGCTAGTAATAATGAAAAAGCCGTTGGCTGATGAGGATGCAAAGGTAAGCCCATGCAAAGATAAAGCACCGCAAGTATTAATGGCAAAGCCGTTGGTCGATGGACTTGCAAAGGGCCGTGCACCAACCGTCAGCACAGGACACACAGTGGCAGGTAGGTGTCTGGATTCAAAGCAGCCTCTGCATCACCTACTCCCTGCACCTCACCTTGCCCACACAAACATACCAAACAATCAGGAACCCATGCAGATGCACAATATACTTAGACACATTCCTCATTTAGAGAGACACCCTCACAGGCAAATACCCACGCACCTTGGACTCATGGCGTGTCGTGCCCCCTCATTCAGCACAAGGGCAGCAACATCCAGAAGGGACTCACTGCACACCCCAACAGCCTCTATTACACCGGGGGCACCGACACCAATAGCCTGCAACACACAGCACAGCCAGCCAGGTTAGATTGTTTCAGGCGCAAATGCTGCTAGCTCACAGAACAGACAAAAAAGTGTGAAAGTATCTCTGGCTTTTGGATCGAAGGGAGCACCATCGCCTCCCTGACTCCAAAGATTACCGTGGCCGCCGTTTACAGACCCCACCTGACCTCCACTTTTGCGCTGTCCTTGCACCCTTGCCTCTTCAGTATCATCTACATCTTTTTCTACAGGAATGTTTGCTATTCCTTCCCCAATCTCTTCTTCCTCTCACTCCTGCGACACTTGTGGCATGCGTGTGTCGGCTTGTGCCTTTGCATTCAACATGTTTATGTGTGTACCCTTCTAATTAACGTGCGTGCGTGCGTGTGTGTGTATGTGTGTGTTTGTGTGTTCTCACCTCAGCTAGTGCTTGTGGCATCATGGGCACTTCTCCAGAGCCTGAGTCAGCCAGGCAATGTGCAGCCATACGTTGCAGCCAGCTCAGCTGTTCTAAGGCCTCACTTGTGTCAGTACCTGCGTGTATGTGCATGTGAATGCATGCCTGCATGTGTATCTGTGTGCGCATGCATGTATGTGTGTATGTGATTACATTTCTTGCCGAGTTTCAAAAGGCGAACATGCATGTGTACGTCTATGCCTGGAAATAGTCAGGATGTGCTGGAGCAAGCTTTTTAGCTCAAAAGGTATCAGAAAAGCCTGGCCACAATACCTACAAAGGACATTAAGGCAGTCACATACCAGCCAATGGTGAGCGCAGGTCACGGGTGTTTTCCGCAACGACTACAACCAAGAGATCGCAAGTGGCTGCCGGCCATACACAAACATGCACACAACATAAACACAGAAACCTACAGATACACGCACAAGAACAGGCCCACCTGAGGACATTGCAAAAGCTAGGCCCTCCTTTGCTTGCGCCATACAGTGTGCAAGGAAAGGGAGACAGGAGGTGGGAGAGGAACGGGAGAGCAATGCCGCTCGGCACACCCAGTTGTCAGCAGCAGCTGCAGAGGTCTCCTCATGCGCATCCTCTTCTGCTTCCTGCGCGAGTGTTTAAGAGTGTGTATGGATGTGAACACAAGAGTGTGGGCTGTTTATCAGTCAAAACTGTGTACTAACCAACCCACACCTTTTATTCACACAAGCAAGCTAGCAGTGTTTGCCGCTCGCGCGGAAGAGCAAACATAACCAGTCTTTAATCATAGGTGTACTTTTGCAACGGCCACAATCAGGGCGCTGTTTTGAGTTTGGTTTCCCAGCCCACATGGCAGGGACAAGCAGCCAGTGGATGCTGCAGCTGGTAAGTGCCTTAGAAACCCTCATCTTGTTGGTGCTACAAATGCAGCGGTCAGGTGCTCATGCCCAACATCCAACAGGCAACAAACATCAGAGTGTCTCTCAACCCCTCTGCAATCCTATTTTTAGCATATATGTGAGGTGTTACACCGAAATCCTAAACCCTCAACCTCAACCCTAATCTAACCTTAACCCTATAACCTAACACACGTGACTTGTTACACAGGCAAGCTTTTCTCTTGCTTTGCGCGCTCCTGCAATGAGAACGTCAGCAACGTGTGCCAGCAAAACAAGCCTAGACGCCAGACAGCTGCAACCTACTTCTCATCTCATCACACATGGCGAGATTCTACTGAAGCTGCTGTGAGAGTGTCTGCAGCGTGTGCCTGCAAATCAAGCTCAGACACCAAACAGCCGCAACCTACTCATATCATCACACCTGGTGCGCTTCTGCTGCGGCTGCGGTGAGAGCGTCAGCAACGTATGCTTGAAAAATGACTGCTGCCGCTGCTGCAGTGCCTAGAGGGACTTTGATGCCTGCTTCGTGGCAAGCTACCACCATCATGCTGCCCTCAGGTTGGAGTAGGCTGCACCATGCCTGGAACAATACATAAGAGAGCTATGCAATGTGTGTGTTGTCACTAAGACTGTGTTGGAACAGGCCGCGTCATGGCTGACAAGGGATATGAGCAGGATCTTAGACAGGCGACAAGAAAGGGAAAGAGGCTTGGAAGAGGTTGCACACCCAATGCTCCACCAGCAGTAAGTTTAAATCACTGGGTACATGGACGGCAGCAAGGTCAAAACAGCGGCGTGCCACGTCGGTGGCAAGCCTGAACACGTCTCAAGCTACGCCTAAAGCTGCGCCACCACCACTTACATCCATTAGCATGTCTGTGCACTCCCTGAGCCAGCCATCCCCTTCCTGTGTGTCGTCCCCACGCGCTCCCCCTGCTCCAATGGCTGAAATGAGCAGCAGTTCCAAAGCGCCTACGACGCCATGACCGCCACTGGAACCTGCAGAGACAGAGCATGTGGATGCATGCATATGAAGATGGCACGTACATACACTCTGTGACACCACGTCATTAGGGCTTGCAGCTGTCGTGAACTTGCGCCAGACATCAGAGGGGCGCGAGCTCTGCGTTTAGGTTTCAGGAAAAACCATGTGTTTGAGAGCTCAATGCCAAGCTCACAGCTTAACATTACATTTGGTCTTTTGGAAGATGTTGCCGGTAGCCTGATGGCAGGAAATAAAATGTCCTAAACAGTACGGTATCCACACGCTTGCAACACCCTACCTGCAATGGCAGCACCTGCAACACCCCCCATGGCCTCTAAACTTGCGGCCTGGAGGGCCTGGGCACGATGCGTGGATGCCAGAGCTGCTACACATCTGTGTATCGGTGTGATACGTGTGTGTTTTATCTTGTGTGTGTGTGTTTTATCTTGTGTGTGTGTATGTGTGTGTGTGCGTACATGCTTGTGTGTATATGTGCACGTCTTTGGCACATTTTTAATGTGCTCATGTGTATATATGTTTTGCACGGTGTTTGACTTTTCGTTGGCAGGATGTATCCTTGCCGATAAAGTGAAAAACCTAGAAGAGGAAGGGAAAAAAGGAGAAGGTAAGGACCGACTTTCATGTTGTATAATACTGCTTACAGGGCTGCCACAGCCGGTACAAGCCGGTACAAATAGATAAAACTAGTTATCAGCTGGTACAAGTAAGTTCACCTAGTTTCTAGGTTAACCTGTCAGCCGTAACGATAGTTTGAAGCGATAGCAGCTACAATAGTTGGTAACGATAGCAGCTACAATGTCAGCCTCTCTCCAGCCAATTTGATAAAATCAAATTGCCTAAAAGCAATGGCAGTTAGTATCTTGTAGTCAAATCAGCTGACAAGCTAGCTACCTGCATGCGTCTAGCAGCAGCTGACCCTCCTGTAGACGAGCCTGCTGCAGGGCCGCTGTGGGGGGAGTCAAATCAGGCAGCAGCACACGCATCAGGGTGGTCAAGAAGGCGTGGCGCTGGGGGGAGGCAGCTGTAATTTGTTGGAGCAGCAAGCAGTTGTTCGAGGGTTCAGAGCATGTCTGTGTGTACGTGTACGTGCGTGTGCTCCAGCAACAGCACTCACATGAAGTTGGGCAAGAGGCAAAGGCGGATGGGTGAGGCAGCTCAGATATATTCTTGAAACAAGTAGACAAGTGGTGCAGACTTCATGTGTCTGTGCATCTGTGTCGCGCAATGTGCGATTTGTGTTGATGAAAATGTGCATGATTTGTGTTAATAAAAATGTGCACAAAACCTTGCCTGCAAGCAGGTGTTTAAAAATGTGCATGTGCCTATGCGGGACAATGCGCCTGAGCAAGTTGGAGCGGAAAAATGAATGGTCTCATGCGCTTGTGTGGTGAAGCACTTGCAATTTGCAATTTTAAAGTGTGAGCAAGTATGCAAGAATGCTCTTGCTCTTTGCCGCTCATGAGTCATGACATGACGCACAGCCAAAAAGCGTGTCTAGAGCGCAAGAACCATCTAAGAAAAGTTGGATACAGATCAGAAGACTGAGCGAGTTCTATATAAAAACATTACTCCTCCTCACCAATGGGATCAGCCACACGAGGCTGTGGGCGAGGGAACACTTCACGTGAAAGGGAGCAGAATCCAACAAACAGCTGACGAGCTTCACTGGCCAAAGCTTCTAAGTCA
>Ga0307966_1003610_pt1 | contig 11630 bp, 10 predicted proteins | sample OrgLakmetagen646_FD_203141 | JGI IMG/M metagenome (GOLD analysis project Ga0307966, IMG submission 203141) | Saline water microbial communities from Organic Lake, Antarctica - #646 | ecosystem: Environmental > Aquatic > Non-marine Saline and Alkaline > Saline | place: Antarctica: Organic Lake... | reverse complement strand
GGTAATAATTTTTCAGATTTCATTACTGGAATACCTCCAACGATTGCAACAGTCTTTTTAGACGTTCCTAGTTCGCGGATATAAAAAACTCTTTTACCTTCATTGTTCCAAAGTGTAATTTCAACGTATGCTCTTATTCCAGCGGTAAAAGGAAGTGGTTTTTTAACAAAATCGTATCCCATAGAAACGAACATTACCCCGTCTGCATCGTTAAACACGCTTACCATTTGCATTTGATTGCTTTTTTCACCTTTAAACAAGGAGACTTGCATTGGTTTGTATCCTTCAGGGGTTAAATACCGCTGAAACAATTTGTTTCTATCAGCATCTTTATCTTCATTAAATCGACCTTCGTAATTAACATATTCTTCACGTGTTAAAACTTCTTCTTCAGACATTAATTCAAAGGGAAATTCTTTAGAATATTCTTCGGTGAATGTTCTGTAAAAATTATCTAAAACTGGTTGAAGATTGAAATCTGGATCTTCAGACAAGGATGAAATTGCAGCAACAAGAGCTGGCCCACCACCAATTTCTTCAAAACCGATATGTTTAGAAACCCAGAAGGTCGTAACAGCTACTTTTTTTTGAGCCAATAATGATACATTTGAGAGGGTAAAACAAGCAAATGTTAACAGGAGTAATTTTTTCATAATTTGTTTTTTACAATTGATCCGTAAGATACTGAAAAAAAGAATATTGAATACATTTTAAGTTATGTTAGAAAAAGAACTTTAAGATAAATATATATAGGGTCAACATTATTTTTATGTTACAAGTATCAACTATATCCATTTTGATTTTATTCATAGCTTTCATTCTAGTATATTTGTTTGAAACAACCGTTATACGGTGCTACTTTTCTATATGAAAAAATTGCTCTTTTTAACTTTACTATTGGTATGTGCATCGATTTCATCAGCGCAGTTTTCTGATGATTTTAGTGATGGAGATTTCACAAATAGTCCTGCTTGGACTGGTAACGATGTTCTCTTTTTGGTTAATGCGAATAATCGTCTTCAATTGAACGCAACTGTTGCAGGTGATGCTTATCTATCGGCACAACATGGTTTAACTCAATTGACTGATCGAGAATGGTTATATACTGTTCAGTATGATTTTAGTCCTTCTGGTTCTAATGGAGGTGAGACATATTTGACGTCGTTGAATCAGGATTTATCAACTTCTCCTGATGGAATCTTCTTCAGGATAGGAGAGACAGGAAGTGATGATCCGATTGAGCTGATCGAAAGAGACGGTGGAACTGAAACTACAATAATGACAAGTGACCTAGGTATAGTGTCAAGTGATTTTAGTGTTTCGGTCAAATTTATTCACAGAGCAAACGGAGACTGGGAACTATATACAGACCTTGCAGGAGGAAGTGCATTTTCACTAGATAACACGGTGAATTACCCTACAGCTATTGTTGGGCAATACATAGGTTTTTGGATTGAATATACTTCCAGTAATATCCAGAATTTTCAATATGATAATATTTATGCTGGACCAATTCAAGTTGATAATATCCCGCCAACTTTAGTAAGTGCGACACCGGTATCAGCGAATCAATTAGAATTATTGTTTGATGAAGGAATCGATCAAGGAACAGGTGAAACTGTAAGTAATTATAGCGTAAATCAAGGAATAGGAAACCCAACGAATGTTCAGCAAGATGGCACAAATCAAGCGTTATTCACTGCTACTTTTTCGAGTAATTTCCCCGTTGGTGACACACTTGAAGTGACGGTTAGTAATGTGGAGGATTTTGCTGGAAATCCTATGGCACTTACTGTTGATAGCTTTCAATACATAGAAGCGCAAACTCCGGTTTATGGAGATATAATTATTAATGAAATCCTACCAGATGAGACTCCTTCAGTTGGCTTAGCAGAAACTCAGTATGTAGAACTCTACAATAGAAGTGATAAGTATTTCAATTTAGAAAATTGGCAGTTATCCGATGATAATTCCTCAGGTACAATTCAAAATGTTTGGCTTAATCCAGGAGAATATTTGATTCTTGTTCCAACAAGTGGATTAGCGGATTATCCTCAAGCTATTAATGTAACAAGTTGGGCTAGTCTGAATAATTCAGGTGACGATGTGATTCTTAGCACACCTGCTAATGTTGTGGTAGATGAGTTGACCTATACTGATGAGTGGTATAAAGATCCTAATAAAGAAGACGGAGGTTGGAGTTTAGAGCGTATCAATCCAGAACTGGCATGCTCAGATATAGACAATTGGGCAGCCAGTAATAATTCAAGCGGCGGTACGCCTGATGCGCAAAATAGTATCTTAGATCTCACCCCAGATACGGAATTGCCTCTTCTAATAAATTCACAAGCAGGAGCACCAAACTTTCTAACATTAGACTTCTCAGAAGGTATGGACTCCTTGAGCTTGGCTAATGCCTCAATATCTACATCTCCTTCTTTGACTATAGATCAACGATTACTTTCGAGCTCTTATCCAGATCAAATGGTCTTAACTTTTGTTGGTACAATAACGCCAGGTCAGGTTTATACTTTTTCGATAACGGGTACAACGGACTGTTCCGGAAACTCCGCAGATTTTCAAGGTTCTTTTGTCTTACCTCAAACTCCTGAAATGGGCGATATATTGATCAATGAAATTCTCTTTAACCCTGTTACTTCAGGTTCTGATTATGTGGAGCTCTACAATTCGTCTGATAAGTATATAGACTTGATTAATTGGTCTTTAGCGAATTATGATGATGATACAATTTCTAATGAAAAGTTGATCGATCAGAATTTCATAATGCCTCCGAAGTCTTATGCTGTTTTGACCACTGATTCAAACTTTCAGATCATGCAGTATCCTTATGCAGTGCCTGGAAAATTTGTTCAAATGGAATCACTTCCGAGTTATAACAATGACTCCTCTACTATTTACATTACTTACTTTGGACAGGTTATGGACAAAGTATCTTATTCAGATGAGTGGCATTTTGGACTCTTACAATCGGAAGATGGGGTGAGTCTGGAACGTTTCAATTTTGAACTTGAGTCAAACGATTCATCAAATTGGCATAGCGCAAGTGAAACAGTAGGTTTTGGTACGCCTGGTGGTGATAATTCTCAACGTATTGATGTAGGAGCACCAGAAGGTGAGATTACACTGTCCTCGACCTCTTTTTCACCTGATGGAGACGGATTTCAAGACGCTTTATTGATCACGTATAAAGTTGGAGATCCGACTCTACTTGGAGATTTAGTGATCTATGACGATATGGGCAGGTTGGTAAAAGTTCTGCTGAAAGACCACCTTCTTGGGGCAAATGGAACTGTCAAATGGGATGGGATAAATGAAGAAGGTAAGAAAGCTTCTATAGGCCCACACATCATTTTCTTCTCGTTTTTCAATGTGAACGAAGCTACAAATAATGTGAAGCGCAAGGTTGTAACAGTTGCAGGGCAGTTATAGAACTATTTTATTTCACAAGACCAACCTCTAAAAGACTTGGCCAGTTTTTACCTGTAATGAAGAGCTGTTGTGATTCTTTTAGATATGCAATTCCATTCAATACTTCTCCAGTTTTTCTGTGATCCAGTGCGACTAGACTAGCATCGATTCGCTTTTCAACTGTTCCTGTTGTTGGATCAATAACAACTATGAAGTCAGTTTGATAAACATTAGCGAAAATCTTCCCATTAATATATTCCAATTCATTTAGCGCTTTAACCGGACCTTCGTTGGAGTATACCTCAATTACTTTTTTCAGTGCAAAATTCGAGGGGTCAACGAATGATATGCGTTCAGACCCATCGGACATAATTAGGAATTCCCCATCATTGCATAATCCCCATCCTTCCCCGTTATAGTTGAATTCTTTGAGCTTTTCAAGCGTATTTTTATCATAAACAAAGCACGTATTATTTTGCCAGGTCAATTGAAATAATTTATCTCCCATGATCGTGATTCCTTCGCCAAAATAACGTTGATCAAGATTCTTTCGTTCTTTGATTTGCCCAGTTTCATAGTTCACTTTCGCAATCATACTGATTCCTGTATTACCCTGGCTACCCGTCCCCTCATAAAGCTGTTTGCCATCGAACTCCAGACCTTGAGTGAAAGAAGAGGTTTGATGAGGATAGGCTTTAATCACTTCTGCAGTAAACTCTTCTGGATAAACATCTGAAAGTAATTGTACTCTGCGATTATCACGTTTAGTTTTGTTATCAGTTGTTGTTGCAATAAGCGAGATCTGGTTTGTTCCTAATGACCATGTTTTTGTGTTGACTTCAAATAGATATTGATCTTTTTTAGGCTTTCCATTAAAAAGGATAGTATCTTTTATAAAGATTTTTAAGTTTTTAACACGCTCTAGATCATTTAAAACTACTTCAACTCTAAATGATTTTCCTCGCTGAGCAGAAGCATTATTGAAAGGAAGTTCAAACTTCGCAACTGGTTTATTAACTTCATTCACCGTCACATTATCATCAGACTCTTTACAGCCAACTATCGAAAGGGTTAAAAGAATGAAAATCAGTATTGAATTGGTGTATTTATTCATTTCGAAACAATTACAAATTGGTTTTAATTTCTTCTGCATCAATAGCACTATGAGATGCATTGTAAACCGCTTTTCCATTTTTGATTAACATCACTTGAGGAGATTGATGTTGCACATTCGCAACTTCACTTAAGGTATTTGAAACATCACGATTGGCTATAAGGTCAATGAAGTAAATGTCACAATTATTCGACTCACCCCATTCTTTTTCAAAGCGATTTAACGCCATTGAAGATATACTGCAACGTGTAGAATGTTTGAAGAACAAAGCAGGAGTTTTATTTGATCCAGCCAAAGCTTTTTGAAGGCTTTCTATAGTTTCGATTTTACTCCAGTTCAAATTTCGAGAAGCTGAAGTATTACTTTTTCCGAATGAAAATAGTCCCATGTTATAAAGCAGATTTAAATTGTTCTAAGAAACGAACATCGTTTTCAGAATATAAACGAAGATCATTTACTCGATATTTTAATTGTGCAATTCTTTCTATTCCCATGCCGAAGGCAAATCCACTATAAACATCAGTATCGATATTGGATGCTTTAAGAACATTAGGGTCAACCATTCCGCATCCTAGGATTTCTAACCACCCAGTATATTTGCATACATTACATCCTTCGCCGTTACAAATAGTACAACTCACATCAACTTCAGCACTAGGCTCAGTAAATGGAAAGTAGGATGGACGTAATCTGATTTTTGCTTTTTTACCGAACATCTCCTGAGCAAAGTAGAGCAGAGTTTGCTTCAAGTCAGCGAAAGAAACGTCTTTATCAATGAATAAACCTTCTACTTGATGAAAAAAACAATGTGCACGTGATGAAATCGCCTCGTTACGGTATACTCTTCCTGGAGAAATTGTTCTTATTGGAGGCTTGTTGTTTTCCATAACTCTCACCTGAACAGAAGAGGTGTGTGTTCTTAATGCCATTTCCCGTTCGTCTTTTTCTACGAAAAAAGTATCTTGCATATCTCTTGCTGGATGCTCAGGTGGAAAGTTTAACGCAGAGAAGTTATGCCAGTCATCCTCTATTTCAGGGCCTTCAGATACACCGTAACCAATTCTTTCGAATATAGAAATGATCTCACTTCTAACGATAGAAATCGGATGTCGAGCTCCCAATTTTACAGGTTCTCCGGGTCTAGTGAAATCAATTCTTTCTTTATCGACAGATGACGATTCCATTGATTCTTTTATCCCATCAAACTTTTGTTGTGCAGCCTGTTTGAGCGAGTTGATCTGTTGTCCAACTTCCTTCTTTTGTTCGTTTGGAACACTTTTCAGTTCTCCGAATAGAGGCTTTAAGATATTTTTACTTCCCAGAAATCTGATTCTAAAGGATTCTAACTCTTTTTCATCGTTGAGAGATGTTGTTTCTACTTCTGAAAGTAAATCATTTATTTTTTTCTCGATATCAAGCATACCTCTAATTTTGGCAGATTAACAAGCGTCAAAAGTACAAAAATCGAAGGAATTCTCTTGTTTTTATATGAATTGAATAAATTTACGTTTTATTGTTTTAAAAAGTAGTATGAAGTTCAATCTCGTTATTCTTTTATCTAGCTTAAGTTTTTTATTTTTTGGATGTCAGTCTGACGAGCCTTCCGTGTTGAAGATTTATGTTAGGTCTAATAATTTTATTTTAACAGAGGATGCTACTGTAAGGATTGTAGGAGACTTAAGTCAGGGAACTCCTGAGTTTTTTGAGGAAACAACCACTGACGCTTCAGGAGTTGCATATTTTGAGCTTGATGATTTTTTCAGTTCTTACGATAAAAACATAGATCCCGTAGCTCATTTCACACTGTATGCCAAGGACACGACAAGTAATTTTACTTCTGGAACGGCAAAGGCAAGACTAAATTTAACTTCAACAGCCTCAATTACTTTGGACGAATAGCAACTTTTCATTAACTTTACACGTTATACACTAAAAGAAACACCTTTGATATGAAAAAATATATACTTACGTTCAGCATATTACTTATTACCTCAATAACAATTAGCAGTCTTGTTTCTTGTAGAAAGAAGGGTGATACTATTGCTAAAATAACTGTGCGTGATACAGCTAATGTTTTAGTTCCAGGAGCAACTGTGATTCTATATGGTGAATCAACTACGGATCCAATTCAACCGGTTGTTCGTCGTGATACAACAACGACAAATACTTCAGGAGTTGCAACGATTAACTATAATGATGTTTATCAACTTGGTCAAGCGGGTGTAGCAGTTTTAAACATTTCTGCTGAGAAAGGTGACTTATACGGTGAAGGAATAATCAAGATTGAAGAGGAGGAGGAAAATACAGTAACTGTATTCATTCAGCCTTAAAGAATAAATCATTTAATATATAAATCCTGAGCAGTAATGTTCAGGATTTTTTTTGATCACTACATTATTTATAAGGAATGAAAAAAGCCATTCGTTAAGAATGGCTCAGTATAACATATTGTGATTAAAGATCTACTTCAATTGGTTCGGGTTATTTTGAGCTTGTTGATTAAATCGATGCTGTAATCTTAGCCATATAAAAAGACCAACAAAACCGAGCACGATCATCGCATCATTGAAGAGATTACCAACATTCTCAAAAAGGAGTTCTGTGGTCAATAAAATAAAATCTCCTAGTGATACTAATATTTCTGTTGAGTTCATATTAACTTATTTACACACAAAGATAATATTTTTCTCAATTTGAAATAAAAATCTTTCTTTTTATCGTGACGAAAAGATAAATTTTGTGAAATTCGTGCGAAGTACAGAAGTGAGATGATCAAATTTTTCGCAAATAACGAGCCTTATATTTTTATTCTGATACCAATAATGGTTGCTGGGCATCTTATTCTTGATATTTATTTTCCAAGTTTTGAGATGTTGGCCATAGGTCAAGAGAATTTATGGGACCTCGATTTTAAATTGATGCCTTTATACTTTTCGAGAATTGGGGCTTTCTTCTTCGTTTGCCTAAATGCTTACCTTCTCAATTATGTCTTTAATACGCATGAATTTTACGATCGAAACACTTACTTGCCCAGTTTAATATATATTCTATTGATATTCCTGTTTCCTATGAGTTTGAGGCTAGGAGAGGATCTTATTGCACATACATTTTTTATTCTAAGCATTCATCAGTTGTTTAATATTAAGCAAAATGAAGACGCCAGACATATGACGTTTTTAGCTGGATTTTTTCTAGGTTTCGCCATTACATTCCTGCCAGTTTACGCTTATTTTCTGATCTTTATTTGGATAGGCACCTTAACGATCAGACCTCCTGTAATGCGCGAAATACTATTACCTATTTTTGGTGTAATCATCCCATTGCTCTGGGTTTTTCTTGTTGACCAACATTTTTATACTTCATTGATTTCCTTCGAATCCAAATTAGATTACTCGAAATATGGCAATATTTTGATTTATATCCCGCATGCAATAGTGCTTTTATTGATTATTTTATCAAATAGGAATATTCTTGAAAGAAGGTCAAAAAGTTCAATTAGGTACAAGAGAATCTTAGGGTTAGTGATTTATACGTTACTATTTTCAATAATTATGAGTATTGGTATTCTGATATTTTTTCAGAGTTATTTTTACTTTACCGTTGGTGCTGTGATACTAAGTATTATTTTGCCTTATGCCTATCTAGGTGCCAGATATAAGTGGATCCCTTCTAGCTTGTTATACATACTTTTAATTGTTAACCTCGTGAAATTTCTTTATTAGGATTATCCCTTCCAGATTATTATTTATTTTTGCATTTAATTTAACTCAGTTATATTATGAAGTTCGGTGTAGTTACCTTCCCAGGTTCAAATTGTGATGAGGACATGGTATATGTTCTTGAAGATATTATGAATCAGTCAGTAGAACGCCTATGGCATAAAGATACTGATTTGAAAGGTGCGGATTTTATTGTCCTGCCTGGTGGGTTCTCTTATGGAGACTATCTTCGATCTGGAGCGATTGCGAAACTATCACCAATAATGGGTTCAGTTATAGAGCACGCTAAAAAAGGAGGATATGTTTTAGGAATTTGTAATGGATTTCAAGTACTCACAGAAACAGGATTGTTGGACGGCGCTTTGCTTCACAATGATTCGCAGAAGTTCATTTGTAAAAACATTGAGTTAAAAGCTTCAAATACCCACAGTGTAATCACGAAAGATCTGTCGCTTGACAGAACGTACACAATTCCTATTGCTCATGGCGAAGGGCGATTTTTTGCTGCTGATGATACTATCAAACAAATTGAAGACAACAATCAAGTATTATTCCAATACGCTGAAGAAAATGGTACAATCAGTAAAGAAGTAAATCCTAATGGTTCCATCCATAATATTGCAGGTATTCGCAATGTAAAAGGAAATGTTCTTGGAATGATGCCTCACCCTGAAAGAGCAGCAGATGTTACCCTAGGGAATACCGATGGCTTGGCATTATTGGAGTCTATGCTGAAAAACTGCTAATCGTTTTTTACGCTTATAAATTCTTTTTCTTCGTAAGCCTTATATCTAAGCGATAGTAGAATATAGGTAAGAATCCTAGCTGATATCTTTCTGCAATAGGTTCCGCAGTTGGATCTGCAAGATTTGGGGCATATGCAAGCCCTAAAATGTTTTGTCGGTTTGAAATATTAACTAAATCTAATCCTATTTCATGCGTTAATTTGTTCGTATTCAACTTATAAGTGATTTTAAAGTCCAGTCTAAAATAATCTCTGAACTGTCTAGTGTTGAAGAGGGAGTCTTGAAAAACCAATTCATTGTTAGCGAGTGTTTCATTGACATCAACATAGCCATATCTTCTGCCTCCAGCTGCTGTTACTTTAATGCCCGCAGATATCATATTTTTATCATTGATTTTAAATTCTTTTCCTGCTAAAAAATTGACTGCATAGTTCCCGTTGAAGTCTGTATTACGCTCAATGCCATCACTTCCTTTATACTTCGATTCAAACAAGGATCCCGTGATTAAAAAGTAGAAGGACTTATCAAAGTATTTTTGCACAGTTAGCTCAACACCATAATTTGTTCCTGTACCTTCATTCACAAGCTCGTCAGGGAAGAAGCGTTGAAAACCAGAACCTTGATTTAACAAGCTGAAAGAAGAGGAATATTGATCTATCGGAATATTATATAAATATTGATAGTACACTTCAGTCTTTATTTTTAAAGCATTCTTGAATGATTTTTCATACCCTGCTGCAGTATGCAAACTCTTCGTAAAGTCCATGTCCATATTGAACCTTTCAGGCACACCTCCGGAAGGGCTACCCTGATAAGTATACTGATAAATCGGCTGCATTTGAGAATGTAATCCAGCTCCAGCTTTTATTACCTGTTTGTTTTTAAGCCTCAATTGCCAGCCTAATCTTGGTTCAGCAGGGCTCCAGCTATCACTTAAGGAAAAATATTGACTATGCAGACCTGCGGTGAAGTCCATTTTAGAATTCACTTTCCACTTATACTGAACAAAACCTTGCAGAAGTGCTGCGTAGCCTTGGTAGTCATGTCTTGTCAGAAACTGATCTTGAGTTTGATTTAGCGCTGAATCTATATTATTAATGAAGTAACCATCTACGTTCATTCCAACTCTTATTATGTGTTGCTTATTGATTTTGTGATTGATGCTTGCAAATAAAGCAGTTTTATAATTTTCGAATTGGTAACCCATAAGAGGGTAGATTGAGTCCGTTCGTATTGAAACTGTGGGATCTCCATTCGCATAAGTAGTGTCGAGATTTCGTATTAAAAAATCATGTTGAGACCGCTGTCTATCATAAGTTTGTGCAATAGTGGATTCAAAATAAGTAGATTTTGAGAGCGACTTCTTATAGGTAACTCCGACCACTCCCATAGCAGTACTAAAATATTGATCCCGATCCCCCTCTCCGAACGCTTCTTCTGTAAAAGATGTTTGATCCGAAACTTTAATATCGATAGTTGAAGCCCCCCCAATACCGAAAACACCGATATGACCACCATTTTTTAAGGGAAAAGATAGTTTTATTGCACCATCTCCATATACGGGAACAGCATCGGTCCCAATGCTTATTCCCATTGCTTGAAACATACTTAATGTACTGTAACGTCCCATCACTAAATAACTAGATCTTTTCTCTGAATTGATTGGGCCTTCCGCCATTACTTCTGTTCCTAAGAATCCGAACTGACCAGTAAGCTCATGTTTATCAGAGTTTCCGTGACGCAGTCTTAGGTCAAATACACCAGCAATGGAGTTTCCATAATCTGCCGGGAAAGCAGACATAAAAAAGTCAGAATTTGCAAGAAGCTTATTATTCAATATTGCTACGGGTCCTCCTGTAGATCCTGATACTGCGAAATGGTTTGGATTAGGTATATCTATACCTTCTACTTTCCAAAGCAACCCGATAGGTGAATTACCTCGTATTACGATATCATTTCTAGAATCATCTGCTCCTTGCACACCAGCAAAATTGCTTGCCATTCTTGCAGGATCTCCTCTTGATCCAGCATATCTATCTGTTTCCTCCACACTGAATTGTTGAGCAGAAATCATTGCCATTTCATTGAGTACCTCACCATTCTTTCGGCCTACAATTTCAATTTCATCAGTGGTTGTTATATCCTCTTGTAAGTCAATATTGATTACGGCTTCTTTCCCAGAGTTTACAGTTACAGTGGATGTATTGGACAAGTAAAGTGAATATGTCGCACGAAGACTGTACTTTCCGATAGGGATGTTAGTGAACAAAAAATAACCATCCATGTCTGTTATCTGTCTTTCAAAAACAGAAGAATCTGCTGAAGTTAAAAAAAGTTTAGCACCAATAAGAGGATACTTTGATTCAGTATCAACCACTTTACCCTTAACATTTTGAGTTATTTCTTCTTGAGTAAAACTAATCGTCGCTAATGCGAGGCAAGTCAGAAAAATTATGGGTTTCATTTCCAGTGAATTTTAAACACAAAGAAAGTAAAATTATTTTCTGCTTTTATTTTCGTACTCTTTTTTCGTCCAGTTTTTGATGTAAACGTCTTTGAACGAATAATAATTCATTTCATTCAATGCTAAATTCCTAACCTTTGAATAAGCTACTTTAATAG
>Ga0307966_1003608_pt1 | contig 11631 bp, 10 predicted proteins | sample OrgLakmetagen646_FD_203141 | JGI IMG/M metagenome (GOLD analysis project Ga0307966, IMG submission 203141) | Saline water microbial communities from Organic Lake, Antarctica - #646 | ecosystem: Environmental > Aquatic > Non-marine Saline and Alkaline > Saline | place: Antarctica: Organic Lake... | reverse complement strand
TGCTGAAAAATTCTACCCTTTCATCAGAATACCATGACGAATCCCACCGGTTGAAACGATGACATAATTATTACCCGACCAGTCCATAAACTCTGACAGCACGAGCAGGCCGCCAGTAATTACATCTCCCCTGCCTTTCAAAAACATAGGGTACCGCTCCTCAATCTCAGCCGCTGTTAGGTTTTTGAATGTCTCAATCATCTGTTCGGTGAACGCCCGGCTGCACCGATGGCCGTTGATTTTATGCGTGGCGTAGCTGCTGAGATTCAGGTCAATTCCCGCCATGGATGTTACAGTGCCTGCAACTCCAATCAGGTGGTCGAATTCATCAGGCGTTCCAGACCACTCCAGTAGCATTCGACGAATCTCTCTCCTCGCTGCTTCAATTTCCTGATTTGCCGGTGGGTCATTCTTCAGAAACCGTTCGGTGAACCGAACACTTCCCATATTGAGTGAGACGAATTTATTTAGTTGATCACCTTTTCCAACTGCAATTTCTGTGCTTCCGCCACCAATATCGAGTACAACATTCCGGGCTGAATTCCCTGCTAAGTCAATAACTGAAAGTGCGCCCCGATAGGTTACCTGAGCCTCATCATTACCCGAAAGCAACAGTACACCCCAGCCGGTTTCCTTTTTAATTCTGTTCAAAAATTTTTCCCGGTTTGATGCATCCCTTACGGCGCTCGTGGCCGTCACGATCGTTTCTACTGAAATTTCTGAATAGTTCTCTTCAAGAGTTGCTTTATACCTATTCAACACATCCAGAACTCGCTGTTGGGCTGCTTCAGACAGAGCACCTGACTGATCTACCCCCTGCCCAAGCCGTGGTATGTGCTGTTCTTCGTGAAGGACACTCAGTCCGTTCTGAGTGGCATCAGCTACCAGGAGAAGCACTGAGTTTGTGCCGATGTCGATTGAAGCTTTTATCATATGTTAGAATGTTCAATCTGCAGAAGCATCCATTCATCTTCCGTCTGTTTATCTGTAACCTTTACAGGAAATTCTTCCAGTTTAGCCATCACACTTGGTTCGTCAGTCTTCAACAGACCCGTTAAGCATAATTTACCGTCTTTACCCACATGGGATACCATTTGACTTAGAAATTCCAAAATCACATTTCGGTTAATGTTAGCCAAAATGATATCAAAATCTCCTTCTTCTTTAACCGTCTCAAAGCCGCCCAGTCGTATCTCAAGGCTCGAGCCTATATCATTGATAGCCGCATTTTCGGTAGCATTTTTTTCGCACCATGGATCATAGTCAAATCCGATAGCTTTTTTTGCTCCAAGTTTACTGGCGGCAATGGCAAGAATTCCTGTTCCGGTTCCTGCATCCAAAACACGCTTACCTTTACAGTTGAGTTTACTAAGCTGACGAAGCATCAGCCTTGTGGTAGCATGATAACCGGTACCAAAAGACATTTTTGGATCTATCTCGATGAGAATCTGATCCTCACCCGGTTGCTTCTCAGACCACGTTGGGCGCACAAAAAATTCACCGATTGCTTGCGGCTGTATACTTGCTTCCCACGTTTCATTCCAGTTTTGTTCAGCCAGATCAGAAAACTCTACAAACTCCGCTCCCGGAAACGTGGAAATCATCTGCTCAATTGTTTCCCGGTTTGAGTCATTAAACCGTGGCTTTTCAACGTAAGCAATCAGCTTCTCGTCATCTTGCTCGAATCCATAGAAATCCATCTCCATCAGCTCTGCAATCAGGTATTCCTGAGTATCTTCAGGAACCTGAACAACGAGTTTCAAATAGTTCATTGAGGAATCCTGTTGTATATCAATTCAAGGAGAACATCCCCCACAGCCTGTAGTGTGGTGTGATCAATAATCTCCATGTTATCATTTTGTGTATGCCAATAGGGCGGAAACTGAACAGCACCGTTCTCATTCACCGAGTGATGAATAATATTGATCATCTCAATACCGGCCTGCTGCTGAACAACAATATGATCGTCAGCTACTGCACCACCACGCTGATTGATAAACATATCACTATATCCTTTCATATCTGCAATGGACCAAATCTCATTGACCAGATTCGGGGCATAACTCATCGAGTAGCTCTCTTTATAAAACACCGCATTTTGTCCGCCTACCATGTCTAGCAAAATGCCAAATCTTGGATTGTATCCCGGAACAGGCGGGTAATTACTCCACTGACGCGCACCCAGAAAATAGTTGTCCAGATCGGATACTTCACCGTAATCCTCTCCATCAAAAAATATGATATCCACACCAAGCGGCAGCTCATATTCTGAAAATATCTGAGCCAGCTCAAGCAGTACTCCTACACCGCTGGCTCCATCATCAGCCCCAAGAATCGGCAGATCGGGATTATCAGGGTCTTGTTCTGCGCGTGGCCGGGAATCCCAATGTGCTGCCAGTATAATCCGGTCCTGGTACTGCAGCCCGAAACCGGCCAGGATATTGAACATGGTCAGAGTGTCGCCATACACGGTCTGCTGAAACTCCTGAACAAACACATTGCGTGCTCCGGCAGATTTTTCAAGCTCTTCCTTTAAATACTCTTTAGTTTGAACGTGAGCCTCAGAATTGGGGACCCGCGGGCCGAAGGATACCTGATCGGCAATAAAATTGTAGGCGTTTTCGGAATTAAATGCAGGGACATCTCTACCCTGCCTTTCAAACTCAAGATTGGCTTTTTGATCACCGCAGGAAACAGACAGCATCACCCCAAAAATCACAAGTAACGCTTTCAAATGTCTCATCGGCTGCGATCTACCATCGTTGAGGATGATTGCTGAACGGGATAGATAATTGAATCCATAATATTTACATGATCCGGGCGGCTGGCCATAAACAGAACTATCTCAGCAATATCTTTTCCAGTGAGCGGGACCATCCCTTCATAGACCTTGTCTGCGCCGGCATCATCTCCCTTAAGACGCACGTTGCTGAACTCTGTCTCCACGAGACCGGGAGATACAGCACCCACCCGAATAGCGGTGCCGTGCAGATCTTTTTTCATAGATTTGGTTATGGCGTCAACAGCATGTTTAGTAGCACAGTAAACCACACCACCGGCATACGCTTCGTGCCCTGCCGTTGACCCCAGATTGATGATTTGGCCTCTGTTACGCTCTTTCATACCGGGCACAATCAGCCGGGTCATGTTCAAGAGTCCCTTCACATTGGTATCTATCATGCGGTCCCAGTCTTCGAACTCTGCAGCATCTACAGGATCCTTACCCACGGCAAGACCGGCATTGTTGATCAGTATATTAACAGGATGCGACAGTTCCTCAACAAATTTCTTACAGGCCTGCCTGTCACGCACATCAAATGAGCTGGTTTCAACCCGGACAGAATGTGCCTCCTGAAGATTCTTACTTAGAGTTTCAAGCCGTTCCTGACGGCGACCGGTAAGAATTAGGTTTGCACCGGCCTCGGCAAAAAGTTCTGCACATGCTTTTCCTATACCGGATGTTGCGCCGGTTATCACTACCCAATTGTCATGTAACCGGTCTGTTGAAATCATGTGAAATTACCCCTGAAGATTTTCTATTGCACGACCTGCCCGCAGAATATCCTGCTCTTTAAATGAATCGCCCATAAACTGAATCCCAAAAGGCATCCCGTTTGAATGAGTTCCGGCGGGCACACTTATCCCGCAAATTCCCGCAAGATTTGCTGAAATGGTATAAATGTCATTGAGATACATTTTTACCGGATCATCCTGATTTTGTCCCAGCTTAAAGGACGTTGTCGGTGCTGTGGGCGATACAATCACATCCACATTCTCAAAAGCTTCATTGAAATCATTCTTAATGAGCCGACGAACTTTTTGAGCTTTGGCATAATACGCATCATAATATCCAGAACTTAGTACGTACGTACCCAATACTATTCGTCGTTTCACCTCTTTTCCAAACCCTTCCGTTCTGGAATTTTTGTAGAGACGAATCAGCGGAGAATCCGCTTTCTCAATTTTTTCAAGCAGCTGTTGATGCTCTTCACCAGAGGCAGCTTCAAGCCTTTTTTCAAGCTCAATCTGCTCTTCTTTAAGTTCTTTTTCAACCTCTTCAAAATTTGCCCGGTGGCCGTATCGGATACCATCATAGCGGGCCAGGTTGCTCGACGCTTCTGCCGTTGCCAAAATATAGTAGGTCGCAATGGCGTAATCGGTATGCGGCAGGTTGATTGGTTTTATTGTATGACCGTCAGCTTCAAGTTGTTTAAGCTGGTCTTCAATCTTAGTTCTGATTTCTTCGTCCAGGCCTTCACCGAAATATTCATTTGGGACGCCAATAGTTAGTTTATCATCATTCTGTACCGCTTGTCTGTATGAATCTACCGGCTGGCTTGATGAGGACTGATCCATGGGATCTTGCCCTGATAAAAACTCCAGCATAACCGCTGCATCTTCTACACTGTTTGCAAACGGACCTATACAGTCAAACGATGAGGCAAATGCAACCAGTCCGTGACGAGAAACTCTCCCGTACGTTGGTTTCAAACCCACGACACCGCAATAGGACGCCGGCTGGCGAATAGACCCGCCGGTATCGGATCCGAGCGAAAAGTTACACATCCCTGCAGCCACTGAAGCAGCGCTTCCCCCGCTGGATCCGCCTGTGACAAACTCAGAATTGTGTGGATTTGTAGCCGGACCATGAATCGTATTTTCATTTGACGAGCCCATTGCAAACTCATCCATGTTAGCCCGCCCGATAAAAAGAGCATCTTCCGCTGCAAGTTTTTCAATAACGGTTGCGTCGTAGACACTTTCGAAATTTCTGAGGATGTTGCTGGAGCAGGTAACTTTTTTACCTTTCTCACAAATAAGATCTTTAACAGCCACAACTGAACCAGCAAGCTTTCCGGCAGTCCCGTTATCGATTTTTTCCTGGATATCGGCTGCCTGTTTCCTTACATCATCCGCATCCATAGATACTATGGCATTTACGGTGCCGTTTTTATCTTCAATGGTACTGATATACTGTTCAACAATATCCGGCAAACGTAGTGATCCGGAGGATAGCTCGTCCTGAATAGAGAGCAAATTCTTCATGTAAAAACCGCCTTATTATTTATCAGATTTTGATTCTGCTTCTTCTTTCTTTTTCTGAGAGTCTGCATTTTTAATCTCATCAGCCCCTTTATCGATCTCTTTTTTGATATCGTCAGAAGCTTTTCGAAATTCCTGTATCCCCTGTCCGATTCCTCTGGCAAGTTCTGGAATTCGTTTAGCTCCGAACAGGAGCAGAATAACTAAAACAATAAGGATAATCTCAATACCGCCGGGCATTCCCATAAGAACACTATATTTAGGTTACAGTCTATTTATTGAAACGTAAAAATGAAAAACATGAAATTCGTTTGGTCTGAGAATAGTTCTCTAAAGAAAAAGGGAACTTAATGACCAAAAGAGCTGTAAATCAAAGTCACATTTCGATAAGATAAAAAAAATATCATTGACCTTTTGAAGAGCATCCAAAAAAAAGTGTACCTTTGTGCCTCATTTTATTTGCATTTGTCATCTACAAACAGTTTATAACAGTCGAAATAAGTTTTACCATTAATCGTTAAAGAGAACACTAATATTATGATTTGGACAGTTGAATTAGCTGCCGTACTAGACGAAGCCCCTTTTCCTGCAACCCGGGAAGAGCTTATTGAGTGGGCAGAACGAACAGGATTGCCAATACAAGCCATCGACAATCTATACGAACTGGACGAGATAGCGGAAGGTGAGGACACTATATATGAGGGAATTGAAGATATTTGGCCCGATTATATTCGAAAAGAAGATTTTTTCCACGGAGAAGAAGACGAAGGGTTTGATTACGACGACGTTTAAGCCCCCCGTAAGCTAACATGCACGATAATTCCTAAGTACTGCTCATTGCCGGCTAATTAACTATGAGACAAATTTTTCTATGCTTGGGATTTATCGTTTCCTTTACACTTTTTCTGCCATTCCTTTCATCCACAATAGCTGCTCAGTCCAGTTCATCTGGTGAAAATGAAGACCCTGATAGTGATCTTGTAGTTAGAATTGTGCGGTTTTCAGGCAACCAAAATATATCCAACAGTACACTCAGTACCCTGGTTCGCACCGATAATAACAGGGAATTTCTTGGCATCCCCCGCTTTACCCCCTGGTACTACCTCTGGAAACTCCTGCGTGTGGGAGAATCGCCTGCATATCTCGATCGGGAAATGGTCGCAAACGATATCGAACGGATACAAGTCTACTACGAAAATCTCGGGTACTTCGAAACCCAAGTGGATACGTCAATCATTGAGTATCGAAAGAACAGGGCGGAAGTCTCTTTTATAATAGATGAAGGCCCCCGCTCGAGGCTTGAATCAATCTCCTATACAGGGATGCCGGAATTAGAAGAACCCCGGCTGAAAGAACAATTCTTCTCGAACAGTGAATTTGCAGGCACCTTCAGCAATGATTCTACATTTGTCGTTGATGAACCCTATCTGCTTCAAAAACTCCGCAGTGAGCAGACGCGAATCATTACCTTCTTAAAAAATAACGGATATGCGTCAGTGCAGCGAGACTCTGTGCAAGCCCTTGCTAAGCCGGTTGATGAGAGTTCCGATCACTACGACATCCTATTTACCATCAGGCCCGGCAGCTACTACACCTTTGGTGATGTTCACATTGAGCTGAAAGGACCTGGAGAACAGGACACAATCCAGTTTGAAGATTCACGCACATTCAGTGGAGACCCATACACAGAACCAGGGTTTTCTATTTTTACTAAGAAACAAGTGAGCGCCCAATCCCGATATAGTCTTTTAACAGAACAGATTCGCTACACCCCCGGGGAGACCTTTAATCAGTCTGCATACCTCAGAAGCGTGAACTCATTCCAAAACCTGGGCATGATGATAACAAACCGGTTTTCTCTACACGAAAGCAATAGCGTCCCGGATTTTACACGCTCACAGATTCCCTCATTTTTTGAACTTGAGACGATTCCAAAACACTCTATCCGAACTGAGTTTTTTGGAATGAGGCGCTACGGGTTTGGTACAGGATTTGGCATCAATTATAACAATAACAACTTGAGCGGCCGGGCCGATAATCTATCCCTCGGAATCAACACCAGCTTGGAATATGTAACATCGGGTACTCTGCGGGAGATATCTCCGCGCGATGAGGAAACCGGTGCTCGCAGCAGCACCGGCTCGGCAATATTTCAAAGTTACGAGCTGCGTGCAGAATACACCGTGCCCCGCCTTAATTTCCCATTCAACAGCCTCAGAGATCGCTCATGGATACGAAGTGCCAGAACACGTTACGGATTAACCTACAGCCAGAGCGATCAGCTCTTCTTCGATATCAACTCCGATATAAGGTTTAATGTACGATATGAAGTGACCCACTCAGATCGCTTTACCAGCTTTTTTGACCTGATTGAGATGGACATCATCGATACAGATCCGTCAAATCAATTCCGTGATAACCTGATTGACGAGTACGGCAGAGGGTCAATTGAATATTTGAGAATTCTAGAAGATTTCAGACCCCAATTTTCTTCTATCATCCGGTATACGCTCCGAAACCGGGATACTAATATAATTAAACGGAATTACGGTTATTCGCGTGAATTTTCACTGGCGTTTGGCGGAAATATCCCGTTCCTGATCGACCGGTATTTGGTTAGTCCGGGAGAAGTACAGGGCGAGCTCCCATCCCCGTTTGGTATCTCATCGAATGCTCTGGCCTACAGCCGGTTTATAAAATTTTCTGCTGACTACAGGCGCTACTTCGACCTGTCTGAAAACACGGTGTTTGCGATTCGGGGATTTGTAGGTGTTGCCCATCCCGTTTTTCAGAGTAACAGCATCCCGCTCAGCCGCCGTTTCTTTGCCGGGGGCAGTAACGATATCAGGGGCTGGAACCCGTTCCGGCTCGGCCCGGGAGACCTGCAGCCCGACGAGTTACCCGTTCCCGGCGGCGAAATCAAACTATCAGCCTACAAAGAAATTCGACAGATATTTCTGCGCGATGTATTCAGTGCAGACTGGCATGTTGCCTGGCACACAGATGCAGGCAACGTTTGGTACGGACCCAAGACATCGCTGGTTGATGCTGATGGAAATGAACTTTTAGATGAAGGTCGATTTTATTTTGACGAGTTTTATAATCAAATTGCGGTGGGATCGGGACTTGGCCTTCGATTTGACTGGGAGTTTCTTATTGCCCGTTTCGATTTCACCTTTCGCGTGCACGATCTTCAGCAGGGATGGTTCAAAAATAAAACGGCCTACTTTAGTTTTGGTATCGGCCACAGTTTCTAACCCTTGAAACATGTTTAACAAACACCAGTTTTCTAAGTTGAAAAATCAAACGAGTATGATCTTTCGTTCTAAGTTTTTGAAAGATCTGTCTACAACTGAACGGTATGAGTTTCTGCAGTTGTGCCACCGTCGAAAATACAATGCGGGTGAATATATTTTCTATCAGGATGACCCCGGTACCGGAATGTACTTTATTGAAGAGGGGAATGTAGAACTTATTGTTTCTGGTAAGACAAGCACTGATAATGTTGAAGATGTCTGCTTTAAACTGGAACCTCCTGAGAGTTTTGGAGCACTGACCATCGGTTACGACCTGCGTCGCCTCTCCTCTGCCAGGTGCGTCACAGACTGCACGCTGCTTGGGTTTTATAACCCCGATTTTGAGACCCTTAAGAAAAGAAATCCCAAAGTAGCTGTAAAATTTTTGGAGTCTGTTTCAATACTTGCTATGCGGCAGCTGGAACGGACAGTGCGAGAGCTGGAAGCAGAAACAAATACACAAAACGCGTTCTCAATTCACTTTCAAACGTATTACGATCGCTTTGATGAGACAAATAAAACTAAAAATGAGACCGAGTAAGAGAAGTATTTTATGGCATTAAAAAAAGGATCTGTTGTTGAGCTTGATATTGAGTCCACCGCTTTTAAAGGCAAGGGGATTGCCAAAGTTGATGGCCTGGCTGTTTTTGTACCCGGCACAGCTCCCGGCGACAAAATAAAAGCCATGATTACCCGCAAAAAAAAATCATTCCGGGAAGCTAAGGTTCTGGAGCTGCTTGAGCCCTCACCTGTCCGTGTTGAACCGCTCTGCAGTCATGCAAACAGCTGTGGCGGATGCACCTGGCAACATATCCCGTATGAGAAACAGGTGGAATATAAAGAGCAGCATGTCCGTGATCATATCGAGCGCATAGCCCACCTCTCGCCTGATATTGTTCAGCCCATTATTCCCTGCGATGATTCGCTTTACTATCGAAATAAAATGGAGTATAGCTTCGGTACCCGGCGGTGGCTAAGCGAAGAGGAAATACAGAAAGATGAATTTGTGGATGACAGTGGATTTGCAGCGGGTCTTCACGCACCCGGGCGCTACGACAAAATTCTGAACCTGCATGAATGCCACCTTCAGGAATCGGTCTCCTTTGAACTTCTCGATTTTGTCAGACAGTACTGCATTGAACAGAGCATACCGGCTTACAATACACATAAGAATGAAGGCTTTATGCGGCATCTGGTGATACGCACATCAGCTTATACTGATAACTTGATGGTGAACCTTGTGACCTATCAGGACGAATCTAAAATTGTACAGGACTTGACTGACAAATTACTGGAGAATTTTCCGGCAATCACTACCGTGGTGAACAATGTGAATGACCAGCAAAACCCAACGGCTGTTGGTCGTTTTGAAAATGTGCTGTATGGACCCGGCTTTATTGTTGACAAAATCGGGGCGCACAGTTTTAAAATTCATGCCAATGCCTTTTTCCAAACAAATACTAAACAGGCTGAAAAGCTATACGACGTTGCCCGGCAATACGCCGAACTTGATAACGGCGGCCATCTCTTTGATCTCTATTGCGGCGTAGGTACTCTTTCTTTATTCATGGCGGATAAAGCAGACAAGGTAACAGGCATAGAGCTGGTGGATGTTGCCATTGAAAATGCACGATTCAACGCAAAAGAGAATAATATATCAAATGCTGAATTTGTGCTCGGTGATATGAAAGATACCTTCAATGAAGCCTTCCTTGAAAAGAATGGGCACCCCGAGTGCGTTATCACAGACCCTCCCCGGTCAGGTATGCATCCTGATGTCGTAAAGCAGCTCTCAGATCTGCAGCTTCAGAGACTTGTTTATGTAAGTTGTAATCCATCAACAATGTCAAGAGATCTCAAACTGTTGAAAGAAGTATACAATGTTGAGTCTGTTCAACCGGTAGATATGTTTCCGCAAACGTATCATATCGAAGCGGTAGCAAAACTGACCCGTAAAGCCTAGAGATACCGGGCGCTGAACGAATGATACAACAGTTGCATTTAATCATTTCATCAGAACCCCATCAACACTATTTGAATCTAACCCTATGTCGAAACGTGCTGTCGTAATTGGTGCCGGAATCGGCGGGCTCGCTACCGCATCACTTCTTGCGGCACGCGGATACACTGTTGACGTTCATGAGCAAAATGCTCAGCCCGGTGGTAAAATGCAGCAGTATTCGCAGACAGGATATCGGTTTGATACAGGTCCGAGCCTGCTCACCATGCCGTTTATTTTAGAGAAACTATTCTCAGATTGTGGTGAAGATCTGGCAAACTATCTCACCTTAAGTGAACTTTCGCCCCTTTGCAGCTATTTTTACAGGGATGGGGTGCGTTTTGATAATTATTCAGATCGCGACAAAACAGTAGCGGAGATTAATAAATTTTCGGAGCACGATGCTAAATCTTACGCATCATTTCTTGACTATTCGGAACGTCTATACCAGAAAACAGCCGATGCTTTTCTCTTTAATCCGCTTTATGATCTGTCAGATCTAAAGAAGTTGAATTTGCTTGATTTCTTCGGCATCGACGCATTTTCGACTGTATCTGAAAAAGTAGATAGTTTTTTTGAATCGTCATATCTGCGGCGGTTTTTCAAACGCTTTACAACATACAACGGGTCCTCCCCTTATCAGGCGCCGGCAACGCTAAATGTGATTCCACACGTGGAACTCAACCAGGGAGGGTATTATGTGAAAGGCGGGCTGTATTCCATTGCGGAGGCTCTGCATGCCCTTGCGAGAACCAAAGGTGTGACGTTCCACTTTGAATCGAGGGTAGAGCGCATAGAGGTTTCCGGTAAACGGGTAAGCGGAGTCACCCTGTCTGATGGTTCTCATATTTCATCTGACGTTCTGATTGCAAACTCCGATGCTACTGACACGATTTTGAACCTGCTTCCGGCCGAAGCGATTTCAGGCAAAAAGAGAAAAAAACAGGCAAAGCTGGAACCCTCGTGCTCAGGATTTGTCATGCTGCTGGGGTGTTCAAAAACCTGGTCTCAGTTAAAACATCACAATATCTTCTTTTCAGAAAACTACAGGGAAGAGTTCGACGATATATTCAATAAACACCGGCTGCCATCAGATCCAACAATTTACGTAGCCAATACGTCATATTCAGATTCCTCACACGCACCCGAAGGTGGCTCCAACCTCTTTGTGCTGGTCAATGCTCCGTATACTGACGGTCAGGATTGGGATCTTTTAAAACGCATGTACAGTGAAACCATTATTCAAACACTTGAAGCACAAGGCCTCGACGGTTTAAAGACGTCTATAGTTGT
>Ga0307966_1003605_pt1 | contig 11633 bp, 10 predicted proteins | sample OrgLakmetagen646_FD_203141 | JGI IMG/M metagenome (GOLD analysis project Ga0307966, IMG submission 203141) | Saline water microbial communities from Organic Lake, Antarctica - #646 | ecosystem: Environmental > Aquatic > Non-marine Saline and Alkaline > Saline | place: Antarctica: Organic Lake... | reverse complement strand
GAACTTGCCCTTTTGACTCCAGTCACTGTTATCAATACTCAGTATTGTGACATCACACTTCGGTACTTTCTGTACCTCTGTAAGGTAGGAGTTACCACGTAACATTATGGGCCGATCGTTTAAAGCGCTTTGTTTAATTGCTCAAGCAGCCTTACCTTAAGCCTTACCTTAAGCCTTACCTTAGCAGCCTTACCTTAAGCCTTACCTTAATATTATTTTCGAGGCAATTGATATCTACGAACAAAAATAGTAGTTCCAAGTCACATACAGACATACTACATCCCGCGGGGATTCCCCATGTGGTATCAGTATCAGACGACTCAACTTTTTGTATCTTGTAACACACGTGCATGCTTTGTTAAGATCAATCACATCCAACTCTCAGTCCGACTTCTACGATGTTAAAGTGCCCAATGAAAAGAAGGTGTTGTTCTTTAGAGATTAGCACTTGTTGCCGCGGATACTATCCCTGGCTGGTCCAAAATGGACATGATTTCGTGTGCTCAATCTACGTCTATGCATTTATTGTAGGTATTTGCTAGCTGCAAATAGAGGACACGTGCTCACTGTTGCTGTGGTGCGTGTTTAGAGATCCAGCCCACAAGCAACTCCAAAATTTACAAAAATTGATGCGAAAATTAGTTTTTTTATCGATAAAATTACGGCCATGACAGATTATATTGCCCCCATTGTGCCCCTAGATGCCACACTGTTAACGCCCAGCCTAGGAGCTGTCTTTGGATTGCCTGGCTTTGGTTCTGCCCCCCTCAACCAATTTGGGCCCAATCCACTGCCCCCCTCCTTTCACAGCAACCCATCCGCACTCCAGCAGCAGCAGCCATCATTAGCTGGTCAAGCTGTTAAGCCTATGGCAAGGTGGGGTGGGGCTGCGAAGGAGGAGCTGCAGCGCAGTAACCAGACGCTGGAACCGCCCGGCTTGGCCTTGTTCTCTCAGTTACAGCAGCAAAAGCAGCAACAGCAGCTTCTTCCCATCGCTCCCATAGACACAGGCGAGGCTCACCGGGGAGGAGGAGCCTTACAGGCCTTCCAGCGTTGGGCAGGCAGTGCAGAGCCTTCTGGGATGGAGCGTGGTGGGCAAGCACATGCACACGCATCGCGCACACAAACATACAGTTGAAACACACATGTACGCGCACATGCACTCTCTCACACACACGCACACACAACGCGCACACACATATACACACACTCATACGAATACATGAAGGTTTGCAAGCCAGCAATGGGGGTGGGGCCATGTCCGTTGGCTCCTCAGGCAAGGTCCACCATCAGCAGCAGCGCTCAAGCTTTGACAGTGGCATGTTCCAACAGCAAAGGTCCAGCTTTGAGAGTGTGGCCGCGGCAGCCCAGCCCAGGCCCAGCTTTGATAGTGTGGTCGCTGCAGCCCAGCAGCGCTCTAGTATTGTCGAAGGGGTCGCAGCAGCGATGCAACAGCAGAGGTCCAGCTTCGATCAGCAGCAGCAGCGAAAAAGTTTTGAAGGGGGCGTGGCTGCAAGCAGCCAGCTGTACCACGCACAGCAGCAATACCTGGCAGCTCAAGCCAACTTCCACCAGCAGCAGCAGCAGCAGCAGCAGCAGCAACAGCAGCAACACCAGCAGCAGAGCCAGCAGTACAACAGCGATAACAGGCAGAAGCAACGACAGCAGCAGCACCAGCAGCAGCGTCAAGGTACTTCTGTGCAGCAGTTCAACCCGTACGGGGTTTTCCCCATGCATCACGGTAAGAGGGGGGGAAGGGGGAATTCCCGCTTACTCAATGAACACATTCTGAGCAAGAGCTACATTGCTTCGGAACGTGCTTTATCCCCCACGCAGCTGTTCGTGGACATGTTTTTCTAAATGCGACCTCACAAACATGGTCACACGCAGTGCGTGTACACAGTCCTGGTCATCCCTCTAGGTAACACACGTGTGGAAAATGGAAAAACACCCCTTGTAGGATACCGCTTTGTACCTCATCACGCTGGCACCTCATCACGCACCTCATCTTCAGCACCTCATCACGCTGGCACGCTTTCTTCCCAGCCACTGTGTGCCTTCCGTTCCAAATGCGCTTTGAAGCACACCTGCCCTCTAGCCAACCCGCTGTGGCATGTCCCCCATGTTAAAAGGACCACCTCTTTTTCCGCACTGCTTATGGAGCTGCAGCTCAATTTTGAGCATGGAACCTAGTGGATCTGCAATCCATTTAAATAGCTCAACCATCCTTCTTGGTGTGGTAGGATTAATGTATGCCTCTAACACTTTGCATCATCTGAAAGAGCTCGGCCTCGATTCACAGAGGGCCCACAAGACTGCCCTTAATTGCATGCTCACTCTGTGCATTATGCGCACAAACTGCCAGCCACCCTCAAGATCCCCTAGTTTTTTTCTTTGGTGGGGGGGACGGCACTTAGGGCCAATGTGTCTCCTTTTCCTTGATTGATGCAGGGAGTGTTTTGCTGCCTGCGTAGTTTTTCTTTTCTTTTTAAACATGTTATATGTGGGTCTATCACCTTTTGGTCGTCCTGGCAGTAATTGGCCCACAGTCATTTTGGAGGTGGTTGACCCACATTATGACAGAACACACACACACATACACACACGCACGCACACACACACACACGCGCACACACACACACATACACACACACGTATGTACGATGTGTGTGTGCCATACGAGGGTACCAAGCACATGGCGTTACACACCCCATGTGCCAATGATTACAATGGTCACCATAGGTAAGCAGGTACACATCCCATGTACCAAATCCATGTACAGAGAGGAGAAGGGGGGTTCGCACAATCCGTGTGAGGTTGCTCACATCTGCCTCTGCCGTACGCAGGTGGTCCGGCTGACTTCAACCAGGAGGCCCTCCCCAACTCCTACTGCCTGCCTGGCCTGTACCCACAAAGCCAACAGCAGCAGCAGCAGCAGCAGCCCAACAGCAACACCATGTGCACGACAGGCACGACAGATACCATGGAGGAGGACGATGATCAGGTGGGTTTGTCACGCAACCATGTGCGTCGCCATACGCATCTCGCCTATCACTGTGGCCTATCACTGTGGCCTATCACGGTGGCACACGTGTTCTAAGTAGCTGGTGGGGATGCTTTGTGTGTGTGCCTCGTGCGCACGTGCGTGTGTGTGTATGCGTTTGCGTGTGTATGTATGTGTGTGTTGGTGTGTGTTTGTGTAATACGTATATCCCTGCAGGTTACACTGGTAAAGCTCTCATCATTTCAAACTTCAACAGGTGCGTCGCTGCTTTTATTGTGATACGCAGCTCTTCCTTCTTTGGGATCGTTTCAGCGGTTTATGATGCATAACTTCCTGGCTTTCTTTTCCTTGATCAATGTGGGCGGTGTTGCCTTCAGTGCCTGCCTAGTTTCTCTTTTCTTTTCATATCGCGCCTCCCTTCCAAAACTGTAATTGGTTTGCAGAAAGAGGCAATTTTGCCTTGAAAAAAGGAATTCTACGCAAAACCATTTGAAACACTGACACAAGCACACACACACACACGTACACACATGTACACATAACCACAACGCACATACATATACATACTAATGCACACATGTGCACACACGATCAGGGCAACGTGCGGGCAATGAAGCGTGCAAGCAAGCACACACACACACACACGTGTGCACAAGCACACACACACACACAAACACAACGCACTCACAGTTACACACATGCACACCCACGCACACACGCTCACAGTAACACGCGGACGGTGAAGCGTGCGCTTACACAAACATTCGTACACACACGTACACACACATATGCACACACACACACACACACACACAAGCACAACGCACACACATGCGCACACATGCACACTATCAGGGCAACGCGCGGACGGTGAAGCGTGCACGTCTGGTGTGGACGCCACAGTTACACAAACGCTTTGAAGAGGCGTTAGAGAAGCTTGGTCACGATAAGGCGGTTCCCAAGAATATCATGCAGGTAAGGTGCCTTGCTGTGCAACTGTTACAGCTGCTACTTTTACTGGTACTTTCGCTGCTACTTAACCTTCCTCACGACCACTGCTTTAAGGGAGTAAACAAGGATACTGCTTCAAGGGAGTAAACAAGGAGCAAACATTTCCTGGTATGTCCTGAGTAAGGGTGTGCCAGCCTCTAGACGAGGCTCAACGGCACTGCTGTCAAAGCCTAGACGGCAACTAGGGTGTCCATGGGGGGGGGAAATCAGGGGGATTTCCCTGAAAGTTCCTAAAAATCGGGAGAATCAACCGCATTTTGTGTAAAATAATATTTAAGTGTTAATATAAACGCAAAAAATGGCACATCACGATGCCACAGTCTTGTTCAGGGAAGTGTCAGATTTTCAGAATAGAGGGGCGTGCCGCCCGCCCAAATTTCGACCCGACGAAGGATTCACGCTTTTTTTGTGTTTTCCCTTTTTACGCGCCTTCATTGCCTGTCTGTGCAACCCTGAAGACCTTTGTCCATGTACAATTGTCCAACCCTTTCTGCACATACAGAGCTCCACTGCCTTCACCGTCAGAACCTACCAAATACATCATATGACCTTGCCGGATTTTGCAAAACAGTCTAGGCATCCATATCAAAAGACGCAAAGACGTTTCAGTCCTGCAGGCCAAATTCTGCATGGGGCGCTTATGCCTTTGTCACTGCCAGAGGTTCCCAAAATTTAATCAAGCTCGTAACTGCTGTAAAATAATAGCTCATAACAGTGGCATTAAACTGCATCAAATGTGGCCGGCCAAAAAATCCCTCCTCGTCGGTCTCCATGGAGCCACAGAAAATGACGGCGCATGATAACTGCGCAAATTCTGAACGGAATCGAGTAAGAATTGAAACACTAAATTCTACATTTTGACGCCGTCACAACGTGCCACTTTCCAGCCCCGATACATCGTTGTCAAAAGTTTGACCATCACAGCTCGCCGCGAAACTGGACACACAGACTAGGGTGAGGCCAGTTTGATTGTCCACAGAATCTGACGCGGAACAGACGCCTGGCCGCGGAGCTATTCAGGCCCAAAGTCCATCCAACAGATTTGGTTAAAACCAGCCCTAGCAAAACACAGTTCTTGAGGAAATTTGGATGTACCTAATATCACCTCGACGCCCCAAAATGGGCAGTGATTTTGTACAGTATTTTGTAATATTATCAAGTATTATTCAGAATTTATGGAACTTATTTCTGGCCAATCTGCTGCATGCCTGTCCAGGCAATGCACCATAAAAGAATCTCCAAACACTCCCTACATTTATTTTCAGTCCGGTCTCTTCACGATGATTATTTAATTATCATACAAGAAAAAATTCCGGCTTCTCCGTGCAAGTTTCAGGAAGTGGTTTTCTAACCGTAATACACCAACTAGGGCCTACATCAACGAGCCTCGCCCTCGATGAGGCTCGTCGAGCTTCGCTGGCAAAATCAGAAACCCCAGTCACCCATGCTTAGTCTTGAATATAAGACATCTTGTTCGAGCTGAATTGCGCTGTACGTTTTAGAAGGCCAGATTTTGCCCATCTCTCATAGCTAACGGAGTATGGTAGGAATTGTTGAGAGCAGTTGTACTTTACAGCAGCATCAGTTTTTTGCGCTCCCGCCAAACAACCAACTCTCATGTCTTGGAGAATCAACTCCCTCATTCACAGTCTCATGTGCCAATCGTGCAGCATGGCTGCTCTTCTACCCCAACGGCTGAAATTGAACGTTTGTATAGGTTATTGAAGCAATTTCGCCAAAGTGCGCACTTGTTTAGTTTGCGCTGGTCAGGGGCGTAGCCGTCAGGATTAACTTTGTCATCCAAGTTTGCAAGTGGCTAGCGACAGTCTCACCTAGCCCTCCCTGCGCCGTGAAAGATAAGGAAAAAAATAGGCAGGCGGTGAAAAACCACTCCCCACATTAATCAAGTTAAATTGATGAAACTGTGTCCACTTGAATACTGCCATGCCCCAATCTTAATACGTTGCATGTACTCTCAGGTTTAATCCGATAAATAACAAAAACCGTGTTCATTGGGTCACAAAACCAGCAAAAATCGAAGTAAATGAATGTATTTCAACAGAGGGGGTGAACGGAGCAAATGTCCTGAAATGTGACATTTTGGATACAAATCATAATAATTTAACTAGATGGTTCATGAAGTTTGGGGCCAAAAGGACCACCCCAGTGGACTGGACAGAAATCCAGTTCAAATTTTGGCACTGAATTTCCACATAACAGGCCACCACGCCCCAAGCAGGACCTCTTTTCATCCCAAAACAAGACAGGAGGACTTCCTTTATGATACCAAATCATCCTGGGTTTTGAAAAGTAGATTTGGTGAAGGTTGGTTTTCCACCTTTTTGGCACCCCTTCTGCCTTTTGTTGATTTTCTCTAAGGAAAATGGGCCAAAATGGAGTATTTGACCAACTACTGGGTCGTTTCACTCCATTTTTGTTGCAGTGGTATTTTTAATTGAAATGTGATTCATATAAAAATGACATAACTCAGGTCAGTGGGTGGTGAGATATGAGAGAATGATGGTGAAAAATAGGGTTCACGCCGCGGGCAATTAGACATGTGCACCCATGTTTGCAAACTTAAAGCTCAGGTGTTATGAGTAGCTACCTTTGGGTCCTGAGCTCAGAATTTCGCAAACATGGGTGCCCATACTCAATTCAAATTTTTAAAGTACCCCTGTTTGGGGCCTCCGTCGACCCCCTCTGGTATTTCATGCTCAAAGAGGGACTGTGCCCATAGCTGGGTGCGTGCTTGTGAACTTAATAAACGCTCAGGCATGCACGTAAATACTAAAACATGCATGCGCACACACCCGTGCACATGCACACACACGCACATGTGTATGCATACACAAGAACATACGTGCAGGCTCACACTCACACTCGTTAACACACATACACACATGCGCATACACACTCTCACACACATACGGGCACAAACACGCACACATACACTCTCACACACTCACACACACATGCATGCTCACACACACGTACATGCGCAAGCTAAAACATGGACACGCGTAAACTCCTACATGCACAGTAAACACGCTCACATTTGCAATGGCACAAACACACAAACTTATTGCGCGCATGTATGATACGGGCTTTGTCAACCTTTTTAGCTTCGCTTGCAACGCTATTTCTACACAGTGCAATTTATAGGGTCTGAAGGTAGTATGGTCATAGATTGTATTGCCCACATACAGAATGGGTGTCTGATAAGCACGTTCGTAAATTTATAATTAGTTGGTCCTAAATTGCGTCCTTGCGTATAAACCAGGGATGGGTCATACGGCGTATTCGTATAATACGCCGTATGGTATTTTACGCGTATTTTACCGTATTGAACATTTTGGGCTGTATTATACGTAAGGGTGGGTAAATAGGGTGTCTGATTTTGCCAGCAAGGCTCGGCGAGCCTCAACGAGGCCCGGTACTCGCTGGGGAGGCCCTCGTTGGTGCATTACGGTTAGAAAACCACTTTCTCAAATCTGCACGGATTGAGCCAAAATTTATTATGTTGTTCGCTTATATATATTTATGATTATTAACGTTGAGACCGGGTGGAAAATATGGGCGTGTGAGCTAGGAAAATCCGGTTAGCGGTTACACTCCCCCTGTTGCACACCCCTTTTAACTCTTCCTGGTGTTATGTAATAATAAATAAATATTATTAATGGAGATACTAAAAAGATGGGCCTGTCAGCCGATTCAGCCACAAGAGATTCGGATTTGGGGATTTTTGAGGATCCCTGGGGAGATGGGGCTGATTCCACCCAAAAAGTGGACACCCTCGCTGGCCGACGAGTGTCTTCCACACCGGGAAAGAGACTCGCCGAGGCTTGGCGAGCCTCACATTCGGCGAGTCTCGGCGAGGTCATGACCCACCCTTATTTATACAATTGCAAATTCTGCCGTTTTTGGCCGTTTTGGGGCCTTTTTAGGCAATTTCCGCCCCAACAACGGCCTTTCAGTGAGTTTTCAGTGTTATTATATAATAACAAATCATATATTGGAAAAGAATCAGGAACGTTTTGGGTGATTTTGGGCGAATGAGGTCCATTTTGGGTCAAAAATCGGCACTCCCAAATTGCATAAAATACGGAACCGTATTATACGCGTATTGCGTATTTAATGTGTATTTTACCGTATTGAACGTCTCTGAGGTCCGTATGACCCATCCCATGTTTATACATATAAACCATTTGTTTGGTTGACCTGCGCGCAGGAGATGAACGTTGAGGGCCTGACACGTGAAAATGTTGCCAGCCACTTGCAAAAATGGCGACTGCTGGAGAAGAAGAGTGCAATTGGGGGTGGCCTGTGAAAAGGCTTCAAGTCTGAGGCATGGTATTTAGGGTAAGGTTGCATCGCTATATATGCCTCTAGGGCATCTGAGCGGAAACTCATAAAAAGGCTGCAACCGAGAACCTCACTAAGAAGAAACAGAAGGTTGTTGGTGAGAAAGGAGCATGTTTGAGAGCGTCTTGAAAACTCCACTCCCCACCCAGGGTAGGACAAGAGAACAGAAACAAGCAAATGAAACAGGAGGTTGTAGAAGGATGAAAGAGCACGGTCATTTAACGTTGTATCCTGGCTAGTAAGACCAGGCCTTTAACCCCTTGCAGTTCATCTTGCATCCTTTTGTTAGTGAGGCAGTGCAGGATTTCTATGTTGCACAACCCGCTGTTTTGTGTGTGTGTGTGTATGTGTGTGCGCCTAGTGCTTCAGTGCCTTCGCTTATTTCTGGGTGCCGCACTCTGCATCCCTCGTCAATACAGCACGTGATGCAACATCCCTTCCTATCCCATGTCGGTTGCCCATTGTGTTACCTACGCGGTTTTTACTTTTTAAAACCTCTCTTCCTTGTTTTGTTTGCTGTTGATTGGTTCCGTGTGTGGCTCGTGGACTTGTTTGTATGCTTCTTCTGTGGCCTTACGTTGTGTTGCACTGGTCGGTCATTGTTTGCACTTAGGGGTAGCTGCCCTGAAAGCCCAGTGGTCGGTATGTTTTCATGCCAGATTCTTTGGATTGCACGAGGGTGTGTCAGCCTGGTTTCATGAAGGTGTCCTAATTGCTGTCCCACAGCGACGTCTCTGTTTCTCATCAAACACGCCTGGATATTAGGAACTAATAAGCTTTGCTGCTTGCATTTGCTTCACGCTTAGTGTCTGACTGTTTTGAGCATGGTACTGGCTGTGTCATTATTTAACCAGCGGGGTATTTCTTATACTGGCTGCCTTCGCGGTTGGAAAGGGCGTGAGCCGGTCAGGACATTCATAACCCGCTTTTGTGCTCCTAGGAAGACGACGTGTCTTTTCTTCTTTTGTTCCTTTTGAAGACAACGTGTCAAATGAATGTAACTTGAGACTCTTATAGTATAATCGTTCTCATTGATGGCTGTGTAGGCCCACCATCCTGCCATGCCTGCCAAGTTCTAGATGGCATCGCGCAGGCGACCTGGCTCTCTTCCCTCCTCTTGTTCTTTCAAAGGAAATCACAGAGGCTAGCAGGGAGACAACAAACACCCTCTCCACAGGCAAATGAACAGCCGCCCAAGCCCAAGGGGAAAGAGCACCAACGACCATCAGAATACAAATTACATAATAATGACATATCGTACTGTGCGGTACAACCCCTCAACCCTGAAAATAGGGCAAGTTCTCTTTGGGACTACAAGAAGGTTTGCGTTGCGGGAACTTTCAATGACCCATCTGATGCTTTCAACTCTATGTACCAATACCATCTGCAAGCTGCAAAAGTGGTAGACCATCGCCTGCACGTCAACAACAAACGCAGAGCAGATGAAACAGAAGCCGAAAACCAAGAGCAGTAGCTACCTCACTATGAGCCCTTGATAATTGAAATATGGGCTTTTCGTTTGCTTAAAGCCAACAAAAACAGAACCATCATCAGCACGGAGCCTATTGCCCGCATAGATGTGGAAGATGCCGGCTGCGAGATCTGCTGTGACCCAGGAACACGTGAGGAACACACAGAACAAGGAAATCTACCTACCACGCACATATATGTACCAATGCAGCGTATGCAACCGCACCTACACTGGTCATGTCTAAAACAGCTCCAATGCTACAAGGAAGAAGACAGAAGTAACATAGATGCACAGTCTAACTGGAGCTGTCCTGCCTGTCACGACTCTCCCTAGACGAAAAAGATAAGCTAGGTCACGCATCACAACACGAACTGCTCAAGGTAACCTGGAGCCGCACCTGGGAGCCAAAAGAATTACTGAACTCATGGGCAAACTTTCGGCAAATGATACAAATTTATGAAGCTAAGCAATTTGCACCCCCCTGGATGAAGGACTTGACAACCTAGAGAGGCAAGGTTTTTGCACATCAATAATTCATAGCAGATGGAAATCCACACAAGGCAAAGAAATAGTCAAAGGCCTGCTTCGATATGCAACCAATCAATCCACATGTATACATCACTCCCACGGGGCACTATGAAGTTCGGATCAGAACGGTGGACCTTGTCCGCCTGAAAGATGATATTGCGCAAAACAGATTGCCAATGATAAACGCCACACACAAGGCTTCCCTCCCAAAACTGTATGAAGCTAGAGCGGCCTGCATATACGGTATAAGCCAGATGGCAAATGCATAGGCATGATGACTCCTGAGCGCTTCCACCTTTTAAGAAAAAGGTTCCATGAAGCTCAGAAAAACGGATTACACAGAGATATGTCTTCTCCTGTTCAATGTCTAGCCTCTGAAATTGCAGGTCTGCTTCAAGACCACCATTCTGCTTCAAGACCACCAAGCACGCTTCAAAACCCCTAAGGCAAGCCAACTAACACTAAAATCCTACTCCCGTATCCTACCCCAACACATCAGTTCGCCATGGTCTCAAAAGAAAAAATGGCGTCTGCTCTGGACTTTGATCCTGGGAACTCCTCATATTGGAGCGAACGTCACCGTGACATTGTCTTTGGTGCCTTACAATGCATTTGCCACCAAGTTTACAGATTTCTCAATCTGCCACCCAGTGTATGATGACATAAAAATGCTCAAGTGCGTGCAACACTCCCTACGATCTGTGATGTGTAGCGAGCTACCAACCGCCACCTTCTTATTTCTACCCAACTGGGAAAATAAGAGCATCAATGCCTACAGAGCATTGGTGCGAGATAACCCAAAATACTGCACCACGCTTGGCTTCATCCCCAAGACAAAACTCATGTATGCAATGCCAACCTCGTGATAGGGTGTACAACAATGTAACTTCTTTAACCACACCTGGAGCATGGATATTATTGCTGTCTGGAACAAAGAAGCAATACAGCATCTAACTGATGCCTCACCAAATTGGATGCAAACACTGCAAAGGAGTATCCCAGAGGCAGTTTGGGAAAAAAATCAGTACCTCGCAAGAGAGGACACAGACCACATCACCAACCATGTTTGTCCCCAGTACTTCAAATCAAACAGAGAGGACGTCACTGGCCAGGAAAGAGGCCAAAACACTATTGTTCACCTCCAACCATGGGACAATAAGCAGTAATTGAAGTGCCCCAATTGGAAATTATGGGCATACACGGACGGAAGCTGCATAGGCAAGGCCGAAAACTTTACAGGCGCAGGGGTATACT
>Ga0307966_1003597_pt1 | contig 11641 bp, 8 predicted proteins | sample OrgLakmetagen646_FD_203141 | JGI IMG/M metagenome (GOLD analysis project Ga0307966, IMG submission 203141) | Saline water microbial communities from Organic Lake, Antarctica - #646 | ecosystem: Environmental > Aquatic > Non-marine Saline and Alkaline > Saline | place: Antarctica: Organic Lake... | reverse complement strand
ACCGTCGGCCAACTCGAAGCCGTTGAAGTACACCACCCCCTGTTTAAAGCCAGGTTGTTTATTCAGGGGGCTCACCTTACCCAGTTCATACCCCGTGAGGAATCCAACTGGCTCTGGGTCAGCGACAAAGCCATTTTCAAGCCCGGCCATGCCATTCGCGGGGGCGTCCCCCTGTGCTGGCCCTGGTTCGGTGTGCCCGACAAAAACCCTCCGGAAGTCCGTCGCCGCATTCTCACAGGGGCGTCCCACGGCTTTGTCAGAACCGCGCTCTGGAAGCTGGAAGATGTCCGGGAGACGGCCGACGAAGTGGAAATCAACCTGTCACTACTCGCGAACCAGGACTTTGCCGATGCCTGGAATGGCAGCGCCCTGTGCCTGGCGACCTACACCTTCTCTGCCGACGGTTTCCGGATTGCGCTGACCACCACCAATCTGGGCGGCTCGCCGCTGGCACTGACCCAGGCACTGCACACCTATCTGCCCACACCCGACATCGCCGCCACCCGGCTTGAGGGCCTGGACGACTGTCTCTATGTGGATACACTGGAGAACTGGAGCGATTTCACCCAGCACGGTCTGGTGAGTTTCGAAGGGGAAACGGACCGCATCTACGAAAGCGGCAAGCCACTCACGGTTATCACCCCGACCGAAAACCGGTCGTTGCAGGCGGTTGGCAGTGACTCTACTGTGGTCTGGAATCCGGGCCCGGACAAAGCCGCCCGTCTGTCGGATTTCCCCGACGCCGCCTGGCAGCATATGCTGTGCGTGGAAACGGCGAATGCGAACTCGGATTACAGAGTGCTCAATGAAGGGCAAAGCCACACCATTGGCGTTATGATTGGCCGACAATAAGTTCTGGGAGACCTCATGGGCCTGACATCCTACCTGCGATCGAAACTGGTTCCGGCAGAGCTGGACAGACAGATCGACCGCATCCACAAGCCAATTGGTACCCTGGGCTACGACCCCTGGGGCTATAACAACGAATCGATGAAAGTGGGCCTTTCTCTCACCCGCCACCTGTACGAAAAATATTTTCGCGTGGAAACAACCGGCATCGACAAGATTCCTGCCGAAGGCCCGGTGCTGATTGTGGCCAACCACAGCGGCCAGTTGCCGATTGACGGGCTACTGATTGGCTACGCGCTGGCGGCGCGGGGGAAAAGTCCCCGCATTCCCCGAGCCATGATAGAGCGCTTCTTCCCCACCGTGCCCTACCTTGGCAACCTGCTGAACGAATTCGGGGCGGTTCTGGGTGACCCCACCAACTGCGCCAAGATGCTGGCCAATGGAGAGGCGGTCATTGTCTTTCCGGAAGGTGTCCGGGGTTCCGGAAAGCTCTATCAGGACCGGTATCAGCTCAAGCGGTTCGGCAACGGCTTTATGCATCTTGCCATGAAGTACAATGCCCCGATCGTGCCGGTAGGCGTGGTCGGCTGTGAAGAAACCATACCAGCCATCGCCAACATCAGGCCCCTGGCCAGAATGCTGGGCATACCCTACGCGCCGGTTGCGCTGCCGGTGGTTCTTCCCGCCAAGGTACACCTCAATATCGGCGACCCCCTGCGTTTCGATAACCGGGAAATTCCCGAAGAACAGGTTACCGAAAGGGTTGAGCACGTAAAGGCAGCAATCAGCGAACTGATCGACAAGGGTCTGAGCGCAAGGAAAAGGCTATTCTGATGGCAGAACAACGCAGACAGCATATTCTGATCACCGGCGCAGCAGGTGCCCTGGCCCAGAAGGTTATCAACCAGCTGAGGGACAGCTGCGACATCGTCGCCGTGGACTTCCGGGAGCAGGTCTATCTGGGCGACGACATTCCCAGCTACTGCATTGATTTCAACCAGCGGTCTTTTGAGGACCTGTTCCGGCGCTACAAGTTCGACGGCGTTATCCACATGGGCCGCATCATGTCGAGCCAGCTCACCCGCATGCGCCGCTACAACGCCAACGTGCTGGGCACCCAGAAACTGCTGGACCTGAGCCACAAATACGGCATCGGTCTCGTGGTGGTGCTATCCACCTTCCACGTTTACGGCGCCGTAGCCTATAACCCGGCCCTGATCGACGAAGAGGCGCCCCTGAAAAGCGCCGGCCTGAGCGCAGATCTGATTGACTCCGTGGAGCTGGAAAACCTCGCCACCATCTACCTCTGGCGGTATCCGGACCTGAACATCACCATTCTGCGCCCCTGCAATATCGTCGGGCCCGGCGTCCGCAACTCAATAAGCACTCTGCTAAGCAGCGATAATGCGCCCGTACTGGCCGGTTTCTCGCCGATGATCCAGTTCATCCACATCGATGACATGGCCGACGCCATTGTTCTCGCCTACAACAAGACCCAGCGGGGCATCTTCAATGTGGCACCGGAAGACTGGGTGGCCTACCAGCACGCGTTAAAGCTTTGCGGTTGCAGGCGCATCCCGATTCCATCGATTCCGCCGGTATTGTCCAAATGGATACTGAAAGCCCTGAATCTGAGAAGTTTTCCGTCGTATCTGATGCACTTTTTCAAGTATCCTGTCGTCATAGACGGCAGAGCGTTCGCACGGGAATTCGGCTTCCGGCCCAAGCGACCGCTCAAGGAAATATTCCGGTTCTACCGGGAAAACAAAGAGCCGGTCTGACCCGGCTTTGCACGCAGGACGCGAGCTATGATCAATGATTTAAGCCTGATCAGCCACCTCACCGCAGCCGTCGCCTACGCGCTTCTGGCCGGGCTGGTGGCGACAAGATACCTGCGCCGGGATATTGACCGCTCGATCTTCCTGGCGGCCATTGTTTCGACAATATGGGCCGCATCCCTGGTCACTCAGTCCCTGTGGCAGCAGCCCGGTTTCTTTGTCCGCTATTTGCTGCAATTGCTGCGCGACGCCGCCTGGGTGGTCGTTCTGTTTGCCCTGCTCCGGGACGCCTTCCGCGCTGGAAACATCAGGGGCGGACTCAGACGGGTAATGGTGGTGGCAACGCTGCTGCTGGTCATCATCCTGCTAGGGTCCGGCACCCTGGAATACCTGCTCAACGTCAGCATCCTGAACGGCAAAACCAAAGTCCTGGGGCAGATTGCCCTGTCGCTGCTGGGCCTGTCATTGGTGGAACAGATCTGGCGCAACGCCATTGCCTTTGGCCGGTCCAGCATGAAATACGTCTGCATTGCGATCGCCAGCCTGTTTGCCTACGACTTCTTCATGTATGCCGACGCCCTGCTTTTCGGGCGGGTGGCCGATTCATTCTGGGATGCCCGCGGCCTGATTAACGCCGCCATCGTACCGCTGCTCGCCGTCAACGTTATCAATACCAGAAAACAGCCGGTGGAATTCCAGCTGTCGCGGTCCGCAGTATTCCACGCAGGCGCAGTGATTCTGGCCGGTGGTTATCTGATTTTTCTGGCCGTGGGCGGCTATTACGTCAGGATTATGGGCGGCGACTGGGGCGAAGCGCTTCGGATCCTATTTCTGGCGGCTGCCCTGATCTTTCTGGTCACTCTGGCTACTTCCCGCCGGGTTCGGGCGCGCATCATGGTATTCATCGGCCAGAACTTCTTCGACTACAAGTACGATTACCGCGACGAGTGGCTGAAGATGACAAGGGAGTTGGCCAACCTCAGTGACAGCCCCCCGCTTCCGGAGCGGGTCATCAGAATCCTGGCCGGGCTGGTGGAAAGCAACGCCGGAGCGCTCTGGGTGAAGGATGAAAAAGGGGATTTTGTGCTGAAAACTGCCATCAACCTGGCCCCACCCAAATACACCACTATTGATACCAGTTCGGAACTGGTGCGGTTTTTCGGTGAGCGGGAATGGATTGTTGACCTTCACGAATACCACCGCGACCCTGTACGGTACAACCTGCTGGAAATTCCTGACCCCATCTCTCGGATAACCGGGGTCTGGCTGGTGATACCGCTTTACCTGGGCAATGACCTATACGGCATCGCAACGGTGGGCAATCCTTACGCAAGAGTTGAACTGAACTGGGAAAACTTCGACCTGGTAAAAGTGGTTGCCCGCCAGACCTGCAACCTGCTGGCGCAGGCCAATGCCCAGAACCGGTTATCCCAGGCCATGCAGTTCGAGGCTGTCAGCAAAACCTCGGCGTTCATGGTTCACGACCTGAAAACACTGATTGCCCAACTTTCGCTGCTGGTGAAGAACGCACCACGGCACCGGGACAATCCCGAATTTATTGACGATATGATTAAAACCACCGACCACGCCGTCAGAAAGATGTCCAGCCTGGTGGACCACATCCGCAAACCGGCTGATGAAACACTAGAGACAGAAGTGCTTGAACTTGGCCAGGTCGTCGAAACGGTGGCGGAACAGTATGCCAAAGGCAAGCCCGCGCCCAGGGTTGTGGCGCATCCTGACAGGATCTACATCAACGCCGACCCGGAGCAGCTCTACAGTATACTCGGCCACCTGATCCAGAACGCCCAGGATGCCACGCATGCAGAGGGAGAAATTACCCTCACCATGAAAACCGCCAGGGACAACGTGGTGCTTTTTATTCAGGATACCGGCGAAGGCATGACAGAGGAATTCATCGAATCGCAACTGTTCAAGCCTTTTGAAAGCACCAAAGGCCTGACCGGCATGGGTATCGGGGCCTACCAGGCCCGTGAATACGTGCGCAATGTTGGCGGCAACATCGACGTTACCAGCGAACCAGGCGTAGGGTCCTGTTTTACGATACGGTTTCCGCTGGCCCGGCCGGCCAGCCTCAGCCCTGAAACACCGGAAAGCCCGGGCACTGAGTCGCTTGCAGCGTCTGGCAGCCCGGTCAGGTGATGGCCGGACAAGCGCCAAATGATTGACGAATGGCGATATTGATGCAGCTGACCGTTGCAAAATGTCAATTATCGGTTAAGAATCGGGGAGCTGGGCTCCCTTAAAATGCTCCGAATTCTCAAAAAGGACTTTTCCCGTTGTGAGTAGAAAACTCCTGATAGTCGAAGATGACCCCGGACTTCAAAGCCAGATGCGCTGGTGCTTCAGTGACGACCTGGAAGTGTCCCTGGCCGCAGACCGTGAATCTGCGCTGACCGCCCTGCGCCGCCTTGAACCTGAAGTAATCACGCTTGACCTTGGCCTTCCCCCGGATGCAGGCGGTGCAACAGAGGGCTTCAGGCTTCTGGAAGACATCCTCAGGCTGGCGCCCCTGGCCAAGATCATTGTCGTGACCGGCCGTGAAGACAAAGAAAACGCCGTCAAAGCCATCGGCATGGGCGCCAGCGACTTTTACCAGAAGCCACTGGACGCCGACATCCTCACCTTTGTGGTCAACCGTGCGTTCCGGCTGGCAGAGCTGGAGAGAGATAACCGGGAACTATCCACCCATCGCAACGGCACCAGCATCAAAGGTATCGTGGCAGCCAGCACGCAGATGCTTACCATCTGCCGAACCCTGGAAAAGGTCGCCCCGACAGACGTCACCACCCTGATTACCGGCGAAACCGGCACCGGCAAGGAACTGCTGGCCCGGGGACTTCACGATTTGAGCCATCGTGCCAACCAGCCTTTCGCAGCCATCAACTGCGCCGCCATCCCGGAAAACCTGCTGGAAAGCGAACTCTTCGGCTTCGAGAAAGGCTCCTTTACCGGCGCCACCGCGAGCAAGAAAGGCAAAATCGAAAGCGCCAACGGCGGCACCCTGTTTCTGGACGAAATCGGTGACATGCCCATGGCACTGCAGGCCAAACTACTGCGGTTTCTGCAAGAGCGGGTCGTAGACCGCGTGGGCTCGGTCAAACCCATACCCGTAGACGTGCGAGTGGTCTGCGCAACCCACCGCAACGTGCAGGAACTGATCGAAAGCGGAGCCTTCCGGGAAGACCTGTACTACCGGATCAGCGAAATCACCCTGGACATACCGGCCCTGAGAGACCGTGACGGAGACTGCCTGGTCATTGCCCAGTCGCTGCTCAAATCCCTTGGTAAACAGATGGACCGCCCTAACCTGTCGTTCTCCGAAGATGCCGTCGCGGCGATTAACGCCCATCCATGGCCCGGTAACGTCCGGGAAATGATCAACAAGGTAAAACGTGCGACCATCATGGCAGACGGCAAGCGGGTGACCGCCGCCGATCTTGAACTCAGTTCCGGGCCAGACGAGGCGGAAGACCAGCTCAACCTCCGGCAGGTGCGTGAACGGGCAGAAAAATCCGCCATACTACAAGCCCTTCAATGCAGCCACTTTAATATGGCCCAGGCATCCCGTTTACTGGGGATCACCCGGCCGACACTTTATAACCTGACCGACAAATACCGAATTGAAACCTCCGAATAATCAGGGACATCACAATAAGACCCGCGCTAAAAAGGAACAGGGCCATGAAATCATTTCCAGTTTTAAAAGCCACATTGCTAAGCACCGCAATTGCACTCTCGCTTTCCCTCACAGGATGCGGCGGAAGCGATGAAATGAGCCAGGAACAGATCCAGTACCTGAGCCACGTGGACCAGTCGCGCTTCTTTCAGCGTCAGGGTGAACTCAAGGCCAGCACGCGGGAAGCACGTAGCGCGATTGAGCTGCAACCGGGCCGTCCCGATCCTTACCTTCTGATACTCGACAACCTTCTTATAGCCGGGGACGCCAAAAACGCCGAACGCCAACTCGAGCTTTTCCTGGAAAATACGTCAGAGGATGCCATGACCCCGGCTCTGAAGAACGAGGCTCAGCTAATCCTCGCAGAGGCAAACCTGATGCAGGGTGAATTTGATACCGCGCTATCAGCCCTTGAAAAGCTGAACGCGCCTGACCGGACCAACGAGCAAGAAGCGGCGCTACTAACAGGTCGGATAATGATGGCATCCGGTCAATTGGAAAAAGCCCACGAGGCATTCGAAAAAGCCAACAATATAAGTCCTTCCGCAAAGGCCCAGGTCGGCTTGTCTCAGGTCGCCTGGCAGCTTGAACAGACACAAATTGTTCAGGACCGCATAGCCAAAGCAGAAGAAATTGATCCCAATTCTGCGGAACTCTGGCTCTGGAAGGCGCGCTTAGCAGAGGAATCGCAGAAGTGGGCTGCCGCAGAGGAAGCCTACATCCGGGCGCTGGAAGATATTGGCCGATACGACATAATGACCTTCCAAAAATACGAAACCATGTCGGCGCTTATCCGTGTATTACGTGAACAGGGAAAATCCTCTGAAGCCTTCGTTTACGAGGAAATACTCGCCAAGTCCGCACCCGGAACCATCAAGAGCAATCTCATTGCAGCTCAGACAGCGTTCGAGGAAGGCAATTTCGACGACGCAGCCCGCTATCTGGAAGAAATTCTGGCCCAGGCCCCGGGCAACGAGCAAGCAGCCCTTATGCTTGGCCTCGTAAGGTTCAGGCAGGGCCGTGTAGAAGAGGCAGAAAAGCTGCTGGCCCCTGTCGCAGAGCTCGGAGACTCGGAAATGGCCAGTAAACTGGTTGCCGCGTCCCGCCTGCAGTTGCGGGATCCCGAAGGCGCCAAACGCATTCTCGAGAACCTTGAATCGGCCGATACCGACCCCTCCGTTCTGGCCATGGTTGGTATCGCATCACTTTCAACAGGCAATGTCGAAGCCGGCGAAACCCTGCTGGAGAAATCCCTCGAACTCGAACCGGGCAATGATAATCTTCGAACCCGCTACATTCGCTACCTTTTAACCACTGAGCAAACTGAAAAAGCGTTTGAACAGATCGAGGCATTACAGGGAAACAGCAGCAGTACGCCTCAGACTCGAACACTGTTAATCCAGGCGCACCTGGCATCCGGCAATCGTGAACAGGCCATCACCATCGCCGATCAGTGGCTGAAAGACACCCCTGACGACCTGTCTGCACTGATGACTCGGGGACAGATTGCGGCACAAGCCGGCAATTATGAGCAGGCCGCCCGGTACTTCAGTACCGCCTCGCAAAAACACAGTGACAACCCTGCCCCGAAGGTCGCCCTTGGGCGCCTGGCCCTGGCCCGGGAACAAACGGATATTGCCAGACAACGCTTTACGGAAGCCGCAATGCTAAGCCCCGACAACCTGCAGGCACTTCAGGGTATGGCGTCGACTTACACCGCGGACGAGCTGAAACCGCAAATGGAAAAACTGGTCGAACAGCATCCAACCGCAACTGCTCCCAAACTGATACTGCTTGAAATTGCACTGAGTACCGGTAACCAGGCCTACGCAGATGAGCTTTCCGCCACCCTGCTCGAACGCGAAAGTCCCGATGCCCCCGCTGAGGCTGCCCCAGCCGTGGCAAACATTTTTAACGGCGTCGCTGCCAAACTGCGCCGCAATGGAAACGCCGAACAGGCCGCCAACATTCTGGAAAGAGGCCGTGTGCTTTTCCCTGAAAACGAAAACATTGCCTTGCAATCTGCCGCCCTGGCCTTTAGCCGGGATAACGCTGAAAAGGCCCGCCGAATTCTGCAGGAAGTAAAACAGCTACACGACCAGTCGGCCAGACCATACCTGGTTGAGGCCGAGTACTTCTCCAGCCAGAGCCAGCACCAACAGGCCGCAGAACTCTACCAGCTTGCGATCGACAAAGGCGCCGGAGCAGACGCAAAACTGGCGCTTGCACGCTCCATGGAGCGATCAGGCCGGGTTGATGAAACAGTTAAAACGCTGGAATCGGCCATTAAGAAGCACCCGGATCATCAGGGGTTGCTGGTGACCCTCGCCATGCTCCACCAGCAGAGCGGAAACCGGATAGAGGCTGCGAAAGCCTACGAAAAGGTCCTGGAAGTTTACCCACAAAATCCATTGGCGCTGAACAACCTTGCCTGGATCTATTTTGAGGAAGGAAACGAGCGCGCCCATGAATTGTCTCAGCGCGCTTACGAGCTGAGCCCCGAAAACGCTGCGATTGCAGACACCTACGGCTGGATTCTGTTCAAATCCGGAAACACACAAGCAAGCCTTCCCATCCTCGAAAAAGCTCACAAGCTGGCGCCGGAGTCCCAGGAAATCGGGCTACACCTTGCAGAAGCTTATCGGGAGCTGGGGCGCAATGCGGACGCCAAGCGGATACTTGAAAAATACAGTGGTGCAAATAATAGCTAAAAAAACAAAGCCGCAGCGTGAGTGCTGCGGCTTTGTTGATAGAAAAGCCGGATAGAGAAAGACGTCCCTCAGGCTCCAGGTTCTCTGCGCCTGCGAGCGCACAACAGCCCAGCAAGGCCCAGAGATATCAATGCAATCGAACCCGGCTCAGGTACCGGCACCGTGTCCGAACCGCCTGGTCCCGTGGATGCGGCGGTCGGTGTGACGTCGTCGAGGGCGTAGAATGTCTCGCTGTCAAGCTCGGAGTTCGAGAAGATCTGGAACACCACCTGATTTGTCGTATAGCTGCTTACACCCGTACCTGCCAAGAGCGTGTCGATGCCGGTGAACGACTCCAGGTTCCACATGTCGGTCCCGATCCCATCTGCGGTACCGTTGGCGAAGGTGCGTTCCACGGAACCGCCGCCGGTGGTGTCATCGATCACGAGCAACGCGTTGGCAAAATAAGCGCCGGGGGTGATGCTCTGGAAGGAGGGCAGGAGCTGGCCGGAGAAGGACTCGAGGTTCTGCCACATGGTATCGCCGGTGAGGTCCGGCGAGATGAATTGCACGATCCTGAAGCCATCCGTTCCATCCCAGGCGCCGCCCGCAGTAAACGCGGAACCGTTGCTGCCATCCGCAGGGTCGGTCCGGGGCGCCGACGGGTAGTTGTTGATATCCGACCAGCCCGCGCCAAACGGCCCGCCGCCCGGATTTAACAACTCCACGGTCCAGCCCTGGCTGGTGCCATCGTCGAAGTCGAACACAGTTGCTGCCGCCGGCAGGGCCAGCGAGGCCATGAACACACTGCTGGCTACATATAGGATTGAATTGCGGCGCATGATTGGGTCTCCTTACCAAAGAATTTTTGAAAGCCACTCAGATAAGACTCAATTCACACGCCAATCTCCGAGAATTTACCGTACTTCAGTAAGTTACTGACACGACATCAGTACGATGAAGCAGTCTCAGGCCAATTGTGTAAAGTATATTGACGCACATGAGGATTGCGTTGCAGCACCTAAAGGATGGAGACCCCTTTCAACACCTCCGCCAGCCATTCATGCCCCGCCCGATTGAAATGCCCCTCGTTGGGATGAAATAACGCCTCCGGCGTATCCAGAGCCTTGAGTTCGTTCACCATATTTATCACCGGAATCTCAAGCCGCTTCAGGCGATTTTCCAGGAGCGAAGCCATCGTTTCCTGATACACGGCCGGTATCGAACCTTCCTGAGTTAATCCACGGCCCGGCAGCAAAACAACCTGCAGGCGCACGCTGGCCCTCGCCAAGTCAGATCTTCCCTGCTGAACGATGGCGGTGAACAGTTCTACCTTGTCTCCGGGCTGGTTATGCAGGTGCTGCTCCAAGCCCTGAGCATCAATGCCCACCCACTGATTGATTAGGTGCCCTGTCTCGAAACCCGCAATCCATCGCTGCCAGAACATATAAGGCTGATAATCGCCCAGAATTTCAGACTGAACACTTCTGGAAAGGTATTGCGGCGGTTTGGGCTGCAGTGGTACCGGCACATTTTTGAGCACCAGCTCGCTTCCGGGCACCAACTGAAAATAAGGCTTGCCGTGCGCCGCCTGCAACGGAAACGGCTCCCCATTATCCAACAGGTCATTACCAAGGTAGACAACCCACACCACCACATCCGGGCGGTACTCAACCAGCTTATCGAGCATCAAAAGCTGTTGATCATTGGAGTAACCAGGCACGCCGACATTCAAGACATTACGGTCAGTAGACTGGCTCAGCAGTTCCGTAAAAATCTCATCGTCGTTGACGCCAAGCCCGAAGGTGAAACTGTCCCCAAGGAACATAACAGACCCGGGGCGTACAAAATCCAGCTCATCCCCCCTGAATCCAAGCGGATTCACCCGATAATTAACCTCAAAATCATGATGGCTATGGCCACCCTGCCATCCCGGGGCCAGCTTCCAACCAAGGCGAGCATCGTAAAGGATGAAACCCTCATCCATCTGCCCTGAGGGGTTGATCGAAGGCTTCAGAACGCCGAGACCGAATTCCACCACAGCTAAAGCAATAACCACCCCGAACACGGCGGATATCAAACCAAAAGCAACCTTGCGACTTCCCGAAGCATCTGACAAAGCAATATCCCTATGTTGCGTCCACTTAATTTACAGTACGGATAATCCGCAAAACCAAAAAGCCGCCGCACTCTTAAAACAACGTATAAATAAACGGCGCAAACGCCGAGCCTTGCGAAAAAACAACCAGCCCGCCCAACAACACCAGCGTCAAAAACAATGGCACCATCCAGTACTTCTTACGGGCCCGCACAAACATAAAAAAATCCCGCAACAGCTCCATCATCAGAAAGGCACCTCCAGGCTCGTTGGCTCAGAACTCTTGCGCCGATAGGTCGGCGCAGACTGGTCGAACTTCTTCGGTATCGGATCCTTACCAAACAACTTCATCAGCAGGCCCATGGGCACCACCATTATAAAGTACACCAGGCTGAGCAGTACCAGCGAATTAAACCGCCCAAGGGGCACCGCAACCCACATCAGAAAACGGTAGACCGGCCGCAGCGCTAAAGGGATTGCCAACGCCACCAAAAGCACACCGCCGCCCACAACCCATGGCCACATC
>Ga0307966_1003595_pt1 | contig 11642 bp, 11 predicted proteins | sample OrgLakmetagen646_FD_203141 | JGI IMG/M metagenome (GOLD analysis project Ga0307966, IMG submission 203141) | Saline water microbial communities from Organic Lake, Antarctica - #646 | ecosystem: Environmental > Aquatic > Non-marine Saline and Alkaline > Saline | place: Antarctica: Organic Lake... | reverse complement strand
GGCCTATGGATTCCTCTGGAAAAACCGACTCAAAATTGAGAGCTTACCAATATAAATTTAAAGAAGAGCTTATTAAAAAGTATTCTTTTATGAGATTCTAAACCCCTATGACTCGAAAGCAAGAAATTATAGAAACTGCCAAAACATTGTTTAGAGAACGAGGCTACAAATCTGTAAGTATGCGAGATTTGGCCAAAGTAATGGACTTTAAAGCGGCTAGCTTATATAATCATATTTCTTCTAAAGAGGAGATTTTAGCAGATATTGTATTGGATGTTGCTCGTTATTTTACCCGTGAAATGGAGCTAGTAAAACAAATTGAAACGGATACTAAAACACGTTTGGAAGCGGTTATAGATCATCACATCGATCTAACCCTTAAAAACCCTGAGGCTATTGCTATCGTCAATAACGATTGGATGCATCTGGAAGGAGAACATTATGAGATCTTTTTGAAAATGCGAAATGCTTACGAAGAAGATTTACGGGTAATTATTTCTGAAGGTGTTGAAAGTGAAGAATTGAAATCCAAAAACGTGGAAGTTATTTTATTTTCAATGTTATCTACACTAAGAACATTGCATTCTTGGTACCGAAAACGAAGTGGAATTGATAGTAGGCAATTGAAAAGTGATATGACAGAGATTTTGCTTAAAGGAATTGTTTCTGGTGAATTAAATTAATTTATACATATCTAAGTTCATTATAACAAATTAATTAATATAAATTTGTGGCTTTAATTCTACACACCTTAACCGAAATCTTTATGAGAATAACTTTACTTAGATCAAGTATTTTAATTTGTTTTTTATTGTTTTTTAACGCAAGCTGGGGACAAATTATAAGTCAATATGTGGATGCCAATCCTGGGACGTTTCCAAAAGGTATAGAAATTTGGAATAACACTGGAGCGATACTTAATTTTTCTACGAATAATCTTGTTATAGAGCAGGGTACTAACGGAACATCGCCTACTAGTTTGGAAATAGTTAGTACTGGTACTCTAGCTGTAGACGAGGTTTTAATAATTGGTACTTCCGACATGGAGGTATCAGCAATAGCAAATTCAGTAAGATTTATTATCAAGAATTTCACTTTTAATGGAAACGATGCTTTAGTTGTAAAATATGGTGGTACTATTATAGATGAGTTTGGAACCTCGGGAACAGACCCTGGCTCTGCCTGGTCGGGTAATGGAGTTTCCACTGCAGACCAAAATATTCAGCTCAAAGATAACATAATAACAGGTGCGACAACAGGGTTTACAGATCCCAGCACACGTTTTGAAACTGTGAATTCAAACCCTGGAGGAATTAATGGCTTAGAAGGTTTTGGTATTGCACCAGTCTCAACCTCAGATGCAAGCTTGAAAGCATCAGTCGTGACTTTGAATGATTTGATTTATCAAGAAGGTCAAGGGCCGTCTTCATCACAATCATTTTCCATTTCAGGAAATAATTTAGACGAAACAGATGTAATAATTGATCTTCCTACATCATCAAATTTTGAAATTTCGCAAACTCAAAACGGAACCTATTCAAATCAAATTTTGCTTACTGCTTTCGACGGTTCATCTTCTAGTGTTTTTGTAAGATTAAAGCAAGGCTTAAGTATTTCTAGCTACAGTGATGTGATTTCAATTAATGGCGGCGGTTCTTATACCACAGGGGTTTATTTAGAAGGTCAGGTTTTAGGTGACGCTTTTGTTCTATATGAATTTACCAGTAACTCAAATACATCCTCTTTTATTCCTTCAAGCTCTGCTTTAAGTGATTTTTCAATTTCTTCGGGTTCTATAAATTATGGTACCACAGGAACTTGGTCTGGGTCTGGAACACCTTATGCTCAAGGAAATAGTGGTTGGGGTGCATTGTCACCTGATGTCGCAAAAAACTTTTTTTTCACTTTAAAGCCAGATGCTGGTTATAGAGCAAATCTAAGTAACATTTCGTTTGAATGGAAAGTAACGGGGGCTGGGCCATCAGCAATTACTATAGAAATTAATGGAACTGAAATTGCAACTTTTGATGCAACAGAGAGCGATCCAGCACTATTTTCTGAGTCGTTAATTGGCTATGATAATTTAGCTGAAGTTAGGGTTGAAATAAAAGGCTGGGATAACGGCTCAAGGTCAACCACTGGTGGTGGTCAATTTAGAATAGATGATGTTAAAATAGATGGTGAAATTATTAATAAACCTTTTGATTATACTTTTGATAATGGGGCTTGGACCCCAGAATCACCAATAGGCATTTCCACAAGTGATGATGATATCTTGGTTGAAAATGGAAGCATAACTTTAAATCAAGAATTAATCACAAATGATTTTCAAGTTGGAAGTGAAGCTGTTGTAGATGTTTCAAATATTTTAAAAGTAACTGGAAACCTTGTGGTTAGCGGTAATTTGACTTTTAAAAGCGATGCTACTGGAAGCGCACAGCTAGTTCATGAAACCACTTCGAACATAGTTGGAGATATTACTGTAGAACGTTACATCCCCGCAAAACGCGCTTTTAGATTATTGAGTTCACCTGTTGGTGGACAATCTTTTGCCAATTCGTGGCAGCAAAATACTCATATTACAGGAGCTGGAGGCGCTAATAATGGCTTTGATGCAACTACAACTAATAACCCTTCATTATTTGTTTATGATAATCAAATTTCTGACCCTTCAAATGGAGCTGGATGGGAAGCAATTACAAGCACAACTAATATATTGGAAGCTGGTAAGCCTTACAGGATTTTGGTTAGAGGAGATAGAAGTGTAGATTTAACAGATAATGAGGCCGAGTCCTCAACGACAACCTTGGTATCTAAAGGTAATATGCTATCCGGTGAACTCACAACAGGTAACCAACTCCCAGCTTTATCTCAGGTAAGTGATAAATTTAGTTTTGTTGCAAATCCCTATCAAGCTGTTGTTGACTTTGCACAACTTGTAACTACGGAGCTTACCAATTTTCTTTATATCTGGGATGCTAGAATAGAAGGTAATAATGGCAAAGGGGGGTACGTTACTGTGGATCCATCAGGTACAGCTCCAGACCCTTCAAGTTCAGATGCTAGTAAGTTTTTAATTCCAGGTCAGGCCTTTTTTGTAAAAAATAATGAAACTTTAAGTGGCGCTTCTAGCTTGACGTTTTCGCCAAATGCTATCGCTTCTAGCGAACCACAACCAGAAATCTTATCTAAAAATAATCTTGCATACTTAAACATAAGACTTTATAAAGCTCAAGATTTTTTTAATGAATCAATGGAAGCAGATGCGGCAGGATTAAGGTTTTCAGATGATTTTACAACTTCACCTTCAGATGAAGATGCAGACAAATTCATAAACTCAGGTGAAAACTTAGTAATTTATAATGAAAAGATCTTATCTATAGATAAAAGAAAGCTTCCCGAAGACGAAGAGAAAATTCAATTGGCTATAGCTAATTATAAGCAAATAGAGTATACCCTTGCTTTTTATTTTGATCATATGCCAGAAGAGAAAAAGTTAATTCTTATTGACAAATATCTTCAAGATGAGATTGAAGTAACGAATGGAATGTCATACAATTACACAGTAGATAGTGCTATTGAGGGAAGTGTAGATCAAACTAGATTTCAATTGATGTTATCTCCAGTAACCTTAAGTCAGGATGACTTTAGTTTAACGAAGTCAATCAAGTTACATCCAAACCCAGTAAATGATATTTTAAATATTGATAGTGAAACTGATAATCCAATCGTCAACCTTGAGCTTTATTCAGTAATAGGTCAAAAAATAAATTTAGATTTAATCGAAGCAGGTAAAGGAATTCAAATAAATACCAGGACATTGAGTACGGGTGTTTATTTAGTCAAAATTGAAACTGAACGGGGAACTACAACAAAGCGCTTCATTAAAAATTAAACACAATTATATTCTTTAAATTAAAGGTCTCAATCTTATTTTGAGGCCTTTATTGTTTGTAAAAAGCTTTGTTTATTTTAGTCGAATGTATTTAAAGTTTGGAAAGCCTATTTTGGATGTATTTTTAAGCCTTTTTGGATTAATAATCCTGCTTCCATTTTTGATTTTAATCTACGTCATTCTTTTTCTTATCCATGCCTCCAATCCTTTTTTTTATCAAACTCGAGTAGGGCAGTTTGGGGAGTATTTTACAGTGTATAAGTTTAAAACAATCAAAACCAATAATTCTAATAATGCTTTTTTGAAGGCTTTGCGGAAAACAAAAGTTGATGAACTTCCACAACTTTTCAATGTTATAAAAGGAGATATGAGTCTTGTTGGACCACGGCCAGATATTCCTGGGTATTACGATAAATTGACCGGGGAAAATCGTTTGATCCTTCAATTGAAACCTGGAATCACGGGTCTAGCGTCTTTACAATTTGCAAACGAAGAAGAAATTCTTGCTCAGCAAAGCAATCCATTGGCCTATAATGACGAAGTCTTGTTCCCTAAAAAAGTAGAGTTAAATCTTCACTATTACAAAGAGGTTTCGTTTGTATTTGACCTAAACATTCTTATAAAAACAATACTTTTACCATTCCACAACTAATCTAAAGTCAATGTCTTCAGAATTATCAAAAATATGGTTATCCTCTCCACATATGGGAGGCCAAGAACAAGAGTTTGTTGCAAAAGCTTTTGAAGAAAATTGGATTGCTCCTTTAGGTCCAAACGTCAATGGATTTGAAGAAGACTTACAACAGTATCTTGGAAATGATAAGCATATTGGAGTCTTAAGCAGTGGTACAGCAGCGATTCATTTGGCTTTAGTCCAGCTAGGAGTGAGTCGTGGAGATGAGGTGATTTGCCAAAGTTTTACCTTTTGTGGATCTGCAAACCCTGTTATGTATCAAGGGGCAACTCCTGTCTTTGTAGACAGCGAAACTTCAACCTGGAATATTTGTCCCAAAGCTTTAGAAGAGGCTATTGTAGATAGAATATCTAAAGGTAAAAAGCCTAAAGCTATTATCCCAGTTCATTTATATGGGATGCCTTATAAAGTTGATGAGGTAGGAGCTGTTGCGCAGAAATATAGTATTCCTATTATTGAGGATGCTGCGGAATCTTTAGGGTCCACTTACAAATCCAGAAACTGTGGGACGTTTGGTGAGTTTGCAGCGCTTTCCTTCAATGGGAATAAAATCATTACGACTTCTGGTGGAGGCGCGTTGGTATGTCATACGAAGTCCGCTAAAGATAAAACAGTATTTTATTCGACTCAAGCTAGGGATGCTGCACCACATTATCAACATTCTGAAATTGGATTCAATTACCGAATGAGTAACATTTCAGCTGGCATTGGTCGTGGACAAATGAAAGTTCTGGATGAGCATGTCGGGCTGAGAAGAAAGATGTTTCACTTTTATAAGTCGATATTCGAAACTATTGAAGGAGTTGAGGTCTTTACCGAGCCTGATGATCATTTTTTCAGTAACCATTGGTTATCTGCTATTACAGTTCACCCAGAGCTTACAAAGGGGATAAGTCGAGAAGATCTTCGTTTGCATTTAGACCAATACAACATCGAAAGCCGTCCACTTTGGAAACCGATGCACTTACAGCCTGTTTTCGAAAAAATGCCCTTTTATGGTGGCCAAGTGGCAGAACACTTATTCGAGAGAGGCTTGTGCTTACCATCAGGATCCAATCTTAGCGATGAAGACAGAACACGAATTAAGAAAGCGATTCTAGAAATTTTTTAAAATAAATGGAATATGGATATTTTTGAACTTATTCAGCAAAGACGAACAGTCTCACCAAACCAATATAATAAGCAGCCTATAACAGAGCAAGAGTTGCAAAAAATTTTGGAATCGGCCAATTGGGCTCCAAACCATAAAAACACCGAACCGTGGAGGTTTAAAGTTATGCGAGGAGAAAGCAGATTGAAACTTGCTGATTATCTTATAGGAAAAAATGCAGAATTAGAGGATAAGCCTTCTCCTTTTAAAAGTAAGAAAATCAGTTCCAAATTTGAAAATTCCCATACGGTTATAGCTATTTGTATTCAAAAAAACTCAAAAGGGGTGCCTCCAGAATGGGAAGAAATTTCTGCAGTTGCCATGGCTGTTCAGAATATGTGGCTTGCTTGTACAGCACTAGAAATAGGTGCGTATTGGAGTTCCCCTTCTCTTATCGACCATCTGGATGAATTCTTCAACTTTAACGAAGGTGAAAGCTGCTTAGGTTTTTTCTATATGGGAAAACTAGATGGCGAACTCCCACAAGGAATGAGGAAATCTTCTATCGACGCTAAAGTGGAGTACCTGTAGCTAGTATTATCTCTTCTAGACTATATATATTTTAACATCAATTTTTCTATTAATAAACTAACAATCGTTAGTTTTGTTTATAAATTAATAATTAATGGCTAGTTTTTTTCCGATTAAGGTAAAAGAAGTTTACAAGGAGACTGAAGAGTGTTCAGTAGTAACTTTCGATATTCCCGCGGAGTTAAAGAATGAATTTCGATACCAGCAGGGTCAACATTTAACTTTAAAAAAGGATATCAACGGAGAAGACGTTAGGCGGACTTACTCTTTGTGTTCGAGTCCTGTGGATGACGAATGGAAAGTAGCCGTTAAGCAAATATTTGAAGGTAAATTTTCAACTTTTGTGAATGAAGAGTTGAAGGCTAATGATGTTTTGGAAGTCATGCCGCCGAGCGGGGACTTTGGAGTTGAGGTGGACGATCATAAAGAAAAAACATTTTTATTTTTTGCAGCTGGTAGCGGAATCACTCCCGTCCTGTCAATGCTTAAAACTCACCTTGCCAAAGAGCCAAAAGCAAATTGTAAGCTGTTTTATTTAAATAAGAATGCAAAATCCATTATATTTAAAGAAGAAATAGAACAATTGCGAAATCGGTATTTTGGAAGAGTTGAAATTTTCTATTTTTTGACGAGAGAGCAACGGGATATAGAGCTTCTCAACGGAAGATTTACACCAGAGAAAATTCAAACTTTAGCCAATACGGTATTTGATATTGAGCAAGTCGATGAGACTTTTATCTGTGGACCTGAGAAGATGATTTTTATGATCCGTGATGAATTGTCTGCTTTGGGATTAAGTAAAGATCATATTCATTATGAACTTTTTGTAACTGGTCTTTCTGAAGAAGATAAGAAGCGTACAGAAGCAGCAATGGCCAAAAGGATAGATGGCACTCAAATCACTATTTTAGATGGTGGGAAAGAGTTTCACTTTGCGATGACCAAGGACTTTGATAATATTTTAGATGCTGCTTTAGCAGCTGGAGCAGATTTACCCTTCGCTTGTAAAGGGGGTGTGTGTAGCACCTGTAAATGTAAAGTGATGGAAGGCAATGTGGAGATGAAGGTTAATTATGCACTAGACAAAAACGAAGTGGCTCAAAATTATATTTTGAGTTGTCAAGCGGTTCCAACATCAGATAAAGTTACTGTTGATTTTGATGTCTAAAATTTAGATAGTCAAACATCAACAGATTATAAAGAAGAATAAAGTGAAAACGAATTTTAAAAGTTAAACGCTATGAGTCATACAGAAAAGAAGATTGCTAATGCTGACCAAACCCGTAGTTTGGAACAGATGTTTGATGCTAAAATCGCACGCGACGAAAAGATTGAACCAAAAGACTGGATGCCAGAAAAATATAGAAAAACACATATTCGACAAATTTCCCAGCATGCCCATTCTGAGATAGTAGGAATGCTTCCAGAAGCAAATTGGATTTCTCGTGCACCGTCTTTAAGAAGGAAAGTAGCGCTTTTAGCTAAAGTTCAAGATGAGGCAGGTCATGGTTTATACCTTTATTCTGCTTGTGAAACTCTTGGAATTTCTAGAGAAGAACTCTACGAGCAGTTGCATTCTGGCAAAGCGAAATACTCAAGTATATTTAATTACCCTACTTTAACCTGGGCAGATATGGGTGCGATTGGCTGGTTAGTCGATGGCGCAGCCATTATTAATCAGGTGCCACTTTGTAGCACTTCATTTGGACCTTATGCCAGAGCAATGGTGAGAGTTTGTAAAGAAGAGAGTTTTCACCAAAGACAAGGTTATGAGATCATGATGACCCTTTGTAACGGAACTCAAGAACAAAAAGACATGGCGCAAGATGCCTTGAACCGATGGTGGTGGCCTGCTTTAATGATGCTTGGTCCAACCGATGAGCAATCTACACACACGGAGCAATCCATGATATGGAAACTGAAACGTAAGACGAACGATGAGTTGCGTCAACAGTTTATTGACCAAACGGTTCCTCAAGCAGATATCATTGGCCTGAACATCCCAGATTCAGAGTTGAAATACAATAACGAAACGGGTCATTATGATTTTGGAGAGATAGACTGGGAGGAGTTTTGGCAAGTGGTTAAAGGCCACGGTATGTGTAATAAAGAGAGAATCTCTGCTAGAAAAAATGCCTGGGATAATGGAGAATGGGTAAGAGATGCCGCTCTAGCCTATGCCGAAAAACAAGCCGAAAGTCAAGACGCAAAACAGGCTGTTTAAGTCAAAATAGTACGATGACTAGAAATCGATTCTTAATAAAATGAGTATGAAAAAGAACTGGCCGCTTTGGGAAGTATTTGTAAGGAGTAAAAATGGCTTAGAACATCGCCATTTTGGAAGCTTACATGCCCCAGATGCAGACATGGCTCTCAAAAATGCGAGAGATGTTTATACGAGAAGAAATGAAGGAGTAAGTATTTGGGTGGTAGAATCCAAAAATATAAAAGCCTCCAATCCCGACGATAATGGAGAAATGTTTGAACCCGCAACAGATAAAGCATATCGCCATCCTACATTCTACGACTTACCAGACGATATCGAACACATGTAGAAAGGCATTTTCTCCTTCAACTTTATAAGACACTATCAAATGACAAATGAAAATTTAATACATTATATCCATGGTATCGCTGATAACTCAATGATTTTAGGTCAGCGTATTTCAGAATTGTGTGGTCACGGGCCTAATTTGGAAACCGATATTGCGTTAACAAATATAGCCTTGGATTTAATAGGGCAAACTCGGAGTTACTATCAATACGTAGCCGAATTGTCTCCAAAAGATATTACTGAAGATGATGTGGCTTTTTTAAGAAAAGAAAGAGAGTATAAAAATGTCCTCTTGGTAGAACAGCCAAATACAGATTTCGCATATGTCATTGTTAGACAGTATTTCTTTGATGTATTTCATTATTTACTTTTAAAAGAACTAGAGAAATCCAAGAATGTCAACTTTCAAGCTATCGCCAAAAAGAGTTTAAAAGAAGTATCTTATCACAAGCGATTTTCAGGAGATTGGCTGAAAAGACTAGGAGATGGAACCGAAGAAAGTAAACAAAAAACTCAACAGGCCGTTAATGATTTATGGGTGTTTACCGATGAATTGTTTCACATGACAAAAGATGACCAAGTTGTCGCTGATGCTGGTTTTGGAGTGGATAATTCAACATTGAAATCTGAATATTATACAATGGTGAAGAGTTTGCTTGAAGAATGTAAACTCCAAATCCCCGAGGTAGAATATTTCCAAAAAGGAGGAAAAAAAGGAATACATTCAGAACATATGGGATATATTTTATCCGACATGCAGTTTATGCAGCGTACTTATCCAGATATGAAATGGTAAGTCTTACGTCTTAAATTGAGTTGGATACACCAAATTAAAAATATTGATTCAGCGACGTTATTTATAAACTTCTAAATTCACTATAGCTTTTGACTAAAGATGTCCACATAGATACAGAACTCTTTTCGATCCTCAAGTCGGTTCCAGATCCGGAAATTCCTGTGCTTTCTATTATCGACTTAGGTGTGGTAAGGTCTGCATATCTGGAGGGTAAGAATGCTTTTGTCGAAATTACACCAACCTACAGCGGTTGTCCAGCTATGGATGTGATAGGAGACGATATCAAAACAGAACTCAAGAAAAACGGTTACATCCCAAATGTTAAACTCATTCTATCTCCGGCTTGGACTACCGATTGGATGACCGATGAAGGAAAGCAAGCTCTAAGAGATTATGGGATAGCCCCTCCAATGGACGCCACTTCAGATAAGGAGGCTTTGTTAGGAAACAAACGGGTAATCCCTTGTCCACAGTGTGAGTCTAAAAATACAAGACTGGTGAGTCAATTTGGTTCTACGGCTTGCAAGGCTATGTTTAAGTGTGAGGATTGCGAAGAAACTTTCGATTATTTCAAATGTCTAACTTAAAAGAATTTGGCGGTTACCCCTCTCATCGCTATCGCTATGGGGAGGGGTCGCGCTTTCGGCCGTCGCTTTCTCGTTAAAAAACGAGAAGAGCTCCAACAAAGGCCTCAATCCCTAACCGAGGCTAACTTCAAAAGGCTTTTTGTAAAGCTATTCACCTACAAATTTTTATGTGGCTTTCAGTTTTCAATTTCTAAAGCTCAGCTGCAAAATTCAAATCAGTTACATCTCAATTTCGTAACTTTTCGGTCTATTAATTCCTAAAATTTTAAAATAATGGATTCCAGTATTTTACTAAATATACAAGATCAAGTCGCCTATATTAAGTTCAATAGGCCTAAGAAATACAATAGCTTCAACAGAGAAATGGCTTTCAACCTGCAGAAAACTTTAGACGATTGCATCAGGAATGATGAGGTGAGAGCTATAGTGCTTACTGGAGAAGGAAAAGCGTTTTGTGCTGGTCAAGATATACAAGAAATCACAGACCCCGAACAAAATCCTGGGTTTAAAAAGATCTTGGACGACCATTACAACCCGATTATCACCAGAATCAGAAATGTAGAAAAGCCAGTGATCGCTGCTGTTAACGGAGTCGCCGCTGGTGCAGGAGCTAATATTGCTTTAGCCTGCGATATAGTAGTAGCCTCGGAAGAAGCAAGCTTTATACAAGCCTTTTCTAAAATTGGTTTAATTCCAGATTCAGCAGGAACATTTTTTCTCCCTCGATTAATCGGTTTTCAAAGGGCATCCGCTCTTGCAATGCTTGGAGATAAAGTAGGCGCTGTGGAAGCTGAGCGTATGGGGATGATTTATAAATATTTTCCTACAGAAACCTTTCAAGAGGAAGTGGAAAGCTTGGCTAAAAAACTATCAAAAATGCCTACAAAAGCTTTGGCATACACCAAAAAAGCACTCAACAAATCTTTCAATAACTCCTTAGAAGAACAATTAGCACTAGAATCAGAATATCAAATTGCAGCTGCGTCTACAGAGGATTATGAAGAGGGAGTTGCCGCCTTTATCGAGAAGCGCAAGCCTGAATTTAAAGGGAAGTAGGAATACTGAATACTGAATATAAAAATTTCAGATTTGATATTTTTTATTCCAAATTTCAAATTTAACTTGAAAAATATATTATTATAAGTAGCTATGACTTCCGCTGAATTAGAATATAGATTGATTGATTTTGCTGTTGGTTGTATTAAATTAACGAAAACAGTTGTAAAATCTTTTGCTGCAGAACACATGAGTGGACAATTGATACGCTCGTCAACAAGTTCTGCATTAAATTATTCAGAGTCAATCGGAGCATCTTCATATAGAGACTACATTAATAAAATGCAAATATGTTTAAAGGAATTAAGAGAATCGAAAACCAATCTAATTATCCAAAGTAAATCAGATTTTTATGAAGATAATAAGGCAACTGAATATT
>Ga0307966_1003593_pt1 | contig 11648 bp, 10 predicted proteins | sample OrgLakmetagen646_FD_203141 | JGI IMG/M metagenome (GOLD analysis project Ga0307966, IMG submission 203141) | Saline water microbial communities from Organic Lake, Antarctica - #646 | ecosystem: Environmental > Aquatic > Non-marine Saline and Alkaline > Saline | place: Antarctica: Organic Lake... | reverse complement strand
TATGTGAAGAACCCCTACAAGGTTTATGTGCTTCAGGACGCCTAGTTTAGCACAAGCTCGTCAGGCTCATAATCCGGCAGCTGCCGGATCCTAGGTTCGAATCCTAGCCCTGCACCCAATTTAAGGTCGCCCCGTGAGGGGCGGCCTTTTTTTTGTGAGCTCAAATTATCAGGTTTATGTCCTCCAGAATTCTTCTGGAAAGCACTACATCGGTCTCAGCGAGGATGTTGCCGAACGCCTGGTTCAGCACAACGAGGGCGTCTCGAAATGGACAGCCAAGCATCGTCCGTGGGACTTGGTATGGCAAAGCGAGGCAATGTCTCTATCCGAGGCGCGAAAATTTGAGAATAAATTAAAACGCCAAGGCCGGGGCTCGGGCTTTTATACGATGACTGGCTTACCGCGATCAGGTCGCTTGTCAGGCTCATAATCCGGCAGCCGCCGGATCCTAGGTTCGAATCATTTGCTTTTGAAATACACAGGCTATTTAAAGCTCCCGCGTATCAGGACCTGCTCGGACTATTCACGAAGAAGATTCCGACCTTTCAGCCCCAGCGCTGCACAGGCCTTAAGCATGTGACGATCATTAGTGAACACTTCCGTAAAGCCGTGTGCCTCCGCAGTCACCAGATGTATTGCGTCCGCTCCTCGTAAAAAAACCGTTTCGGAAAGGCTTGCAAAACTCTCCTCGACCATAGTCCACAAGTCTTCTTTGACTGGAAGCCACTCCCACAATTTTGTGCGGAGATCTAATTCGTATTGCTTCAAGACCAGCCGGTGGCTGCTCTCGCTCAACCGTCCTTCTCGTAAATGTCGGTGAAAGACGGCGACAAGCTCCGCACGGGCAAGCGAGGAACTGGCGACCACTTCGCCCGAGTCACGTAGAAATGCTCGGACTACTCCGCTTCCCGGCTCGTTAAGATAGGTTTTCGCCAAAAAGGTCGTGTCGAAGTAAATCACCGCCGATCTTCCTCCAAAATGTGGGTCGAATCCACTTCGACCGGCGGCAAGTCTTCAAAGCCCTCAGCTAATATTCGATCGGAAAAAGCCCTTCGTTTCTGTTCGTCCAGAGGCATGAGCCGCGCGATCGGACGCCCACGGTCCGAAATCACGACCTGCCCAGTCGATTTCTCCACCTGCCTGACCCACTTGCCAGTATGCATATGCAAATCGCGAATCGATATGGTTTCCATAAAGAGCACAATGTGACACATTGCTGCCCGAGTCAACCAATTATACACCCTCTTGCGATTAAAAATACACAGGCTATTTATAGTTCTCGTGGGACTTGGTATGGCAAAGCGAGGCAATGTCTCTATCCGAGGCGCGAAAATTTGAGAATAAATTAAAACGCCAAGGCCGGGGCTCGGGCTTTTATGCCATGACCGGATTAAAACTTTCCCCCTGTGCTTCGTGTTACCTCGGCAGATCCAGGTAGAATTTGGCACCCTTGAGATATTCACTGATTACGCCGGCGTCGCCACCGTGTAGTTTAGCGATTTTTTTGACAATCGAGAGCCCCAGTCCGGTCGAGTGTTCACCGGCTGTGGGTTGTGCGGATAATCGCTGGAAGGGTCTGAAAACCTTTTCCTTATCCTGATTCGTCAAGCCGGGACCGCGGTCGTGCACAAAGATTCGAATCTTTCCTTTATCGATAAGCTCGCAGCCGATGGTGACCTCGGAAGGACTTGGGGAAAACTTAATGGCATTGCTTAAGAGATTGTCCAATGCGCGCTGTAGCTTGCTGTAGTCAAAGGATGCAGTTATGCTATCTGGCATCTCTGTTCGAATGGTGATCCCTTTCTTTCCAGCGCTTTGTAGATTAAGATTACTAACTTCGTGAATCAATTCGTCGAGTAGATGCGTCTCTTTTGAGATAGCGAGTTCTGCGGTATTGAGAGCCTGATTTTCCACCAGATCCTTAATGATGGCACTCATATTATTTATCGAGAGATCGATTATGCTGAAAAGCTCAGAATCGTTCTCATTCACGAATTCACTGACCAAATCGAATGCGTTGGTTAAGGCATCGAGCGGGTTTCGCAGGTCATGTGCGGCAATGCCCAGAATTTGATTTTTCTGATCATTGTTTTTTTTGAACTCCATATTTTGGCTAATATCAATGAAAATTACAGTAATCCGGTCAATTTCACCATCGGGTCGAAGCTCGGGGTAGGCGTTGCAGTTTAACCAAGTGACGCCATCAGAGGAGTCGCAAATACCGGCCTGAAAATCCTTTAAAGGAGATTTGCTCGTCACGACCTTCTTGACCGGATAATCATCAACTGGCATTCTATTGCCGTTTTTATCGAGGAAGCACCACTTGGGATCGAAAGCGGTTCTTCCCAGTGCCTGGTCGCTGGTAATACGTAACAACTCCAGCGCCTTTGGGTTCGCATAGATTATCGAGGTGTCATGCGAATGAACAACCACGCCTAGCTGCAGGGTATCAATCAGTTTATCGGCGCGTATGTCGCCCAAGTTCATGCGAATACATTCTTAAGGAAAAGCCCCTAACGCAAATAAAAATCATACGAAAATTACTTTTTACAAATTTGTTACAGATCTGCTAATAACAGGTCTCAATCACAGATAATCTATATCCGTTTGATTAAGCCTTGGCCGCTTTGGCTATCTTGCGGCGAACGTTTTCGTCGAGGATGCGCTTGCGCATACGGAGGAAGTGGGGCGTGGCTTCGACGAGTTCATCGGGAGCGATGTATTCGATGGCGCGTTCGAGTGAGAATTTGACGGGTGGGGCGAGTTGGATGCCTTTGTCGGATCCGGAGGCGCGCATGTTGTCGAGTTGCTTGGCCTTGGCGGGGTTGACGGGCATGTCCTCCTTGCGGGGATTCTCGCCGACGATCATGCCGCCGTAAACTTCCTCGCCCGGGGCGATGAAGAGCTTGCCCCGGTTTTGGACCATATCGAGGGCGTAGGGCATGGCTTTGCCTTGCTCCATGCTGACGAGGGTGCCGGTCTGTCGGGTGACGATCTCGCCGCAGAAGGGGCGGTATTCAAGGAAGGAGTGGCTCATCACGCCGTGACCGGAGGTCATGGTGACGAGGTCGCTCTCGAAGCCGATAAGGCCGCGGGTGGGCACTTCAGCTTCAACGGTGACGCCGGTGTTGTGGTGCTCCATATTGGTGACCTTGCCCTTGCGCTTGGCGAGATTTTCCATGACGCCGCCGAGCTGGTCTTCCGGCACTTCAACCCAGACCTGCTCGAAGGGCTCGCAGCGGGTGCCGTCGATCTCCTTGTAAAGCACGGTGGGGCGGGAGACGAGGACCTCGAAGCCTTCGCGGCGCATGGTCTCGACGAGCACGGCGATCTGCATGGCTCCGCGGGCGTTGACGAGGAAGCGGGTGCCGTCGTCGGTATCTTCGATAGAAATTGAGATGTTCGACTGGGTCTCGCGGATGAGGCGCTCGCGGATCTGACGGGAGGTGACTTTCTTGCCATCCTTACCGGCGAGTGGGCCATTGTTGACGGAGAACTCCATCTGCACAGTGGCGGGATCGATCTCGACAAAGGGTAGGGGTTCGGCCTCGGGACTGGCGGCTAGGGTGTCGCCGATATCGACATCATCGAAACCAGCCAGGCCGATAATGTCACCGGCCACGGCTTGCTCCACATCGTCGGTATTGCCCGCACCGGAAAAGCTTTTCATCTTGGTGACTTTGACGCGGTCCTTGCGCCCGTCTTTGCGCAGCGCGTAGATGTTTTGCCCCTGCTTGACCTCGCCGGAAAGCACACGCCCGATGGCCATGCGGCCGACGTAGGCGTCCCAGTCGATATTGGAAACGAGCATACGGAAGTCTCCTTCCTCAATGACGGGTGGCGGGATGCGGTCGATGATGGTCTCGAAGAGGTCGACCATATTCTCGCGGGGACCGTCCACTTCGCGGTCGGCGAAACCCATCTTGGCGGAAGCATAGAGGAAGGGGGCGTTGAACTGGTCTTCGTCGGCGTCGAGGTCGAGGAAGAGCTCGAGCACTTTGTCATGCACCCAGTCGGGGCGAGAGGTCTCGCGGTCGACTTTGTTGATCACGCAAATGGTCTTGAGGCCAGCTTCGAGCGCCTTGCGGAGCACCCAGCGGGTTTGGGCCTGAGGACCACCGACGGCATCGGTGAGCAGGAGCACGCCGTCCACCATCTTCATGACACGCTCCACTTCGGCGCCGAAGTCGGCGTGGCCGGGCGTGTCCACGATGTTAATCGTATAAGTAATGCCGTCTCTCGGGTTGAGCCATTTCACGGCGAGATTCTTCGCCTTGATGGTGATGCCTTTTTCGCGTTCAAGGTCCATGGAGTCCATGGCGCGCTCTTCAACCTGTTGGTTTTCGCGATAGGTGCCGCTTTGTTTTAGCAAGCAGTCAACGAGAGTGGTTTTGCCATGATCGACGTGTGCGATGATGGCGATATTACGGATGTGTTCGGCGTTCATTGATAGGGAGTCAGAGGCCAGAGGACAGAAGTCAGCTGTTTTAGGCCGTGGTCAGTTAAAGGAAGCCCTTCGATAAGCTGCTATGTTAAACTCAGCACTAATTAGGGCAAACGCGGGATAAGGTCGTCTGCCTGCAGAGAAGTCAATGCTTATAGCGGGTAACTCTGTTCAAGCCATCAATTCCTTCAACAGATTCCGGCAACCGTCTTCGATCAGGTCCATGACATGCTCGAAGCCACGGTCCCCGCCGTAGTAGGGGTCGGGCACTTCGGTTTCGCTGTGTTCGCTGCAGTAGTCGCAGAAGAGCTTGACCTTGGCGCGCTGCGCGTCGCCACGGGCTAGAGCGAGGGCACCGCTGCGGTTGTCATTATCCATGGCCAGTATGAGGTCGTAGTGCGACATGTCGAAGCTATCGAGCTGCTTGGAACGACCGATAATAGGAATGCCACGGGCTCGCATGACTTCCTGCATGCGGCCGTCGGGCGGGTTGCCGACGTGGAAGCCGATGGTGCCGGCCGATTCGATTTCGAACTGATCGGTCAGGCCAGCGTCGTCTACCATGTGCTGGAAGACGCAGTGTGCGGCAGGGGAACGGCAGATATTGCCCATGCAGAGGAAGAGGATGCGGTGCATAGGGGAACATTGAACATCGAACATTGAACGTCGAACTTTGAATTGATAAAACTCCCCTCCTCAATCGAGGAGGGGACAGACGGATCGCCCTTCAGGCGCATTCGTCAGGGGTGGTCCCGGGGGGAGTCCAATCGGGTGATCCGTGCCAATGCCGATACGCCGCGTGTGCTGGACCACCTCTGCTTGTGCGTCTGGACGTCGCACAAAGCTGTCTCCTCCTATCCCTGCGGGCAGGAGGAGAGCTTTACAGCAACCCAGAAGGCACTTCGTGCTGCAACCGCCAGTCTTCGGAATTTCGGCTTCGCTCCTCAAGACTCGAGGAGCGAAGCACAGCTATTCAATGTTTCCGGCTGCTGCCGGATTGGATGTTCGATGTTGGACGTTCGATGTTTCCGGCTGCTGCCGGATTGGATGTTCGATATTGGACGTTCGATGTTTCCGGCAGCTGCCGGATTCAAAGTTCGATGTTCGCGAATTGCTCAATGTGTTGTTGAGCCACCCGCTCCAGATCCTCGATCTGCACCACCTGGGTGAGCGCGCCTCGAATGCGGCGGGAGCCGTGGATGCCCTTGGTCAGCGCGATGAGCTTAGGGCGCATCCAGCGGAGATCGGTGTGGCGTTGCTCGCGGAACGGGCGGGCCATGATCTGACGGGTGTAATCGATGATGGTTTCCCAGCGTTCTTCAATACTTGGAGGCGGTGGCACGCTGCCGTGTTGGAGGACGTGCTTGATGTCGCGAAAAATCCAGGGGTAGCCGAGGGCGGCGCGACCGATCATAAGTCCGGCGCAGCAGGTAGTCTCGCGAATGCGGATGACGTCCTCGGCGCTGGAAATGTTACCGTTGCCGATAACAGGGATGGTCAATTCTGCTGCGACCTCGGCGATGATGGGCCAGTTGGCATCACCGCGGTAGCCCTGCACTTTGGTGCGGCCATGAATAGCGAGGGCGCGGGCACCTTCGCTCTCGACGATGTGGCCCACTTCCTTTGCCACGATGGTGTCGTCGTCCCAGCCGGTGCGAATTTTGGCGGTGACGGGCGTTTCCGGGACGGCCTGGACCACGGCGCGGACGACTTGGCCGAGTTTGTTTGGATTACGCAACATGGAGGAACCGGCGTCCATGCAGACGACGCGATCAGCCGGGCAGCCAAAGTTGATATCGATGAAGTCCGGGCGCAACCGGTCGGTCAGCAGGCGAGCGGCCTGGCCCATAGTGACGGGATTGGAGCCAAAAATCTGCACGCCCATAGGGCGCTGCTCCGCAGTGAAATCTACCGTCTCCCAAAGTTTGGGATCGTCCCGCTTGAGCGCATCGGCCTGAACGAACTCGGTGACCATGACGTCCGCCCCTTGCCGCTTGCAGAAGTCGCGGAACACGATGTCCGTAAACCGGGCCATGGGAGCGAGGTAGAGCGGAAATTTATCATTCTCGAACCAGGGAAGCATTGGTAGAAGGTGGGAAGGTGGGAAGGTGGGAAGGTGGGGAGGTGGGAAGGTGGGAGGTGGGAGGCCGTTTTGCTGAAGGAACCGTAGCGTGCAGCTTTAGCAAACGTCCACTGTATCAGCTCAGGACCATTGAACGTTTTGCTAAAGCTGCACGCTACAAAGAAAAACTGGACGCACTTAAATGCGAAACAATCAAAGTTACAGCGCCTAGTCCTTGATTCCGTATTTTTCGCGGTAGGCGGGAATGGTGACCATGGGGGGGCGCTCGTATTCGACGATTTCGCGGGTCACCTGCTCGTAGCGGTTGCCCTCGGCCTGAAACTGGCGGTAGATCGTGGCCAGTTCGGGTAGCTTATCGACCATGCCGTAGCTTTTCAGGCGATTGATAAAGGTCTGGAGGATGCCGAATGACATTTTGCCGAGCGCGTTGGTGGTCTGGTTGCGGTGGATGCGCTGATCGAGGTCGCACTGGGCGAAAGCCTCCAGGCCCCATTCGTGATAGACATCGAGAATGTGGGCCGTCTCGACCCCGTAGCCGATGGGGAAGGGGATACGCTCCAGCACCTCGCGACGGACCGCGAACTCACCGGAGAGCGGCTGGATCAAGGCGGTCAGCTCCGGAAAAAAGAGCGAAAAGAGCGGTCGGATCAAAATCTCGGTGACGCGGCCGCCGCCGCTGGAGCGGATGCCACTGGAGTAGGCCATGGGCCGGTCGTAGAAGGCTTTGCAGTATTTGATCGTGTCGTTGTGGATCAACGGGGCGACGATGCCAGTCACGAAACGCGGGTGGATGTTTTTGATATCCGCGTCGACATAAATGATAATGTCGCCCTTGAGCTGGTAGATCGCTTTCCAGAGATTTTCGCCCTTGCCTCGCTTGTCGCCGACTTCCGGCAGAATATCGGCAGCCAGGTAAGTATCGGCCCCGAAGGAGGCGGCGACTTCGAGGGTCTTGTCCTCCGAACCTGAATCGATGACGGCGAATTCATCGATCAGCGGGTAGCGTTCCATCAGTTCGGACTTGAAAATGACAATCTCCTTACCGATGGTCTTCTCTTCGTTAAGAGTGGGGATACAGAGGGAAATCTTCAGGCCCTTTTTTTCCTTCTCCTTAACCAGTTTAAGAATGTCCCAGAACTCGCCGTGGTGGAAAGTGTTTGTTTCCAGCCAGTTGTCGATTTTATTACTCATCACAAAGTCCTCCGTCAACGGATTGGAGCAGCGCGATCAACTGAGCGACGCCTCCGAAAATGGGCTGGATATCAATTGATTCGTTTAACTCGTTCTTATTTTTCCCCCGGGTGAGTCCAAGCGTCACACTGGGGATGCCATGTTCAATTAACTGGCTCAGCTCGCCGACACTGGGCTCGATCCGTGGTTTCACTTCCAGGGTTTTGAGGATCTGGCGCATGGTTTTGACCATGGGGTGCCCGTAATCGAGGCCACCGATCTGCCGCTCTGCGACGGCCGAAAACTTAATTTCCGCGTCTGAGGTGCTCTCAGTTTCTTCGATGATGTCGGTAATTTTCTCCTTTAGTTCAGCAGCCATCCCCGCCTTCTCGCTACGTATCTCAAAGCGCAAATTTGCACTGGTCGGGCGTGTGCCGAAAGAAGTGCCACCGCTAATGGAACCGAAGATGATTTGCGTAGGCGGTTGCATCGGAATCGGGATCTCCATAATGCGTTGAACGACTTTCGTCAGGATGGCCACCGATCCGGAGGCGCCGAACTTCGCCCAGTCGTAGGCTGAAGGCACATTGACCGAGATTTCGCCGCGTAACATACCAATGGCAGTATAGCTCAGGCGCCCGAGTTGGATGCCTTCGACACTGATGCCGGCCCGAATGGGAAATTTATTATTCTCCAGAAAGAAGCGTATGCCGCCGAGATCGCCGCGCCCTAGGCTGCGCGTGCAGCCTAGTAGAATGAGATTGTCGTCAAAGCTGATGTCGAGCCGCTTGAGGATTTCCGGCAAGGTGACAATCGCAGCCAGCCCCAAGCTGTTGTCGCCGATGCCAGGGCCCATGATGGCGTCCGCCGTCACGGACATGGCATGGTCCACACTATGATTGAAGGCGGTATCTGCATGGGCGCAGATAAGAATGTTCCTTTTGCCCTTTTTGCCCGGTAGAATCGCCATCCCGTTGCCCGCTTCATCAATGGAGATGTTTTGCAGACCATCTTCCGTGTAACGATTGCTTAGGAAAGTGATACGATCCGCCTCGTGGCCGGTAGGTGCGGGAATTTCCCCGATCATCATGGCATTAGCCAAGAGGAGTTCCCGGACCGAATGCAGGCTCTCGCGGTGCGGGTGGATTGTTTCCAGGATAGGTTTGAGTTTAGGAGTCATTGAGAAATTTTGACCGGTCAATCGATGGCGATCTGAGTCGGGTCGTAGTCGACTTCGGGATAGCTGAGATGCATATCTTCAAGGCGAGCCACGATAAGTCTAGCAGCTAGCAGGTTGCGCGCCCATTTTTTATTGGCCGGTATGACATACCATGGGGCGTGCTTGCAGGCCGTTTTGGCAAAGACTTCCTCGTAGGCTTTTACATATTCGTCCCACTTGCTGCGTGCCACCAGGTCGGATTTATCGAACTTCCAGTTCTTGGCCGGAATATCGAGGCGCTCCTGTAGACGCTTTTTCTGGGTGTTGCGGTCGATGTGGAGAAATAATTTAAGAATGACCGTGCCCTCATCGTAGAGCATTTGCTCAAAGTCCCGGATATGACGATAGCGCTTTCTCCAGACCTTCTCGGGTTTGAGTTTATTCACGCGCACGGCCAACACATCCTCGTAGTGGCTGCGGTCGAAGATCATAATTTCCCCCCTCGATGGGGTGCGTTTATGCACGCGCCAGAGGTAGTCGTGGGATAACTCGCGTGAGGACGGGCGTCCAAAACTCGCCACGTGCACGCCCTGCGGGTTAACCCCGCGAAAGACGTGTCGAATGGTGCCGTTTTTTCCACTCGTATCCATGCCCTGCAGGACGATCAAAATCTTCTTACGCTGGTCGACGAAGAAGCGCTGTTGCAAATCGGACAACCTCTCATGCAAAGAGGCGAGTTCCTTGCTGGCGTCGCTTTTTTTCTTAGGTAGGTCGTCCCAGGGATCGGATGGGACTTTAGCCAGATCAATATTTTGATCGGGCTTGATGAGGTAGTGATTGAAATCGCAAATACTCATAAGGGAAGTCAGGCAGTTTCATGATCTGGTCAGAACCGTCAACCGTTCATCTGGTTTCTATTGCCTGCGATAAATCAGCACGACTTCATCCTCTTGCTGGTAAAGTAAGCCGGTAAACTCTTTGCCGGGCTCGGCGTAAAATTGCATAAAGGAGTCGTAGAACTCATCCGGCAGGTAAGTGGTGATCGATCCTCCGGCTTCGCCCTTGAACGCGGTTTCCAGTCGAACCGCGCGGAACCCGGACGGACTTTCGATCTCGACTGCTTCGACTCCATCCACGACCACCACGACCTCCTGGTCGAGATAGCGCTCGAGGTCGGCAGTATAGAAGGCGACCGTTTTCTCCGGAGGTGGCGGGTCTTCGGTTACGATCCTATGGCTGAAACCTGCCAGGGTGTTCTTACCAATGCCGGGGATTTCAACGAGCGACTCGATCAATTCAATCGGGCGGGCAGCGATAATGCGCTGGCCGAGTGCCGGGCCGATTCCCGGCAAGGTTTCGAGTTCCTCAAGGGAAGCTTTGTTGATATTGATTGTGTCGCCGACTTCTTGCTTCTCCATGCCCGGCACTTGCAGGGTGAGTGCTTCACCGTTGCCTTCGCTGGCAGCAATTAGAGTTTCCAGACCCGACATTTGGATGGATCCGGTCGCGAGGCCCCAGATGCCTTCTCCTTCCCTCTGAGCCTGACGCTCACTGTTTTTTAAGCGACCCAGGTAAGTTCGGGGGGAGGGGCCACCCGGCCACTTGTCCTTCGTTGGCATTCCGTAAATGCGTGCCAGTCCCTTGCCCACCAGTTCCTGTGAGAGGTAGTCTCCGTCCTTTTCGAGGATCGCGAAAAAACGCTGGTTGTGGTCCGAGCGAGCGTCCTCCCATCGAGTATGGACCGTGAATGCGCCGCGAAGAAATTTCCGGGTGTAACGTTTGGCCAGCTCTCCGGTATCCGTTACCTGCTCCTCCGGGATCGAAAAATACCTCGCTTGTTCGCGGACGCGCTCCATGTAGGTGTCGGCACTCTCCGGCGCATCGACCCAGTAGGTTCGGAAAATGTATTCCTGATCCTCGTGGCGCACTAGGAAGCTGTCCCCATCGTTGACCGGAGAATCCACCAGTCGGCACCCCTCAAGCGTCTCCCAGGGAGCGCTGGATTTCGGCTCGGCATGCGTTTGCAAAAGTAAGCCGCAGAGTAGAGCAAAAAAGAGAAAGGCAGGCATGAGTGCTTGTCTAAGGAATGCACCGGAGAGGCAAGAATTCTTGCACTATGGAACAAATTCGCTGTCTGTAGGTTTGAATTTTCATCGATGAATGCTCCAAGTCATTTTACTTCACTGGATTCCGCGCTGGGCAGCCTGCTGCCCACGGGCATCCAATTTGCCGTCGGCCCCATTCCGGAGGAGTCTCGTTTTCGATTTCAGGCCGAGGCGGACCGTATGCGTTCTGCCGGTGATTACCGTAAGCGTGAATTTGTAGCTGGCCGAGATTGTGCGCGTGCGGCGCTGGTGTCGATCGGCTTTGCTGAGGCCCCAATTCCCGCCGATGAAGATGGCGTTCCCGTCTGGCCCGAGGGTGCGCTGGCTGCGATCTCGCACTCGCGCGGTTACTGTGCGGCGGTGGCGGGCCGCAGGGCCGACTATCGGATTCTGGGTCTGGACCTGGAAAAGACCAACCGCTTGAGCCACTCCGCTATAAAGCGGGTGGTGCATCCGAACGAGCAAAGCTACGTCCAAGATGATCAGAAAAAGGCGACTTTGATCTTTTGTGCCAAGGAGGCCTTTTTTAAAGCCCAGTTCCCTGTCTGGCAGACGCATGGGAACTTTCACGACCTGGAGCTCGCGGTAGAGGATGGCGAAAATGGCGCAATGACGATTCAGAATCTAGGTGAACGTTTCCCGGATGAGTTGCGCTCGCTCACCTCAGATATTCAGTTCCGCTGTTGT
>Ga0307966_1003590_pt1 | contig 11655 bp, 7 predicted proteins | sample OrgLakmetagen646_FD_203141 | JGI IMG/M metagenome (GOLD analysis project Ga0307966, IMG submission 203141) | Saline water microbial communities from Organic Lake, Antarctica - #646 | ecosystem: Environmental > Aquatic > Non-marine Saline and Alkaline > Saline | place: Antarctica: Organic Lake... | reverse complement strand
GTGGTGTTGTTGCCGATCCCAAGGATGGAAAAGTCTATGTCTCAACCGATGCAGAGCATTCGATCTTAGTTTACAGTAAAGACGGTTCCTTCCTGAAATCGATTGCGCCGCAGTGCCGTGGTTTTCATGCCATGGATATTGGGCGGGAGAATGCCAAGACCGTCATCTACGGGGCACAGCTCCAGGATACTCTTCGGGTATGCAAAATTAATACTGAAGGGAAAATCCTTCTCGAACTCTCTGAAAAGACGCACCCTGATCTGCCCGGGGGGTGGAAGGGTGTGACCGGCGTTGCCGTAGCGCCTGAAGGTAGCATTTTTTGTTCAATGGGATACGGCTCGAATCTCATCCATAAGTTCACCAAAGAAGGGGCCTACGTCATGACTTTTGGTGGCAAGGGTAAGCCGGAAGACGGAAAAGTCGTCACCCGCACCAGCCATGGACTTAAAGTGGATACACGCTTCTCACCGCCGCGCCTGCTGGTCTGCGACCGGGAAAATCGCCGGCTATTTCATACCGACCTCAATGGTGAGTGGATCGGTGAGATCATCACCGGGTTGCGCCGACCTTGCGCGGTCTCGATCCATGGCGATATTTGCGCCATTGCAGAGCTTGCAGGCAGGGTCACACTGATCGATAAAAAAGGTGACATACTGACTCACCTTGGTGATAATCCGGACAAGAAGCAACGAGCTAACTTCAGGGTGGAGTTGCAGGACATTAAAGAGGGCCTTTTTACCGCTCCTCACGGTTTGACTTTTGACGCTGACGGTAATCTGTATGTGCAGGACTGGAATGCGAGCGGTCGCCTCACAAAACTTATGGCTTTGGAACATTAACTAGGTTGTCATTTTATCGGGATTTGTAATGCAGAAGACTTCGAATGTTAGGGTTATAATTGGCCTACTCGCCTTGGCGATTCTATGCGGCGCAGTATGGTTTGCCCTGCAGGGTCCTGCTCCAAGCGCAAGCACCGCGCACAAGGTTGATGCTGAGCAACTTGAACCTTTGGAGTCACGCTTAACTGAATCCGGCCAAATTCGCCCGCAGATGCTCGCGGCGGATGCACCGGTTGATTACAACTTTCACGTTAAGCCCATTTTATCCAATAATTGCTTCGCCTGTCACGGCTTCGATCCTAATACCCGCGAGAGCGGTCTGCGCCTGGATACCCGTGACGGTGCTACGACGAGCTACGCACCTGAGGGCGAAACACCAAAAATCGCGGTCGTTCCCGGCTCGCCTGAACAGAGCGAGATTTGGAAACGTATCATTCACCACAACGAAGAATTGCGCATGCCCCCGGTTGAGTCCAATAAGCCGAGGCTCAATGAAGAAGAAAAGTCTATCATCAAGCGCTGGATTACGCAGGGCGCGGAATACAAAACCCATTGGTCATTTATTCCACCAGAGAAGCCGGAAGCTCCTGAGGTCAAAAACGTCGACTGGCCACGCACCGAAATCGACAATCACGTTCTGGCAAAGCTGGAAAGCTTCGGCGCTGATCCGTCACCACAAGCCAACCGCGAGACGTTGATTCGCCGCGTCTCGCTGGACTTGACCGGCCTGCCGCCGACACCTGATGAGATTGATGACTTCCTGAAGGATGAGAGCTTGGATGCATACGAAAAGGTTGTCGATCGACTCCTGGCATCGCCGCACTACGGAGAACGCATCGCCCTCGATTGGATGGACGTCTCACGTTATGGCGATACCAATGCCCACCACGTTGATCTAGAAAGAACCAGCTGGCCCTGGCGCGACTGGGTCATTCAGGCTTTCAATGACAACAAGCCCTACGACGAATTCATCGTGGAACAGCTCGCTGGAGACCTTCTGGAGAATCCAACGCGTGACCAAATACTGGCTACGAGTTTCAATCGTAATCACCCCATCACCAATGAGGGTGGAGCGATTAGCGAGGAGTATTTAGCTGAATATGCCCACGATCGTGTGCACACCGTCAGCACCGCTTTCCTCGGTATGACCATGGCCTGCGCTCGCTGTCATGATCATAAATACGATCCTTTTACAATCGATGAATATTACAGTTTCTTCTCCTTCTTTAACAGCATCGACGAGAAGGGGCTGGAGTCTCAGAACGCGAAAGACGCTGAGGGATACAGACCTTACATCTTTCTCGCTGCAAATAAGCAGGACCAGCAATCACTCATTGATATCAAAGCATCTCTGAGTGACTTGGATAATGTGATTGCTGAAGTGAACTGGGAAGAAGAACACGAGCGCCTGGTTAAAGCGGAAGAGCTGGACTGGAAGCACCTTTCCCCCGCCTATAAACACGCTTTTTGGAACGGTGAGAAGGTCGAAGGTCCGAATTATAAATACCTGAAAGTGATAACGACTCCGGAACAGATTGAGGAGCGCAAAAAAGAGAAAGGTCTGCTAGAGTTTGATATTTCTTTAAAGGATGCAGCCGAAGGATCGAATCTGGTAATGATTCATTTTTATGGTTTGCAGATTGATCAGGTTGGTCCAAGTCGTGATCTCAAGACTGTAAAAGGTAAATCAATGGTCTCTGACTTGAGCCTCCATGTGGTAAAGGGGCCGGAGAAAAAACCGGAGATTATTAAATCGGTCGCTGTTGCTGAACACTGGACGAGCGATTCGCTACTAGGTAATTCGAATTCGGCAGCGAATGCTCTCGATCAAGACTCGTCGACGCTTTGGGAACAAGAACCGAGCGATCGCGCTTTAGTCGTGCTGCTTCGTCTCGAAGAAGCCTTGCCGACACCTGAAGAGGGGCACCTGAGGCTGGCCTTCCATCTGGAGAAAGGCAGCCTCCTTCCCGTGCAAAACAGTATGGTGCACGTATATGTCTCCAAGGGAAGTATTGGCCTTGCCGAATTGGCTGATCGAGTGAGCCCTTTCTCCCTCACAACGATTGCTCCTGATAGAGTTCGCAACCGTCACAAAGAGCAATTTGCATTGGAGTGGGCCGTGGCTAAAGAATCAAATTCTTCTGAACTCTTTGCTGATTGGGCGCAAACTCGTGATCAGTATTATTTGCTGGAGCAGGGCGCCGTGCGGGTCGCAGTTATGCAAGAAAAGCCTGAACCTACGCCGACCTTTGTCTTGGATCGTGGAGCATACGATTCACCCCTTAAAGACCGTCCAGTCGGGCGTATTGTTCCGGCGGCTCTCGGTGAGATGGATGCCGGGTATCCGCAGAATCGACTAGGGTTCGCCTATTGGTTAATTGAGGATAACAACCCGCTTACGGCCCGCGTGACAGTGAATCGCTACTGGCAAGTGATCTTTGGTAACGGACTGGTTCGCACCTCCGAAGATTTGGGCTTTCAGGGCGAGCTACCCAGCCACCCGGAGCTGCTTGACTACCTTGCGGTGGATTTCGTCGAGTCCGGATGGGATGTGAAAGGGTTGCTGCGCAAGATGGTGACTTCATCGACTTATCGCCAGCAATCGGTTCGCCGTCCGGAATTTGATCTGGTTGATCCGGAGAATCGCTTTCTGTCGTGGTTCCCCAGACAGCGGCTGCCAGCTGAGTTCATTCGCGACAACGCTCTGGCTGCTTCCGGTTTGTTATACCCCAAAGTGGGTGGTCCCAGCGTGAAGCCCTATCAGCCAGACGGGCTTTGGCGGGAGAAGACGATGCGGGCAAATAGTAACACCGGCACCTTTGCGCGTGGTAGCGGTCTCGATCTCTATCGTCGCGGCATGTATACCTTCTGGAAGCAGGTTGCGCCACCGCCGCAAATGGAGGCTTTTGACGCGCCGTCGCGTGAAGTGTGCATCACTAAGCGAAACACAACCAATACACCAATGCAGGCACTCGTGCTGCTTAACGACGAGACCTACCTTGAAGCTTCGCGTGCCATGGCTTCACGTGTGCTTAATGAAGTGCCGGGCGCTTGGGACGACGCACTCAATGACCGTCTTGTCCGCAGCTACCGTTACCTCACCGGGCGGCACCCGACTGAGAATGGACTGAAGACCTTGCGTAATCTCACGCTGGAGTCCTACGATGTGTTTTCTGCTGATGCCGAAAAGGCGAAAGGGTTTTTATCTTATGGCGCAAGCCCACTGGACGAGTCCGCTGATACTATTGAGCTAGCTACGCTGGCCTACACGGCATCGGCGATCATGAACCTCGATAAGACAATAACACGCGACTAGAGATTTAAACACATGGACCCGATCGAAGAGTATTGCCGGAACATCACCCGCCGTGAATTTTTTAGTAAAATGGCCGTTGGTGCCGGGGCCATGGCTTTTGGCGATCTGCTCATGCGGGATGGCTTAGCTGCTGCGGAGAATCCTCTGCAATACGGCCAGATGGGTGCCCCGCACATCGCGCCGAAGGCTAAGCGAGTCATTTATCTCTTTCAGAATGGCGGTCCTTCCCAGCTCGATATGTTCGACTATAAGCCGGGCTTAAAGGATAAGTTCGACCTAGACCTGCCGGATTCTATTCGTCAGGGGCAACGAGTCACCGGGATGACTTCCGGGCAGGCTCGTTTTCCGGTCGCGCCATCCGTTTTTGACTTTAAAAAATATCCGAATAATCAGGATGGTCTTTGGGTGAGTGAACTTTATCCACATACCGCGAGTATGGCCCATGAGTTGTGCGTCATGTATGGCATGCACACCGATGCGATTAACCACGTGCCGGGCATTACTTTCCTTCAGACCGGCCACCAGCAACCCGGTCGTCCGGCAATGGGCTCATGGATGAGTTACGGTCTCGGTAGCGCCAATGACAATCTGCCTTCGTATGTGGTTATGATCAGCCAGGGCTATGGCAACATGCAGGCCATTTCCTCCAATCTGTGGAGCTCAGGCTTTTTGCCCAGCGAGCATCAGGGCATCAATTTCCGCGGTGCCGGAGACCCGGTCCTCTATCTGTCTGATCCTAAAGGTATGAACCGAACGGATCGCCGACGCATGTTGGATGCCATCGTGGACATGAATCAGGAAGAATACCATAAGACCAATGACGACGAGATTATGGCGCGTATTGCGCAATACGAGATGGCTTACCGTATGCAGGTCTCGGTGCCAGAATTGACCAATCTCGACGATGAGGATGACGAGACGCTGGCGCTCTATGGACCCAATGTGAAGGAAGCCGGCTCCTATGCTTACAATTGCTTAATGGCCCGCCGCATGGCGGAGCGCGGCGTTCGCTTTATCCAACTTTACAATCGGGGCTGGGATCAACACGGCAACCTGCCCAACGAGATTCGTATGCAGTGTGAAGCCTCAGACCAACCTCAGGCCGGATTGCTCAAGGATCTCAAGCGTCGCGGTATGCTTGATGATACGCTGGTCGTGTGGGGCGGTGAATTCGGTCGCGGTGTTTATAGTCAGGGTAAACTGACCAAGGAGAACTATGGCCGGGATCACCATCCGAAATGTTTCACCATGTGGATGGCCGGCGGCGGTGTGAAGCCCGGTATCACTTACGGCCAAACGGATGAGTATTCTTACAATATTTTGGACGGTGGCATCCACGTGCATGATCTGCATGCCACCATGTTCCATCTGCTCGGAATCAATCACGAGAAGTTGACCTACCGCTACCAGGGACGCGACTTCCGCTTGACGGATGTTCACGGAAAGATTGTGAAGGATATCCTGGCTTAGCGCGCATATGGACTTCGTATCATTCCTGGGACGGCTGCACCCCGTGGTGCTGCACCTCCCGATAGGAGCACTTTTCGCTATTGTCGTCGCGGAGTTTTGGCTCCGCCGTTCAACGGCGCGTAAAGATCAGTCGCTTCTCTTTAGTCTCTACCTCTTCGCCGCGTTAACTGCGCTGACCTCAGTGGCTACTGGTCTGATCCTGAGTGAGGAGGATGCGTATGGAGGTTCGACACTGGATCTACATGAGAAGCTCGGTATCGCGACCGGCGTGGCGACCATCATTTTGGCTCTCCTGGCTTTGGTCGCATTTCGAGCGTCAGGTTCGGGTTTATGGACGAAAGCCCGCCAGCTAGGTTTAGCCTGCTCTCTTGTATTGATAACACTCACTGGCCACTTTGGCGCAGAGATGACACACGGCAAAGGGTTCCTCACTGAGTTTGGCCCTGCCTTCCTGCAGGAGAAAGAGGAAGCGCCTGAGCCAGTGGAAATTACAAAGGATACGACTGTCTTTGATGCGGCGATTTATCCGGTGTTGCAGACTTATTGTGTCTACTGCCACGATGCGGATGTCACTAAGGGTAAGCTCCGCATGGACAGCCCCGAGCTTATGCTCGCCGGTGGTAGCAGCGGGCCACTCTATATAGCCGGTGATATTGAGAATAGCCTGATGCACCAACGCATCCACCTGCCGCTTGATGACGAAGAGCACATGCCGCCGGCTAAAAAACCTCAGCCTAGTGAAGAAGAGATTGCTGCCTTGGTCTGGTGGATCGAGAGCGGCGCGTCCTTTGAATTGAAGTTGGCGGATGCTACTGTGCCCGAGTCCATCCGTGCGCTTATGCCGGCCACCACAGAGGGAAGTGCAGAGGACGCCTTTGTCCCAGTCGCTGAACTGGATCTTCAAGTCGTTCAGGAACTGCGCGATCAACTGCTCACTGTACAGCGCATCCAGCAGGGAGAAGACCGGCTCTGGATTAAATTCAGCGCTGTGGCGCCCACTGCTGGCGACGACTTTGTGGAGGAACTTTTACCGCTCTCGAATTTTGTCGTCTGGCTCGATCTCGCCCGAACGCAGATCACCGACGCATCGATGTCGACTGTCGCGAAAATGGCGAATCTGGAAGAGCTGAACTTGAATGCCTGCGGGATAACTGACGCAGGGATCAAGCAACTCGAAGGCCTGAGTCATTTAAAGAAGCTTAATCTCTCCGGAACCATGGTCAGCGAGGCTGCGCTGCCGACATTGCTCAAGCTGGAAGCACTCGAAGCCATTTACCTATTTCGAACCCAGTGGACGCCGGAAGGCGTTGAAGTCCTTCGCAGGATTAAGCCGGATGTGAAAATTGTGCTAGGTGAATAAACGTAGTGACAACCGTCCCGGTTGTCCGACCCCCCGGTGATCCTCCGTCATGGCACCGGCAGGCCACGTTGATACGACACAAGCGAGACGCTTGTGACTACGTAGCTACAGCTGCTTAATCCGGATGTTACGCAGCCAAAATGGCATGCCGTGATCCTGAAAGCCGATTTTGCCGGTGGCAGAGAGTGGTTGGCCGTTGATTTCGTGGGCGCTGAGATCAGTGGCGTCGTGAACCAGGACGCCATTAATAACTGCGGTGAGCAGGGATCCCTCCAGCTTAACGACGGCGCGGTTCCACTCGCCCGGTAGTCTCGACGCTTTGGCCAGCGGATCGCCGTGGGAGCGTTCCTTGAACATGATGATGCCCCCAAGGTCATGCCAGCCCAGCTTTTCCTTTTTGTGGCACTGGGTAAGCTGGAGTTCCAGACCCGAAGGCACGGGGTCGTTTACGTCGGACACTCGGAAATGAAAGCCGGAGTTGCCCCGGGGAGGGTTGAATTTAAATTCGAATTCGCAGATAAAATCCCCGTATTCACCGTTCAACCAGAGGTAGGAGCCAAAGCGACCCCAGCCTTTTTCACCAGCGCGCGGCTCGAGCGAAACCATTGTGCCGTCTGCCGTCCAGTTGCCTTCCGTGGTTACATTGGAAAGGTCACCATCGACAACGGTTTTCCATCCCGATTCAGTGGTCTCAACAGTTTTACAGCCGACACCGATGAGCAGTGTTGAAAGTGCGAGGATGAGCGGGAATGTAAGTGATGGTATTTTCATAAATTTGTCGAAGGGTCGCTTGTTCGTAGTGTAGATTTACCAGTAAGTGATCTGATGCAATCTTTCCACCAGTGCAATGAAGTCAACACACCTCGTTTTGGTATGGGTTGACTACACGCCAATTTTCAAATCATCTCAAGACTTACATTAAGCTATGATGCTATACCGATTCTCCAAACTGGGCTTTTGTTTAACGATTCTATTCGGTGCTATTGTGTTTGCGCCGTCGCAGTCTGAGGCAGCCAGTCGCTTGCAAAACTTCATTCAGTGGCTTTTTGAAGATGAAGAGGGGCTGGAGAATGTTCGCTTTGCTGAGGTGGTGGAGGCAGTGTCGTCGCATAGGGTGCTACCTGTTGACCCCTCTGATGCAGTGGATGCGCAGATGCTAGGCGCCGTCCAGTCAGTCGTTGTCTCGATCTTAGCAAGCATCGAAACCGGGCCGCATGTGATCCACGAGGTGGGGCGCATCAACGAGACGAGCCGCTACATCGAAAATGCATTGTTGGCAGGGCTGAATGCCGTCGAAGGTCTAACCTGCTCGATTCCACTGACAGCCTCCGGAGACTCGCAGCGCTCCGGATATCCTGATATGCGATTGCTCCATGAAAAGTCGGGTAGGGTGTTCTACCTCGATCCTAAAGTTTATAAGGCCGGCAGTGAAACCAGCAGCTTTCGCACCTTTTACTTTGAGCCGAAACAGAAGACCAACAAGATACTTGATGACGCTTCGCATTTGATTCTCGGTATCAGCCATAAGGGTAAGGTCGACGGGCGTTGGCACTTCAACAATTGGAAGCTGGTCGACCTAGCCGACTTTCGTGTCCGCCTCAAGGCAGAGTTCCAAGCGAGTAACCGGGATCTTTATCGAACTGAAGCCATTCTTCTAGATTCCAATTAATCCACTCGTATCACGACGATGCACCGGTAGCCGGAGAAATTTAGGGTGGTCCGCTTTGCTGGTTTCTTGATCTTGGAAATATAAGTTGAACCGTTATTCGGCTGCGTAGGGCTACGCCGGGACAAGTGGACGTGGATGAACTAAAAATTCAATTTCGCCTGATGGATTCATTTCTTATTCTGTTCTCCAGCATCGTCTGGAGCTACCTTCCGTTTTTTTAAGTCGAGCTCAAAGCTTCCGGCGCAGGCCATACAATCAATTTTGGTTCTTCGTAGATTCTTGTGAAACATCAGGGTTTAAGGTCGAGTTTGCCACATTGAAATAAGATAGCCACGCGGTAGTTCTCAAAGTTTCGAAAGCCCCTTGCATTCGCTTTGATGCTTTGGATCACACCGTTGAATCCTTCGGTAGTGGCGTTAGAGATGCGGTGTTTTAAGTAGGTGATAATGTTTTCAAAGTGGTCTTTTATCATCTTCGCGACACGTTTGACTGGCTCCAGCTTACTGCGCCGCGCCCAGCCATACCACTTGTTGAAGAACTTTCTGGCGCAGCCAGCATATGTGTAGTCCCAGAAGTGATCAAAGGTCTCCTTTATCGCATAAGCGCGTCCAACCTTCAGGCCGAGGGACTGCAATTCATTGAAACGATTCTGCATCTGTTCAGTGAGGTTATCAAAGCCTGTCAGCCAGATGTATTTGCTATTCTTAAGAGTGTGGTCCTTCTCCTTCGACAGTATTTTGTGCTCCTGTCTGCGGACTTTATCGATGGCTTGATTGAGGTGTTGGCTGATATGGAAGCGGTCGTGCACGATATCCGCATTCGGCAAATAGTGCACAGCCGCTTTGATGTAGGCGCGCCACATATCCATCGCGATCCCCTCAACATCCTTTAGCTGCTCATCTGTCAAAGTTCCGAACAGCTTCTCGCAGGCTGCCCCATCTCTGCCCTCGACCACGTCTAAAACCCGACTGCGCTGAAGGTCAGTCAGTAAGCTTACGTACTTGTGGCCTTTACGAAAACTCTTCTCATCAATGCCCAAGTGCTTGATCGGTGCCGAGTCTCTGCGTTCCAAGCCTCTGGCTACGGCTCGTCTTTTGATCTGGTTGACCTGGTGCCAGTTCAGACGCATCAGCTCAGACGCAGCCTTGACGCTGGAACAGGCCTGAAGCACCTCTATCGCAAATGCCTCAAACAGCAGAGTGAACCTGGAGCCCTTCCCGGCCCAAGGCACACGCAAGGTCTTTACCCCGTGTTCCGGACATTTGCAGCGCGGCACCTCGCAGCGCAGGATAGTCTCGAACTGCATCGTATCCAAATGTCGCCACTCGCGCATCTCACGATGGTCGTAATGGACACAGTGCTGACCGCACTCCGGGCACTCCATCGACTGCGATAGATCGTAGCCGATCTCGACCACTACCTTCTTAGCGGGCAAATCCAGCATTACCGCCGAAACCTTCCACGCCCCAGTTAAACCCAACAATTGCTCGTAGTGCTCTTCTTGTGATGTCATTGCACTCTTGAACATCGAAGCCGCTTTCTTCACAAGATTTTACGAATAGCCAATAACGATAATAGGACACAATAAAAGAGCGACATACACTGAACCAAATAATTTACTTTTCATACGTAGCTTTCCGACCTACTCACAGTCGCCTCCCTCATCATTGTCGTTAAGCAAGTCGTTTAAATCCATAAGTGAGCTGACTCTTCCAGCTGTTTTAGCGGCATAGTCTAAACCTGTTGATAGCGGTGTAATACCCCTGCCCATGGCCAAGCCAACATAACCAGGCCCAAACTCGCTGAACAAAACACGTTGCCCAAAAGTTGTAGAGATTCCTTCTGCTCGTGCTCAAACCAAGGGCGCCGCCTCCAAGAAAAGAAGCTACATCTCGAGTCGCTCCACCAATGAATTGGCTAGCCTGAAGCGACTTATCACACGAAGAGTCATAGCCTCCTGCAGCTTCAAGTGGATCGACGAACGGAACGACTCCATCGACAAACCCCATAAAGCCTTGTCCGGTGCCTTCAATACCCGAAATGATACTGCCGCCAACAGTTCCATTTGATGGGTTTACAATCGCATCACTCCAGTAATCGACAATGAACTGCCCCGGATACAGTCCGAGTGGATCGTAACGCATGATCGGATTATTCCCAACATACGCATACAGATTCAGTCCGCCGTTTTCAGCGATGGGATCACGCGAGAGCCACATGCCGAGTTCAGGGTTGTAGGCGCGGTAAAGCGTCAGGTGCAGGTCGCTAGGTGAGAGATAGAAATGCCCCGTGTAAAGGAAGTCGCTTTCGACACCTGTTCCGCCGAGCTTTCTTATTTCACCCCAAGGTGAATAATCATAAATCGATTGGATCGTGAGTCCGTCGGAAGCGACAACCTCGCGGATCGAGCCGAGATGATCGCGAGTGTAAAAGTAGTCGTTGCTGCTTTCTTCAAAGCCATTACAGAAGAGCCTTAAATCTAGAGGATCGCATTCGATCAAAGAGCGTTCATCCACGAGGAGCTGTTGCTGGCGTTTTATCATAAATTGGCATCACTGGCACACATGCTAATGGTTGGCATGTGGGTTCACATGGCTGGCGTGTGGAGTCATTTTTTCAGGAGTTAGAGTGACGTGATTCTAGGAATCTACTTCGACTTGCTCTTGAAAATAAAGTAAACGCCGCAGCTACCTGTGCAAATAAGAACGTCATACTTGCCGACTCCGGAACTGATGAAAGTTCGATGCTATCATTGTCAATTTGAAAAGTAAACGCAGCGAATTGACCTCCACCCTCATTCTGGAAATTGCCAGAAATAAATTCTGCGTCCTCAAAACTGATGTCTCCATCCCCATGAGGTAATTCTGGGCTATCAAATAGGTCTAAAAGAATGCTAGACTCTCGGAACTCAAATTGAAAGTTATACTGCCCAAGGAAAGATGGAAATAATGTGGGTTCGGTTCCAACCGCGTCTAATTGAAAGCGGTCTTCGGGGACGGTA
>Ga0307966_1003589_pt1 | contig 11662 bp, 6 predicted proteins | sample OrgLakmetagen646_FD_203141 | JGI IMG/M metagenome (GOLD analysis project Ga0307966, IMG submission 203141) | Saline water microbial communities from Organic Lake, Antarctica - #646 | ecosystem: Environmental > Aquatic > Non-marine Saline and Alkaline > Saline | place: Antarctica: Organic Lake... | reverse complement strand
ATATTCCCCATCCGTTTCCACCTGGCTGCAACTATACACAAGGCAGAACGTGAGAAATATACATAAAATGATTCCTGCCTTTACTACCGAACTTGAAAATTGAAAATAGTTCTTATGCATCACTAACTTTACCGGGTTCTTTCATTCCAGATATTTGATTACTAAAAGACAACATATTTGAGCACCGGGCCTCATTTATTTACAATGCTCTACAACATGTTCCTATTTTCAAGCTTGTAATGATTCTTATCTATTCTTTCAATAACTGCTCCGAGGCTCTGAATACATAACTCCCCGCCCCCTCTGTTGCCCCTTCCGTATCCTTATACTGCTCAAACAGTGATTGAATTACTGACGAAAGTGAAGCAGGAAACGACTCAGTATCGATCGCCTCCAGCATATTCAATGCCCGCAGCTTTACATGTTCGTCACGGTTCTGGAGAACTTCTTCTATAATTCGAAAAGCAACGTCTTGTCGACCTATTTCATACAGTGCTTCAGCAACAGCTACCCGTACCACTCCTGATGGATCATTGGTCTTTTGTATCAATTCTTCCGCATAATCGGATGCCTGATCTTGCGCATTCACCAGTCCCATCGCAGCCCAAAACCGTACCGAAGGATCCTCATGATCCAACCGTTCTGCAAGCCGAGTGATATTTTCATGTGCATTAAGAGAAGCCATTTCAGCAGTTTCGATAATTTCTTCAAGCGGAATATTATCCTCCCGAACTGCTTCGTATAACGTACGTTCTCCACGCACGTCATCAATAATGCCTTCCGGGATGAATCCCAAGTCGTTCTTGTTACGAATCCATTCTTTATTGGCATTCCGCAGACGTTTCAGATCATCTTGATACTCCGGGTTTTGTGCCAGGTTGTGGACCGTATATGGATCCTCCGCCAAATTGTACAGTTCTTCGGCGGGCTTTTCCTCAAAAAAGCGCCGCTGTATTTCATTAAGATTACCTTTTTGATACTCCTCTTCCCAACTCTGCATCGTTGGTGCTCTCCATAAGTACCACAGGTGCTGCCCGTATATGCGCTGAGGCATATAATTTCTTACATACAACATATCCTTGTCGTGTACCGCCCGCACCAAATCGTAACGCTCATCCATTCGACCGCGATAGGTATGGACATATTCCCGGGGTTCCTCTGCATATTTCCCCAAAAATGGTTTGCCATCCATATATTCAGGCGGCTCGATACCGACCAAACTCAGCACCGTGGCAGGGAAATCCACAAAGGAAACCAGTCGGTCGGTTCGCTTTTCATCGGGTGCCAAATGTTCGTACTTGGGCGGGATATAAACAATCAGCGGAACCTGTAACCCCCGTTGATTCATAAATCGCTTTGAACCGGGCACGGCGCCACCGTGATCACCATAATAAAAGACGATGGTATTTTCGGCCTCACCCGACTCTTTCAGCTCGTCAAGTATTTCTCCGACTTGCTCATCCATCCGCGTGACCTCATCATAATAATGAGCCCAGTCTTTCTTAATCGCTTCCGTCTCCGGATGATACGGGGGCACAGGCGCCTGCTCCGGATCGTGGATTAATGTATCAATCGGATCGTGCAGGCTGCTTTCATGACTAACAAAAATATTACGGACATGGAAAAACGGCTGTCCCTCGTCCCGGTCCCTATAATGCGCCTCACCGCTGGATACATCCCATGCTTCCGGCTGATCAACGGTATTATAATCCTTCTTTTGATTGTTGGTAGTATGATAACCGGCCTCCTGCAGATACTTTGGGAAAAATTGAATATCTGGCGGAATCGGATAGGTGCTCCGCATATTTTCAGTGCCCATCCGGTTGGCATACGTGCCCGTAATCAAAGTAAACCGAGCCGGTGCACATACAGGCGTAGTGGCGTAGGCATTTTCATAGACCGACCCCCGATCGGCCAGCCGATCAATATTGGGGGTCTCGGCATACTCATCACCATACACTCCCAAAATCGGACTGTTATCCTCGCTGGTAATCCACAGGATGTTCGGTTGGGATGAGTCCTCAAGTGTCTGTCCATCACACCCATAAAGTGTAGCAACTAACAGCATGATTAGTACTGGTTTTAAAATACCTTCCCAACGTCCTCTCCCTGTCGAATTCATTTTTTATTTATTAACCGTTAAACCGGATTAGATTCAAAGTGTTGTCATAGTATTGTTTAGTAATGCAGATCCAGATAATCTTTTGCCTCAAGCGAGTTAATATACTCATTAGTATGCCCACAAGTGAGTTGACGGCCTTTTTAAGGCCATTAAGCCGCATCAAAACAGTCCCAATTGACCAAATTCTACATTATTTGAAAGAATAAGATTTAAAATCAGAAATTTGGGAAATCGAGGATAATTCAATTCGCCCAAATTGGGCTGGTAAGGATATGTTTTCCCGGTTATCAGATAACTTAATGGCTAATGCTCATACATTAGATTTTTCATTTTCTTTACGACATCCGCATAGTCCGGATCATCAACGAGATTACGTGTCTCCTCGTAATCTTCAAGATAATCATAAAGCTCTCGAGCTATAACCTGATTACCTGGTTCTGGATGGGAGAAATTGGTTCGATCCCATTCCGGGTTTACAACCCACTCGGTATAACGGTACCGTTCGTTTCGGATAGAGTATCCCATTCCATTGGGATCGCCATGAATATTCCTGGGATATTGGCTGAGCGCATAGGGCTTCCAGTCCGACTCCGGATTCTCCATAAGTGGTACAAAACTTTGTCCCTGAACCATTTCATGCATTTCCAAACCTGCAAACTCCACAAGGGTTGGAAATATATCGAGTAGTTCCACCGGTCGTGTAACCACAGTTTCGGAGAACAGTTTCGGATGACGAAACATTAAAGCACTGTGATTGGCCTGTTCAAAATTGGTGTGTTTGCACCACATCCCATGATCCCCCAGATGGTATCCGTGATCCCCAAAAAGCACAATAGCGGTATTATTATCCAATCCAGTCTCTTCCAGCGCATCAAGGATAATTCCTACCTGTGCATCTATAAAGCTGACTGAAGCATAGTAACCATGCAACAACTCTAACTGTTTTTCTTTGGGAATAGGTTGTCCCCTTCCTGGTATATCAGGATAGTTACGAAGCTCCCAGGAATCCTGATACGCAAAATCTGGCGCTCCTTCCGGCATATCGGTGAAATTTGGGAGTGAAAGTTCAGACCGGTCGTACAGATCCCAATATTTCCCGGGTGCGGAAAACGGCAGATGCGGTCGAATAAAACCAATCGCATAAAAAAACGGCTCTTCAGTTTCTGCCTTTTCTCGCATGGCCTCTACCAGTTCCATCGCCATATGACCATCCGAATAAGCAATATCTGGTACATCGGCGATTTCAACTGATGGTCCTCGGGTAAATAGATAGCGTTCAAGACCTTGAAGGCCTCTTTCTTCAGCAAACTGATCACGCATCGTACTATAGGCAATATTGTCTTCATCGGTGTAATCCTTATGCCCGCCCATATTCCAACCTTCGGTCCAGGCATACGAATCATATGTATCTGTCTCAGGACGAAGATCATGTTCTCTTCCTCGCCCGGGAAAATGAAATAACTTGCCCCAGCCCCTTGTCTCATAGCCATTTTCCTTAAAGTGCTGAGGGATGGTTACCACATCAGGAACCGTTTCACGTACATGAGTATTCAGATCATATACACGAGTGGAATCCGGGCGCAGACCTGTGAGCAGACTGGCACGGGAAGGAGCACATATAGCCTGCTGACTATAGGCATTTGTAAACAGAATGCCTTCGTTGGCCAGCCGATCAATATTAGGCGAGTGAATAATATCATGCCCGTATACATTCAGCATAGGCTTGAGATCATCCACTGAGATGAATAGGATATTCATCTGATCTTTGTCTGTACTGCCTACAAATAAAAACAGGGCCGCTAAAGAGAATAGAATTTTGGATATATGTCGGAAAATGGGGAATACATTGTTAATCATAAATACCGAAAAATGTAGACGTTGTTGTTAATTAAAAAAAGTATCCAACCATATTGATAATCAACAGCGTCCTAAACGTTTAAAAAATTAGGGCACGAGATTGAGTGTGTCTCAAAGTATAATTGAATTTGCACAACACGAATCAACCCTTGCCCTGAATAGAAATCATAACAAATCCATGAGTTGAATACTACAATCTTCCATTTATAATCTGATTATGAGCGTAGTCCACAGCTCTTGCAGCAAGTGCCATATAGGTTATGCTGGGATTTTGAGTGCCTGCACTGGTCATGCATGCTCCGTCAGTGACAAAAACATTTGAAACTTCATGCATCTGATTCCATTTGTTCAAAACACTGGTGTTCGGATTGTGCCCCATCCGGGCCGTACCCATTTCATGAATGCATGCCCCTACTGCTGTTGCGCTGTTGCTGGAAGTTATATCCGTGCAGCCGGCAGCTTCCAGCATCTCAACAGCACATTGGACCCCGTGCTCCCGCAATTTTTCTTCGTTTTCGCGCAGTTGGGCGTCAAACGTAATGATTGGAATACCGTACTTATCGGTTTTATTGAAATTCAGGTACATTTTGTTTTCGTGATAGGGCAGAAGTTCTCCAAAGCAGGTCATTCTGATAAGATAAGAACCGGGTTGGAAAACTACATCCTTCAGGCTTTTACCAATAGCGCCCTCTGGTATATTGTTTATCCGGCTTGCGCTTCCCTGGTATCCAAACCCACGCTGATAATCAGGTCTCATGGAATTTTCATCGATATTTGTAAACCGGGGAATATAGAATCCAACTGGTTTACGACCCGAATAATAGGTCTCTTTGAGACCCGGCAGGATACCTGACGCCCCCATTCCATAATGATGATCCATTATATTATGGCCCAGTTCGCCACTTGAATTTCCAAGACCGTTGGGGAATGCTTCTGATCGGCTGTTCAGTAAAATAGCTGTTGTGCCAACCGTACTCGCATTACAGAATATAATACGGGCTGAAATCTCAACTTCGTCCCTGGTTTCTGCGTCAATCAGGCGGACCCCGGAAGCTTTTTGTTGGTTTGAATCGTAAATAATTTCTTTTACAATACTGTTGGGACGTATAGTAAGGTTACCTGTTTCTTCAGCTACAGGTAGAGTTGCTGATTGACTGCTGAAATAAGCACCGAAAGGGCAGCCACGCCAGCATCTGTCGCGCGTCACACATTGCCCCCGACGCCCTTTATGCACCTCGGGATCATATTCAGACAGGTTGGCGACCCGGCCCGGAGTTACCACTCGCTCCGGATATTTTGCGGCAACGGTATCACGCAGATGCTGTTCTGCGCAGTTAAGCGGAAAGGGTTTCAAAAATTTTCCATCGGGAACCTGTTTAAGGCCTTCTGCCTGCCCGCTTATACCCACAAATGGTTCAACATAATCGTACCAGGGTTCAATATCCGCGTATCGAATGGGCCAATCGATAGCTATGCCTTCTTTTTTATTAGCTTCAAAATCGATGTCACTCCACCGATAGCAGTGACGTCCCCACATGAGTGAACGTCCGCCCGTATGATGTCCCCGGATCCAGTCAAATCGGGCATCTTCATCATAAGGATATTCATCATCTTTATTGATCCAGTGCTTGTTATCCTGCCTGACCCACCATGGAAGACGATCCTGCTTTTTATAATGCTTTTTAATCTCTTCTTGAGGAACTCTGTTTTGATGGGGCAGGTCCCAAATGTCTTCGTTTGCCGTGGGATATTCACCATGCCTGACCATCCGACCGCGTTCAAGAATCAGTGTTTTATATCCTTTCTTGCATAATTCCATAGCCGCATAACCGCCGCTAATACCCGACCCAATGACTATGGCATCAAATTCCTGTTGAATAGTTTTTTCCATTCTTAAATTGCCCACGCTTTATAGTTAACATCTTCCACTGATATACAAGGTTCATATTCGCCGGGAATAGGCAAATAGTTTAGGTAATTTTTTCCAATCTCTTCTGTTGTAAGGTAATAAGCGACCGTTTGCTGTTTTAACTCTTTAAAAACCAGACGGGCATCCGAAAGTTCGTCTTTCTGACCGAGTTCTAATTCACTGAGCATTTCTTCCCGCACAGAAGGCTCAAGTTGTAAAAAATTCTGCTGGTTAAGATAGGCTTCAAGATCCGCCCATTGATTCCTGAAATTATTTTTAAACTCCTCTTCAAATACCAGGCCTATCATTGAATCAATAGTGTAATGTACGTCCACATCGGTTGCTGAAGGGCTGTCGGTTCGGGGTAAAATTGTATCGGTAAGTAACGTAAGCCATTCAAACTGATCGGCATCAAAAAAATGGAGATTTGAAACAGCGCCAACCTCGGCTTGTTTTGAGCAGCCGGACAAAAAAGCTGTAGCAAAAGGTGCGGAGATAGCTCCGCCCGTTAATAGGGCCGTATATTTCAGCATTTGTCGTCTGTTCATGGGCGATACCTTGATCGTATATTAATTTTGATATTTTTCATCATGTTTACTATTAGAATAAATCAGAAGTCCCATTTATTCAATCAAAAAGCCAAAAATTAATTGTAGAGTCTATTTTTGAATATAATTGCATTTCTCTTTAATCGTTGAATTATATTTGGAGTTCAAAATACTGCAGAGTCTGGAAGCTTTAATCAGTTCATTAATAGCTTTTCCGAAGCATTGAAGAGATAAATTCCCATTCTATCTTTAATTCTTCATAATTTTCCGGGTTCTCTTTTGTTCATTCCTTTTCTATCCGAAAGATCGTCTCCAAGGTCTTCTCTGGCCTCTTCCGCAAGTTTCATTAACTCTTCTACTACTTCCGGATTCTGTTCAAATACATTATACCGTTCACCGGGATCCCGACGAAGATTATATAGAGCTATCTCGGTTGAGACTAAATGCCTATCACCCGAAAGTCCATTCTCTCCAGGCGGTTCATCCTCATAAGTCCTCCAATGGTGAGGAAACACCAGTTTCCATTTACCCTTCAAGACGGCTTCAAGATCATTCTGATTATAATAGAAAACTAAATGTTCACGCGGTTGAGAATGGTTATCACCCTGGAGCAAATGAAAAATATCAACACCGTCTATTTTATTTTCAGGAAGTGCTGCACCAGTAATAGATGCAAAGGTTGGTAACAAATCGATTGTTGCAGCCATTTTATTATTTATAGACCCAGAAGGAATTACGTCCGGCCATAGAAGAATTGCAGGAACACGTACCCCTCCTTCCCAGGTGGTTTGCTTGCCTTCCCGGAGTCCACCAGCCGACCCTGCATGATCTCCAAAATTTAGCCAAGGCCCATTGTCACTGGTGAAAATTACAAGCGTATTATCTGCCACACCCTTTTCATTCAACGCCTGCAGGACTTGCCCTACTGACCAGTCGATTTCCATCATCATATCGCCATACAAACCTTGATCACTTTTACCTCTGAATTTCTGTGAGACACCCAATGGCACGTGAGGCATCGTATGTGCAAAATATAGGAAAAAAGGTTGCTGTTGACGCTCGATGAAATCGACGGCCCGCTGGGTGTACCGCGTAGTAAGCTGGTCCTGGTCTTGCTGGTCGCGAATATACTCCACATGCTCATTGCCCTCGATAAGCGGCAGGGGCGGCATCTTTGCATGGAAGCTTGTTGTGTCCGTAGCCGGGGTCCCGTCGTAGTTTACCGGCCACATGTCATTGGAATAGGGCAGGCCAAAATATTCATCAAATCCATGCTGAAGAGGTAGAAACTTTCTGGCATCTCCCAAATGCCACTTTCCAACCATACCTGTAGCATACTCTTGTTGTTTAAGCAGCTCCGCAATTGTTTGCTCCTCTGGATTCAAACCAATTTGGGAATCCGGGAATAATGCCCCCGTAATCCCAATCCGATTTGGATAAGTGCCGGTGAGTAATGCTGCTCTGGATGCACTGCAAATAGGAGATACGGTGTAGAAGTTAGTAAATCGCATCCCTTCCGAAGCCATTTTGTCAAGATTAGGAGTTTGATAGTCAATAGCTCCTGTTGATCCAAGATCTCCATAACCCAAGTCATCCATAAAAATCAACACAATGTTTGGATTTTCATCAGGAGCTGCCTGAGCTTTAATCTCCTTAAACCCACTCAAACCGAAAAAAAACAGCAGAGAAAGTGTTGCCAGAGCAAAAATATTAAAGTTTTGAATGAACCGACTTAAGTGAACGGTATCCATATTTTTTCTTTGGTTCTGTTTTAATTTTCACGGTTGCGTTGTTGTTTTAATATCAAATTGCCTGATCTGGACATCGCTTCAAATTCAGTTTGAAGACCTTAATCATCCGTCTGGGTCATCCACTTATTGAGCTGCTTATCCAACTTTTTTACTCCCTTATTATAGTGTGGATCTCCGGCCAGGTTATTTAATTCAAACGGATCTTCTTGTAAATCATATGGCCCAATTTAGGCTACAAGCTTTTTATGTCAAATTCAATATTTCACTCCATTCTAACTGTGCAAGTATGCCAATCAGCTTGTTCACAAACCATACTTGCCCAGCAATTAAATGGAAAAACTGTAATTCAGATGAGCAGCCGTCCTCATGTTTGCTGAAAAAATCTTCACCTTACAAACATTTCAAAAACAGCTGTTTAGGTGTAGGTGATCGCTGTTTGAGTTCACATATATAGCATTTTTATCTATAAATAATTATAATCTGAGAATATCAATTCTACATTTTGGGGAGATTTAATATGAGCGCACGACTATTTTTGCTGGCCATAGCACTACTTTCTTTTTGCCAAATTTCAACTGCTCAATATGTTCAGGAATGGGGGGATGTTGCATTCGAACAGTGGGACATCAACTCCTTCGAGAATGATGATGATGCACACTCCATTATCCTCTTTGATGTCGGCGAATCATACGTTGATAGAGATGTCGAAATAATTTACAAGCGACATAAGCGAATTAAGATTCTGAATCCTGAACAGTCGGATTTTGCAGAAATTCAGATATCTGTATATGATGATAATTCAGTACAGCGATTGAGAAGCGTATCGGCTCACACTATCAACAGAGGCCCGGACGGTGAGCTCAACACTATTAAGGTTGATGGAGATCAAATATTTACTGAGGACAGCGGCAACTGGGAAGTCACATCGTTCACCTTCCCTGCACTTGAACCCGGATCCATCATCGAATACAGGTACGAGATCTCATATAAAAATCCGGCAGCTCTCCCCGACTGGACGTTTCAGCACAGCTCACCCATTCTGCATAGCGAATACCGGGTGCTGGTTCCCGACTTTTTAGAATACAGATCATACAGATACGGATTGCTACCATATGAGCAGCTAAGTAGTGATGATAACGAAGACTATATGAATGAAATGAGGAGCTACGCAAACCTGGCGCCGGCTATGTCGGATTATAAATTTTACAGGACCGTACTGAAAAATGCCCCTGCCATTCGATCGGAGCCCTATGTTACCTCTCTTATAAACTATAAAAATCACATGAAGTATCAGTTCAGCGGCTATACTAACAGTGATGGCTTCTATGAAAGCTATATGAATACCTGGAAGGAGATATCGGAAGAGCTGTTAGATTCAGATCAGTTTGGGAATTCGATTACAACGCGGAGAAGTATGCGCAGATCTACTGAGGAGATTATTGAAGGCATCGATGATGATCTTGAAAAAGCACGGGCCATCTACGATTATGTAACAAAAAAAGTGCAGTGGAACGGCAATTACAGCTTTACGACAACCGACCGTGCAGATGATATACTGGAAGATCTGAGCGGAAATTCATCGGACAAGGCAATCCTGCTTCTTAGCATGCTGAGAAGTGCTGACTTAACCGCTGACCCTGTTCTCATCAGCAGAAGAGAACGTGGCAGAGTTGACTGGAATTATCCAACCCCTAACTCTTTCAATCACACACTTGTACTTCTTCAAGTTGGTGAAGGGATGATACTCCTCGATCCGATTGATGAGGTAATTCCGTTCGGTATGTTAAACCCTTCCTCAATCAACGGCACCGGATTTCTGATTACAGAAGATAATTCTCAGATTGTCGATATTTTACCCGATAACCTTAGTACAATACGAACAACAACGCTTCTCTCAATTGATGAGCAGGGACATGTTACCGCTGAACTTAGATCAGATTATTACGGCTACGATGCGATTATTCACCGGAAACTTGCCGAAGATGAAGATGAACTGACGTACCTGGAAGAGAACCATCTGGAAAACGCGCCCGGTTCAGATATACTGGAACATGAACTGTTAAATCTTGAGGATACTTCCGAACCCCTCATTATTAAAGCAACAGTGAAATCTGATCAATACGCCACCGTTGCCGGTGATATGATTTATATCAACCCGTTTTTTAAAGACAGAATATCAGAAAACCCATTCAGTAATCCGGACAGAGAATTTCCTGTTGAATTTAATTTTGGGACAAGCAAGCAGTACATAGCTACAATCAACATTCCCCAGGGTTATGAAATCGTTGAAGTACCTGAAAACAGATCATCGCAATTCTCCGAAAAGGCCCGATTTTCGTTTATTCAGCAGGTTTCTAATAATATTATCCAGATGAGATTGGGTATTGTTAATAACGAAATTGAAGTTGGAACTGAACGCTATGATGAACTGCGAAGCTACTACGCGTCACTTACAGAGTTTTTTAATCAGCAGATTGTTCTGCGTAAATCAGATAATTCGGCTGAGATGAACCCGGAAGCTGAGTCCGGCAACTAACTATTTTGTGGAAGTCCCTTATGACTGACAGGCACTATTTCTTTCTGCTGATCTTTTTCATGCTATCGCTAAACTCTTTTTGTGATGCAGTTGCACAAGGATACGACTACATGAATCCAGATCCGGCTGCGGCATCTATCAGTCCGGATCTTCTTGAAGATGCAAATGCTGTTATCAGGCTTCATCACAGAAAGTTTGAGCTGGAGGGCCCGGGCGAAGGACGCATGTACGTAAAGAAAATGGTAACCATCCTAAACTCCGATGGATTGTCTCATGCATCCATCCGTATTCCTTACAACAGTTTTGCTGATGTGAGCAGAATTAACGGCACCCTTTACAATGCCAGCGGTGAAGAGGTTCAATCCATCAGAAACAGAGATTTTGATGATGAATCGATGATATCCAGCTTTTCGCTTGCTGAAGATTCAAGGATCTTAAAAGGTGACTTTACACACCCTGTTTATCCCTTTTCAATTGAGTACAGCTATCACATCGATTACTCAGGATATATTCAGCTTCCGGCCTGGGTTCCTATTTCAAGTGAAAAAACGTCACTTGAACTCGGAGAGTTGCTGGTCGTGATGCCTGCGTCGCTCGACTTCGATTACAGGAAATACAATATTCCTGAAGAGAACGAATATTCGTTTCAAGACAGCGATCAGTCCAGGTACCGCTGGGAATTATCGAGTCTCCCCCCCATTAAAAGAGAGGTTATGGGGCCGCCATGGTTCCGGCTTTTTCCTGCTGTAGTCATGAAAACCAACACCTTTCAAATGGACGGCAATCCGGGAAATATGGAGTCTTGGTCAGCTTTTGGAAGCTGGTTCGGAAATCTTTGGCAGGGACGTGATGAACTGCCTGATTTTGTAAAAGAAGAAGTTGACCAGATGGTAGCGGAGTATGGGATAACCCGGGAACTTATCGGCGCGCTCTATTCCC
>Ga0307966_1003588_pt1 | contig 11668 bp, 11 predicted proteins | sample OrgLakmetagen646_FD_203141 | JGI IMG/M metagenome (GOLD analysis project Ga0307966, IMG submission 203141) | Saline water microbial communities from Organic Lake, Antarctica - #646 | ecosystem: Environmental > Aquatic > Non-marine Saline and Alkaline > Saline | place: Antarctica: Organic Lake... | reverse complement strand
GGGTGGGTGTGGGTGGGTGGGTGTGGGTGTGGGTGTGGGTGTGGGTGTGGGTGTGGGTGTGGGTGTGGGTGTGGGTGTGGGGGTGAACTAGCCGTATGTGCATGCACTGCTGACCATTCTTAGACAGCTTTGCCTGCATTACACTTTCATACTCATTGGCCCACTCTGCATCATTCTTACACACACATACACACACACGCAAACACACACACACATACGCACACACATAGCTGTCCATATTATAGCGATGCCGGTGCCTCATTCCCAAACCTCTCATTTCCTGCTGGTCCGTTCACGTGTGTGTATCAAACTCAACATGCTAGGAACATACCGTGCTGCAACAAAACTCTGTGTGTGACCCTCCCCTGGGAACAGTGCCTCTGTCCCGAACCTCTCATTTCCTACTGGTCCGTTCACGTGTGTGTGTGTGTGTGTGAACTAGCATGCTAAAAACATAACGTGCTGCAACAAAACGCAGTGTGTGCCCTTCCCCTGGGGACAGTGCCTGCGTTCCTTCAGCGGCAGCGCTGGCAGCAATGGTGGGCGCCGTGCACGATGCACTTGCGTTTGAGGTTGGCTTACAGGTGGGAAGAGTGATATGTTTCTTCCATCCACGATGCACTTGCGTTTGAGGTTGGCTTACAGGTGGGAAGAGTGGTATGTTTCTTCCATCAGCCTGTGAGCAATGCGTTTCATCAGCCTGTGAGCAATGCGTTTCATCAGCCTGTGAGCATTGCGTTTCATCAGCCTGTGAGCATTGCGTTTCATCAGCCTGTGAGCATTGCGTTTCATCAGTCCGTGAGCAATTTGTGACAGCGCACGATGCACTTGCGTTTGAGGTTGGCTTACAGTTCAGAAGAATGAGTACAAGTGTATGTCTGTGATTATATGGGCCTGTGAGCGGTGCAAAAAAGTATAAAATGCGCTTGTGTTTGAGGTTAGGTTGCGTGTGTGTTCGCATGTGTTTGAGTATGTGTTTGTGTGTATGCTTGTGAGGCGAGCGCGTAGCTAGATTTTTGATGCAACGTGCAAGAGGGCATATTGTGCCTGACAAGTTAGGCTTTGCTTGCCTTTGAGAAACGAGAAATTGGAAATGCAGGTACGTGTGGTATGTGCCATTGATTGTTATAAGGAGGAAATGTTACACATGGTTCATGTGTGTAGGATAGCCATGCATGTAGGGTTGGCCGCAACTGAATACATACACCATATATGACCATATATTCGGTGAGTTCCCTGCCAGAAATACCGTCTAGGTACGCACCGCATATATATGGTCCTAGCCAACCCTACAAATTTGCCTCAAGTGCACGCACAGATGCTCTCTGCATCTGTAAGCAAATTACTTGATAGAGATGCATTGCTGCAAGGAGCGTTCTGGATCAATGAAGATGAGGGCAACTCAGATTGGAGCGTTGATCTGATCAGATCAGATATGACAAGAGTATTGATTCTCATGAATGTGAGTGCAAGAACGCTCGCCGCGCAATATTTCATGACCCAACGGCTTTGTGCGTGCACACACACACACACAAACACACACACACGCACACACACACACACACACACACACGCACACCACACACGTACACACCCTGTGACAACAATTTGCCGCAGGCTTCATGGGCTGAGGCCTCCTTAGATTGGGCACTCCACTGCCGCAGCAGGCATCTGTCCTGCAGGTCCTTCCAGGTGGGTTTGTGTGTGTGTGTGTGTGCATCTGTCTGTTTAGATGTGTGCTCCTCTGCAAATTTTGACTCACTCACCACATTTTCCTGTCCAACAATAAATCCTGCATCCAAGTGATTGTACACTTACATTCACACAAGGGTGTGCATGCGTGAACACACACACACACACACACGCAGGTATTCCGTGCCCTACGCCCCCAGCTCACCTCTGACGTGTGCTGCACACTCCTTGTGGCACTGCATCACTGCTTTGCCGCCGCAGCCACCTCCACCATCATGCCCCCCTCAAGTAGCGGAGCTGGTGAGAGTCTGGTGCCATTGGATTGCAAACGCGTTATGCCTTTTTGATTACAATCAGCCAAAGATTTGTATGATTGAGATGTGTGCTTGAACAGAGGCCCTTCCTGAAGATTACCTGGTTGTACCCTGAAAGTGAGTACGGACGCAAACGGTGAAAGCACCTCGAGCGTCGAATGAGGAAGTAGGGGTTGATGAAGGAAGCAGACACGTTCCCAAGCAACTCCTTCTGACCTTTACTGACATTCAGCATGCTCTGTTCACATATTGCAATGTGAGTGCCCCCCCCTCTGTCTCAACTCTGTGGCAATTCGGTTTGGTGCAATGACGGTCTGAAGGTTCACTTTGTCAACCATATCATGGTTGTGATGCAAAATGGCTCTTACAGTGGCATTTCACAGCCCTGGTGGAAATGCTGGGAGTGCCTTTCATCTCTGTTATGCTGCACACAGACTTCTGCGTGTCCTTAAGGGTCAGAAGAAAGGTCCTCCAGGGTTCCTAGTTGTGCGTGTGCATTTGTGTGTGTGCGTGTGTCTGCGCAAATGGACCTCCCGCAGAAGTTGTGCCTGCCGTCTCCTGTGCACACACCTCGTACACTTACACACACATACACACAATACACACACACACACCTCGTACATTTACACACACATCTCGTACACTTACACACACACACACCTCGTACACTTACACACACACACACACACGCACACCTCGTACACTTACACACACACACACATTCTGTAGCACGCCCGCTACCTTGAGCAATCAGCAGTGCTGCAGATGGGCGAGCTGACCCCATGCTTGCCTGCTTTTTCATACTCCAAATGCGTCTTGTACACCTCCTTTCGCATCTATTCCGCTGCGTGCCCTCGACCTTCAGATATCAGCAGAGCTGCAGACGGACAAGCTGCTCTGATCTTTGTTCTATCCCTACCTTCTTTTCCACACTCAATCCCGACCTGCTTTTTCACACTCGTGTGCCTATCACTACTCAGCCACGCACACATCAGTTACTGAACAGGTCTCCACAGTCCGAACATTGATTTTACTTGGTACTTACATGATCTGACAAGTAAAAACAGCTTGCCTACAAGTCTGCCTACGCAAAGCTTTAAGCTCACATGATCTCCTTGGTGCTTGCATGATTTGCCTCCCTGCTCTGCCAGGCCTATTTTTCACACCACTCCCGAACCCCTGCCGCCCTCACACCACTTCCACTCTCGATACCTCTGGCCTGCTGCTACCATTCTAACATAACATTCATTCCGCTCACACCACCCCCATGCTGCTGCTGCCCTAACACCACTTCCAGTCCCGACACCTTTGGCCTGCTGCTGCCATTCTAGCATGACGTGTATTCCGCTCACACCACCCCCTCACTACGGCCACTATCCTCACACCAGTTTCCTTACAACACCAGCTGCCTTGCATGTGCCAAACATTGAGTGGCACCGCCCTCGCATCACTGCACTGCTCACACCACTTTCATCGTTCATCACTAACATCACACCACACTTCTCTCACACCACTTTCAACACCGATTTTATACCCCTTTTCCTCTCACACCACTCTTAACACCAACCTCACACATTGCTGCCTCTCTCATACACCACTTTCCACGCCATCTCAAGCCACTGCCTCTCTTCTGCCATCTGTAACAAAGACCTCACACCTCACACTACTGCCTCTATTTCTCTCTCTCTCTCATTCTCTCTCTCTCTCCTCTCTCTCCTCTCTCTCTCTCTCTCTCTCTCTCTCACACACACACACGCACACACACACACACACCATGCCTCTCAAAAACACCAGCAGGTGGAATGGCAGGCAACACCAAAGCAGGCACAAACTCTTCATTTGCGCGCATGGACAGCGTCAGGTGGGTAAAAGCGTGTACGCAAAATTGTGTAGAGCGTGATTGTGCGTGCAGTAAATCGTGTGTTTGCTTGGATGCGCGCGTATGTGTATGCAAGAGTACCTAACGCCCTTGCCATCAAAACAATGATCAAATCTGTATTTCTTGAAATAATTGACATATTTTGGAATGTTCCACACTTTGTTTGTACATTCTCTGGCACGCCAAAACATGCCAAACCAAATACACACGACACACACATACACACATACACACACATGCACATACATACACACACGCGCACACACACATACACACACACATACACACACGCGCACACACATACACACACACGCCACACACACATACACACACATTCACACACAGGCGCTCTGTCAGTCAGAGCCATCAAGCCGTTGAAGCCTCTGGGCCTCCTTTGGTCACATGTCTGGCTTGTGCGCAAGAGATCATCACCACCCTCAAGGTAGGTGGACTCTGCATTATACTTCTATTAAGAGGCTGAGAAGTGTTGCATGCTGTATGCGTTGCGTTGCAGGCTCCTATATATATTATATTCAGGGTTGTGGAATAACGGCGTGACGGTACGGTATATTAATATATATGGTCTGACGGTTGACGCCGTAAACGATGGTGCCGTCAAAATACGGTCAGACCATTGATTGAGACGGCGCATGATGGTACGGTTGACGGTACGGTCCAAAAATCGCATAAAGGCCCAAACATGGCATTTTGGCTCTTTTCTCGTCATTTCTAAATGTTGCATGAGTATTATTTGTATAGACAAACCAGTGTATAATGGAAAGGAAAAAGAATAGCAGAAAGTGTGTCTTGACTAGGATTCGAGTCCTGGTCTCAACTTTCACAGCAAAAAGGCTTGACGGTGAAATACACAGGGAAGTACGGTGGATGGTCCCCTCGACCGTCTAGTCGGTCAGCACCCTCATTTCTGAAACACCGTCATTTTTTCGTTCTGACGGTACAGACCGTCGACCGTACCTTGATTACGGTGCAAAATTGCTATGACGTTGTCATTGCACAGCCCTGATAAAATTGTATAAATATGTGTATGTACCCTCTATATATATTATATATTATTGTTCTGTAATTATTCCAATGGTCACATGCAGGCACGTAAACGCAATGCCTGTCATGCACACAATATCTACCACCCTGAAACCATCACTAACCCAAAGATGGACTGGCCTGCGCACGTGTCTTAATGTGCTGCATATTTTTCTTGCGTCATCACTCCCACATGTTTCCTTACCCACTGTTTCCTTACCCACTTTGGTGGGGAAGACTCACGGCACTTTGGGCCAATGTGTCACCTTTTCCTTAACTGATGCAGGGAATGTTTGCTGCCTGCGTATTTTTCCTTTTCTTTTCTTTCCCTTACCCACTTGGTTCCTTGCTCGCAGAGCTTGATAGAGGGCCTGGACTCCAGCGGCCGGCTGGTCATATACCCACAGGTGAGCAGAGTTATAGAACTAAAGAGGGGCTGGTTTCGTGGAGAATTGCGTAGATGAGGAATGCGGTCGTATATCCACACAGGTGAGCAGAGCTTCAAAACAGAAGAGGGGCTAGTGTTGCCAAAAATGAAGCAGAGGAATGAAGGATTATGGTCTTTGACCTACGAATGGTTGTGATCACAACGGCTAGGACTTGGGAAGGGGTTTCCATTATGTGTGAAACCAAGAGGACGTAAACTGTTTGGAACCTGCACCATTTACCATTTTGCACACCCAAGTGCACACGTGCACACTACTATTTTGTGATTTCCCATAATCTTCTCTTGCTTAGTCAGTGTACACTCGGTTAAAAGCCGAGTACGCACGCACACACACACACACACACACACACACACACACACACGCACACACACACTCACGCGCACGCGCACCCACAGGTGTATTGGTTGGCGCTGGCCCTTCTCCATAGCAGTAGCGTGCCCCTGTATGGCCATGCTCTGTCGTTGCTGGACGTTGTGATGTCTCGCCTCAAGCTCCACCAGTCCAAGGTACGGTATGCTTGTGCGTGCATGGGGCCGCATCACCAAATCCTAGTCAGCATCTGCTTTGACTGGCATTGCGAGCGCCTCACAGTTGCACGGCCATATGAATGGTGCTGGATGCTGTGAGGCCACGCCTCAAGCTTCACCAACTTCAGGGAATCTTGCTTAAAACGACTTGCTCTGTATCACACTGCAAGCGTCACACCACCAATCCAAATCAATCGCTTTGATTTTACTGCAAGCGTCACCACCAATCCAAATCAATCGCTTTGATTACACTGCAAGCGTCACCACCAATCCAAATCAATCGCTTTGATTACACTGCAAGCTTCACCACCAATCCAAATCAATTGCTTTGATTACACTGCAAGCGTCACCACCATTTCAAATCAATCGCTTTGATTACACTGCAAGCGTCACCACCAACCCGAATCGATAACTTTGTATCACACTGCAAGCATCATAAATCAGGGCTGCGTTTACTTCGAAGGGGTCCGCTGCTCCATGCATGTGCAGGAGTATACATACTCCCCCCACCACCATATGCACGTACCACAGCACACACACACACACACGTACGCACATACGTAAACAGCAGCGGTGCTGCTAGCATCTGCCCCCACCGTGCCAGGCATCTGCACTGCAGGGTGCCTGTAAGCATACACACACAAGCGCACACACACAAGCACGCGTACACACACAAATACACACAGGCAGGCAGTGGCATTGCTGCTAGCATCTGCCACCACCGACCAGGCATCTGCACTGCAGGGCCCCTATGCGCGCGCGCGCACACACACACACACACACACACACACACACACACCACATACACACACACGCACGCACACACACAAACACACACAAACAAACACTCACAAACACACACACAAACACACACACACACACTCACACATACACATGCAGGTAGCTACAGTGCTGCTAGCGTCCGCCCCCACTGTCCCAGGCATCTGCACTGCAGGGCCTCTTCAGCAGGCCCTCGTCACACAGAGCATCTGGGCAGGGCTCTCCTCCTCTGGCAAGCACAAAGGAGGAAGCGGGGGTACAGGGGCGGAAGTGGAGATGGAGGAGGAGCAGCCAGGTGGGCAATTTGACATTGCTAGGGTTGGCCAAAACCATACATTTATAGGTATATACGGTGTACATACGGTATTTTCAGCAGGGAAATCACCATACGTACGGTCATATACGATGTAAAAATACGGTTCTGGCCAACCCTAGACATTGTCAATATCTTTGTCGATGGGCATGAATATTTGCAGTTTTTAATCTCGTAGTTGATTAGGCATGATTGTTTGTTGGACTGTGTAAATTTTTTTGGAAAGAAGAGGAAGGGCAGCCTGGTGTGATGGACCTGTGGAATGTTTCTTGTCTGACTTGGGCTGCGCTTATTTGTATGGGAAAAAAGAGAAACAGGAGCATGTTGCGTGTGGCTTGGGGTTGTGTGTGATTGCCTCTAAAACAGGAAGGAGGAGGAGAGGTGAAGCAGAAGGTGGTGCAGTCAGGTAAGGATTTGGTGTGTTCTGTGTTTGCTGTGTGGTGTATGTGTAGGGTGGGCCAGAACCATATAGTTATACGTATATATATGGTGTACATACGGTATTTTTTGCTTGGAAATCACGGTCATGTATGATGTGTATATACAGTTCTGGCCCACCCTATGTATGTGTGTACAGCAAAAGCGTGTGTGTCGGGGGGGGAGCGTACAAAGACACAGGAGGCAGTCCGGAGGAAAGGGGCAGCCAAGTGTGAGGACCGAAGCCTGCAATAACTGACGTTGTGCTGCGTGTGCGTCTGCATGCATGCATCAATAACTCAATTTGTACCAGAAGCACGTGACGTGCGTGGCGGTTTGATTCCTGAACCAGGGTCCAGCAGTAGACTGTCCTCCTACTGCAAACCGTGAACTTCCTAGTCTGTTACAAGATGTCCTTGGACTTCTTTATTCATTACGAGCCAGACAAGTTTGTGTTCTGTTGCCAACAGAGATGTGGCTGCTGGGCGTGGTCCCTGTGAGTGCAATGCCCTACTCCCAGCACCAAAATACAAACGCCCTGTTCATTCAGACAATCAGCCATCTCGTCCATAACTCTTGTGGTCGCACACACACACGCTCTGCACACAGAGCTGTGGCTGCTGGGTGTGGCCCCCTTGAGCATGATGCCTTGCTTCCAGCACCAATTCGCAAGTGTCCTGTTCATACATGCATACATACATACAGCATTTTGGTCCATAACTCTTGTGGACACACACACACACTGTACGCAGAGCTGTGGCTGCTGGGTGTGGCCCCCTTGGGCATGATGCCTTACTTCCAGCACCATTTTGAGAGCCCCATGGGAGGCAGCACTGGAGGGGCAGGTGCAGCAGACCCTGGAATCAGCAGGGATTCGTCAGGCCAGCAGCTGGTGTGTGTGCTCTTTCCCAACTTTACGTTTATCTATGCGCGATTTCTTGAAATGCATGTAGCATCTTTCAGGAGTATGGGTATCTTGCGTGTGGCAGCAGGGGCTTGTCAGACCTGCATCTGGCACGTATTTATTTTGATTTAATGGAGGAATTGACGGCGCCTGGTGCTCTGCCTACACCTTCCTTCTCTTTTCCCCTTATTATGAACCGTCCAGGTGCAGCTATTTGAAATGGTGTGCTGTTCGTTTGGGTGTGCTGTTCTTAAGTGTGTGTGTGTGTGCCATGCTTGCAGCAGCATGGCTTTCTCAGGTTACAAGCTGGTTGATGCTTGGGGCAGTGCAGGAAACGAGGCAAAAGTACGGATGCGCTCAATTGAACACACGCACACATATACACACACACGCAAATTAGTGCACTCAACTGTGCACGCGCACACACATTCGGGTAAAAAACACAGATGAACTCAATTGTACACACACACAAACACACACACACACACACACACACACACACACACACACACACGTTTGCAAGTGTAAACACTGAAACACACGTGCATCTCCACACGCAGGGTGGTGCTGCTGCTGGCACAGCCCCTGGCAGCAGCGTAGACTGGGGTTCCAGCCCCGCAGGCTTAGGTGTGCGCTACACCCCCCTAGCAATGCAACAGCTGCTGCTGAGGGGCCTTTTGGTTGGCGACACCGCGGCCGCTTCTCTGCGTGCGCTGGGCGTGTTTGCAGACTCACTCGCACAGCAGGTAAAGGAGGCCACTGTGGTGATGGTGTGGGATGGCGCGTGAGGGGGGGGAGGCTTGTATTACGTGGGCGAGTGTGTTAGGCATGTTTGAGGACTCACTCGCACAGCATATAAAGGGGGCCATTGTGGTGATGCTGCAAACCAGTGCGTGGGTTTGAGAATTGGATGAGCGCGTATCGGGCGCGCACTTGGGAGTAGTCACTACTTGTGGCTATAGGGCAAAGCATTAGTGATGATTTGGGTTGGCCAGAACCGTATCTATACACCGTATATGACTGTATATTTGGTGATTTCCCTGCAAAAATGCACCGTATGTAAACCGTACATACATGGTTCTGGCCAACCCTAGTGATGATGTGGGTTGGTGTACGGTGTGGGGGGGTTGATAGTGTAAAGGTGGATGAGCGTGCAAAGTGCGTGGGCAGATTTGCGGACGCGCCTTCGCAGCAGGTGATGGGGTTGGCTGTCATGTTGTGCGATTTTAGGCGGCAGGAGGAGAGCATGCGTATGCTCAAAAGGACTACAATTTTTAGTAGGATATTTCTACACATATATACACACATCGCACGCACACACACACATTACATCACACACACACACATACACACACACGTGCATACCAGGGCTATGCAGTGCCAGAGCACGTACTCACCACGCGCACACACGTACACATGCACATATACCACGCACACCATACACGAATGTGTCTACCAGGGCTATGCAGCGTCAGAGCACGTACACACCACGCACACACATACACCACACACACACACACACACATATGTTACCAGGGCTATGCAGCATCAGAGCACGTACACATCACGCACACACACGCACACACACATACACACACACACGTGCCAACCAGGGCTATGCGGCGTCAGAGCATCTGCGCCAGCGCATGCGCAGCTCTACTTCGTCGTCCTCCTGCTTGGATGCTCCTCATGGAGAGAAAAGAGGGTCTGCTAGGAGCAGCATGGTAAGATCCTCGGAGTATGGGGGTGTGTGGGTGCGCCTTTGTTTATTGTGGTATTAGCCTGTGCGCGTTGGGGCATCGCTAGGAGCAGCATGGTCGGAACCTGAGTTTTTGTCTGTCTTGTAATGCTGGCAGGTGTGTGTGTGTGTGTGTTGCTGCTCAAATTGGAGCAGTAAGGTAGGAAGGTGTGTGTGTGGCGGTAACCTCCTGTTGCGTGTTGGGCCCATGGCACGTGTGTTGAGTCGATGTTATATGTGTTGTGTTGGGTCGATGTTATGTGTGTTGGGCTGACAGCATGTGTGTTAAGTCGATGTTATGTGTGTTGGGCTGCTGGTATGTAGAAGCTGAGGCCTTTCTCAGCAGCATGGTAGGAAGGGGTGTGTGCTGATGTCGTTGTTGAGCAAACTTGTGTGTTCTAAATCATTGGCAAGGTCGCTCTTGGCAGGACGTGATGGTCTATGGGAGGAGGCAGTGTGCTGCAAGCCCAACATGCCCTACACTTCCACCAGCACGGGCACATACACACACGTACGCACATGCACGTGCACACATCTGCGGGCTTACAGCCCTGCTGCATCTGCCACGGGTACACACGCACACACACACGCACACACACATACGCACGAATTCATACACACACACACACACGCACACGCATACACACGCACACACACACAAGCATGCAGGCTCACAGCCCTGCTGCATCTGCCACGGGTACACACACACACACACACACACACACACACACACGCACACACACACGCACACACAAGCCTGCAGGCTCACAGCCCTGCTGCCTCTGCTACAGGTTCAGGTGCACACACACACACACACACTCACACACACTCTCACATACGCACACATTCACCTGCAGGCTCACAGCCCTGCTGCTTCTGCCACGGGTACCATCCGTGCCAAAGGAGGGCTCAGGGGAGGGCCCCAAGGAGGGGGTAAGTGAAGGAGCTAGCTGTGCTCTCACACACATGTGGGGGTTGCACTAGCTTTTTTCTGCTTATCCTGCGTGGCCTGCAGTGCGCTGTATGTACTGTGTGTGGTTTGACCGCTTAGTGATGTGAGAAAGCTGTGTAAGTGTGAGAAAGCTGTGTGAGTGTGAGAAAGCTGTGTGAGTGTGAGAAAGCTGGCCGCTCTCACACTGGAGAGAAATGACTTCTGGTGCTGTGCAAACGGTATTTATGCTAGCCACAGCATTTACCCAATGTTCAGAGCTTAATGCTCTATTGAAGCCAGGACAGGCCCCTTTCTATAAAACACCTCAGCACCTGTCTTACACACACCCATTTCCACACACACACACGCACACACACACACCCATTCACACATGCCCATTTACACACGAGCACACACGCCCATTTACACATACACACACACTAACGCACACTCAGACACACACACACACACACAAAAAACGCATTAACACACATGCACACGCACGCTCACACACATGCGCACACACATGCACACACACACACACACACACGCACACACTCACCTACGCACACACATGCACACACACACACACACACGCACACACTCACCTACGCACACACACACGCACACACACACGCACACACACACACACACACACACACACACACACACACACCGTTCTC
>Ga0307966_1003586_pt1 | contig 11669 bp, 15 predicted proteins | sample OrgLakmetagen646_FD_203141 | JGI IMG/M metagenome (GOLD analysis project Ga0307966, IMG submission 203141) | Saline water microbial communities from Organic Lake, Antarctica - #646 | ecosystem: Environmental > Aquatic > Non-marine Saline and Alkaline > Saline | place: Antarctica: Organic Lake... | reverse complement strand
ATCATTGATGAGCTTTTAAGCTTGTCACAGCAGCTGAGTAGTAAGAAAAATCAAGTTACATATCTGTGACACCCACGCACTGTGTGCCCATGCACGTATGGCTGCTATTGCGATTTCTTACACACCTACATTGGAATCACTCATGCAAAGACTTGTAAGTTTTTGCACCTTGAACGCATGCTTAAAGATTTCCCTGCCAATGCTCCTGTATACCGACATGCTGTAATTACACAGTCCTGGTTGGCCCTGCGTATGTATGCCGCTGTACTCCTCCCTGCAGCCAAGCCTCCCCTTCTTTCCCCACGTGTATTCAGGACATAGCAAGTGAATCTCTCAGCCGCTGCCGTTTGAGGATACGAAGCATCACCTCCAAGCTGTCTAACATGCTCAAGGGCTATGGGGGGGAGGTGTCTGAGCAAGGGGGGCGTATCTGTGTCGCAATGCCTGGAGGTAAGATGCATTTCATCGAGTTGAGGGGCTCTCCAAAATATAAATTGAAAGATGAGTGCTGCTTCTTCCCCCTTCTGTTTCTTCTCAATGGAAGGGGGATGTGTCTAGGTAAGATGATGATTTTTATGCAAGATATTTTCAGCATGAGAACCTTATGGCATAGAGAGAGCACTCAGTGGCAAAAGGGTGGGGAATTGTTTGAGCAGTCAGGCATGTGAAAGGTACAGGGTGTACTATTTAAAAGAATCTCTGGTACGGTGCGGTGCATCTGTTCAGCGATGCCTGGAGTTGGTTTCATTCTGTGTCCTGACAGGTTTCTTGAGCATCGTACGCGTGTAGAGGTGCATGTGACGTGGGAAGGCATGACAAAAGTGCAAAAGTGTCTAACTGGTTGTGATGGAAAGGAACGGTGTGCAATGGTGCTCAGAAGCAAGGCTGGTGACTTTTGTGGTGCTTTTGCTTTTTTTTTTGCATAGTGTCAGGAGTGTTGTTGGAGGCACAGCAGCACGCCCTGAATAAAAGATAACAGTAGAACAGCCACACCAGCCCTGGGTTAAATAAGTTGTCTCCTGCTTCAGTTATATATGAAGCACTGCATCGACAATGTCATTTCTGGAACACCGTCTTTTTGACGTTCTGACGGTACGGACCGTCAAACGTACCGTAATTACGGTGCAAAATCGCTATGATGGTGTCATTGCACAGCCCTGTATATAATGCACAACTTCCATCTCAAAAATTTTGTGTGGAGCCACTGCAGATGCTCCTTGTCAAACCCATGCTACATAAGTATATCAAGGCTCACTGCATGCTACTCATCGCCATTTCCACGCAGGCTCCAAGCTGTCTGCTGACAGCCTCATGCTGGGCTCCAGCCCCGGGGGGGGGCTCATGTACGTAGAGCCCCCTGCCGCTGTTTCTCTGAATAACGAGCTGGCTGCTGCGCGCGGGGAGTGCTATTCGGCAGAGGAGGAGGTGCTGTGGGACCTGACAGGTAGGCTGTACGGGATGGCCTGTGTGATCTGATTACCTGTGTTCTAGTTTCGCTGCCAGGTTTTTAATTCTCAATCAAGGGATTGGGCACAGGCCACCTTATTTGCCCTTCAAAAAGCTTTGGTGAGATTTGACAAATAGTGCTGATGTATCTCCTCACACTTTGTATGTTTGGTGCTAGGTGTTTTGTGTCCCTCAGAGTATTAATTGCCAAAATGTGGTGTTTATTGAAATTCCTTGCAGGGCAAATGATGGGGGTGCTGGAGGAGCTGGAAGCAATGTACGAGGTGTGAGCGCTGTGTGTATATGCGTGTGTGTGATATTTTTCTTGTGTTTGAGCACGCGTGTATGTTTGGTTGGGTGTTTGCTGGATGGTGCATATTAGGATGTGTCTAGAAGGTTCAAAGGTGCTGGGATGGGCGTCAGTTTGTGGGATTAGGCATTGGTGTTTGTACGTGCTGTGTGTAGGTGTAAGTACCGTCATTTTTGTTCTTTGCAGCAATTGCTATGAAATTCTATCTCTGTGTGACTTGTTCACCATATGGTTACCATTTGAATCGGCCAATGTAAGTCGGCTTGTACACTGTTCTTTTCTGCTGTATACCGTAAAGTACCTGAAAAGGAGTGTCCCCATTGGTGGTGCAAGGCTAGATAGAGTATAGCCCAAAGTGCCATCACTTACCGTACACGACACCCAATGTACTCTCGCTTTAATAATGTACTCACTCGTAAAGTGTGCCATTGCTGTACACGACACCCAAAGTACTCACTCGTTGTACAGGCAAATGCCGTGAGCTCGGTAAGCTCTTGCTCACAAAAGCTTTGAGGTTGTGAAAACTGGACTTGCTGAATGCCATTTTTCAGTGCTTGTGCCCAAAGAAGTCAAACACAACCTGTTAGCCCAAACACACAAACACACAACCTGTATGCCCAAACACACATACACATTAACCATATGCCCAAACACACACATACACATACACATACACATGCACACCTACACAACAGGCAGTGGTATGGCTGGACTTGCTAAGTGCCAAAGCTCGCTACGCAATGTGGCTGGACGGTGTCCTCCCTAGCTTGGTGCCCTGGACGTCTGTGTTCCACGCTCGTGGCGCAGGCGCAGCAAAGATGAGGGCACGTGATGCTGGCAGCAGCGAGCCTGGGCCCGATGTAATTGAGGCTGCAAGCAGGGGTGGTGATGAGGAGGCAGAGGAGGAAGAGGGGGGTGACAGTGGGAGTGTACGCTATGCAGTGCGATTGAGGGGGCTGCGTCACCCGTTGCTTCTGGGGGATTACTTGAAGGTAGGGTTGTATGCATGCTACTCTTGTTGATGTGTGCTCTCTTTGTGCATGCATGTGTGCATTTGTCTGTGTATATTTGTCTGTGGGTGTGCGTGCGTAAAGCAATGCCTGTCTGGTTCGTGCTGTCCTTGTACGTACTTTGTGTGCACTTGCATGTACGTGCATTGTGCCTGTAACTGTGTGCTGCTCATGCTTTACTGGCGTGTGTATTTGTTGTGTGTTTCATTTGCTTGGGTGTGTAGGCCCGTAATTCAAGTTTTCAGGGTAGCTGCACATTCTGCATGCCCTTTTTTAATGCCATGTGTCTTATGCGTGCTGAGATTTGCTAAATGTCCAGGCCAATATCCAACTTGGCTGTAGGGTACGCATGTTGCTTGCTACTTGCACAATATCCTGTAGTACTTAACTGCCACGTGAAAACTTCTGTTCATCAGAATGTAAATCCTTTTCCTTATAATGGTACGTGTGCTTCCCTGCTGTGTGGCTGTATGGGTTTAAATCCCAAAGTTACAAAACAGCTCCTAGGCTCCACATTGCACAGCATGACTCTGTGAGCAATTGCTGTTCTGCTGCCTTGCACGTTCATGCCTTCAGGAGAAAGAGCGACTCGAGCGTGCAATGCGTCAAGCAGGGGGAGACCCTGCTATGGTACAGGCCGTCAGTAGGAGTGGGGGAAGCAGCAGTACAGGTGGGAAGTGGTTCGCTCAAGTACAGACAGCGTGGGAGGGCAGTAGTGTTGGTGCTTCACTGTTGCATGGCCACACGCAAAGGCGGATAATGCATGATTTTGCAATTCAGTCAAGGCAAGACCGAGGCTGAGCCAGTGAAAGTAAGTAACAGGTGGTAGTGGGATCTATATCACCAATTTCACCTTTAACACCCTCAATTTACAGTAGAGTTATTAAGCGCATAACAACATGTATACGTACTCCTGCTGCTTAAATCAAAACAACGAGGCAAAGGTAGTTGCTCTTAAACGCTTGCACGTGCGTAGGGTATAGGCTGAGCAAAAGCCGGCAAGCAATGATGGAGGCAGCTGGGTTTGGAGCGTCTTCCTCTGGGCAACGAAGAGGGAGGAAGGGTCTGGAGGAGCAGCAGGATTGCTTGGAGGCCTTGACAGTGGGTTATAATAGAGGAGGGGATGCTATTTTATAAGTGGTAATGTTGGACAATCAATCCCAGGGAAGAAAATAAGGTAGTAGCAGGAGCACATGAGGCCTCGATGGTCAGTGATAAAGGGAAGGCTCCTACGTATGTGAATGGGATTAGGGGCCAAAACAGCGTGTGGGAGGATTGAGGGCCTAAGGGTGGGTACCATTTATGTTTGGCACTTCCAGCCCATTGCTCTCACAGCAAAGGAAGCAAAAGGTGGCAATGCTCAAATCAGCAGATAAGGGTGCTGAAAAAGCAGAGAGGCGCTAGTTGATTTTGACAGAGGAGTTAGATGTTTTTAGGGAAGGAATTTTCTACATATGCATTGATTACCGTGCGCTGAATAAAATAACGGTGCGAGATAGGTACCCACTCCCTAGGTAACCACTCCCCAGGATTGATGATTTGTTGGATAAGCTGCATGATTGCCCTGTCTTTTCGTCCCTGGACCTCCAGAGTGGCTATCATCAGATCAGGATCAGCAAGAACTTGCATGTTTTTTGGGTTAAGGTTACAGAACATGGATTTGAGAGTAAAGATGATCAATTCTGTGCACCTCCCCTGCAATCCTATATGGGCTTTACCCCATCCAAGACCTAGTCTGTTGACTTCTGACACGCATGGTGCTTCATAATACGTCACTGGGAAGCACATTTGCAATTTGCTCATACACTCTCTGTGCACGTACTAAAACGCGCAGGACGCTCTTCTCAGCTTATCTCCACCAGTTGCTTTGGACCTCCACATCAAGCCTCACATCTCTGCTGTCGTCATCACAGGTGAGCAACAGATTGTGCGTTCTTTTTAAGCTCATCTATGTAGACGTCAAGTACGCAAGAACCTTCAGGCCAACGTGCAAGGCGCACGTTGCTTTACTGTTGCATTTAGCATTTGGCAACAATTGGATGATATAGAATTGTTGCAGAACTGTCATGCACATTTCTCCGGAGTGTCTCCACTCCTTTATGGACAAATTTATGGACAAGTTTGCTGAAAAGCAAAGAACTGAAGATATGGCGATGTGTGTGTGCATTTCACCGCCGTTACGCACATCAGCACGCCACCTGTGCAAAACGTCTCCGCTTTGTCATGCCCAGAAACTAAAGGGGCCACGACCGCTTCCATGAAGACCCTGGGCCTCGTGGCTCGAGCAAGCCTGGTCGAGTAATCAATGCATGATACGTGCACAGGCCCAAACACGGGGGGAAATACTGCCACCGTGAACGCTCTGGGCCTCGCAGCCTTCATGGCCAATGCAGGCCTTGTCCATCGATGCATGATATATACTATATACTCATTACACAGGCCCAAACACGGGGGGAAAGACTGCCACCATGAAGGCCCTAGGGCTCGTGGCCCTCATGGCCAGAGCAGGCCTGGCCGTGCCCGCAGAGCGGCCTGCTGCCCTACCTGCCTATAGCAGCGTGCTTGCTGACATTGGGGACGAGCAATCGCTCACTGCGAACCTGTCCACTTTCAGCGGCCACCTAGCACGCATCCAGGTGAGATTGTAGGAGGGGGAGGGTGCAGGTGAGGTACCAGTTATTGCAATTCAGAATGAGGGGTGTTCAGTGGAGGAGGTGTATGTGATGAGGGAGGGGGGCTGAGGAGGAGGTACTGTGTGCATTTGCGTAAGGAGAGAAGAGGACATGGGTGCTAGGCATGTGTTATATGTCTCATGAGCATTTTGGGGGTGCAAGTTTGTTGTGAAAAAGTTACCTGCGTGGCCTTTTTGAGTTGTGTGGCTGTTATGCACAAGCAAGCTTGTGCTGATGGCACCATGCAATCGTGCAGGATTGCAGGTGTGCAGACATCAAGTCCAATGTACAAGCGTGTGAGAAAGGTTTTAATAACACTGTCAAAATATATGCACTCGTACACACACTTGATTACAGGCGTGCCGTGCCGAGGCAGACGGCAAGTCCCTGGTGCTGCTAGATGAATTGGGTACCGGGACAGACCCTGTAGAGGGTGCGGCTTTGGGCGTGGCTCTGCTCAAGTGCATGGCAACGGGTAAGTTTGTAATGTGAGGGTGCAATTTTGGTATAGTGTACAATGGAAATGCCTGAGCATGTATACATCATGTAAGAGGGGGTTATTAAAGGGGCGCTCTGGTGACGATGAATGATGAGGCGAAGGGAGACTGCTTGGGTGTAAACGGACCATGAAGTAGTTATTATGAACGCGGCTGAGCAAATCACTCACTGTGCCCTCCCTGACTGGAGGAGGTTTTGAGGGGTTGGCACTCACAAGTCAAGCGCCGCTGTACATTGTTACATGATGCTTAACTTTGTGCATTGCTGTCAATTACAAGCACAGCAGGGATTTTCTTTCCTTTCGTTTGAATTTGCAGGCGGAGTGGGCGGGGGTGCCTTGACCATTGCCACTACCCATCACTCTTTAATGACCAGCTTGAAATTTGAAGACCCTCAGGTACCCACAAATCCGTGCACAAGGTCTGTGTTAGAAAAAAGTCACTATGAAAACCTTTGCAGGTGACAAGTGTTGTTACACCTCTGATTGAGCAGAATTAGTCGTTCATTGTGCACGACCGTGCACTTGGGAGGTGATACTATTAAATTAGAACGACAGACGAGACGGTAATGGTCCTAGCTCAATGTATTGTTGCAACGCAACCTGTCTTTGGTTCTCTTTTACACTCCAAAGAGGGTAGTGACATAAATCCTAAAGCCTCACGTTGCGTTAAAATGTTGCTTGCAGGGGCGCTTTGAAAACGCAAGTGTAGAGTTTGACGAGGTGGCCCTGGCACCCACGTACAACCTGCTGTGGGGCATCCCAGGGCGCAGCAATGCCATTAATATTGCATCAAGGTAGGAGCAAAAAAAGAAGGAATTAGATAAAAAAGGGTGCAGCAGACAATAAAACTACTTGCACCGATTGAGGAACGGTGCATGCAGTGTCTGCAGTGTAGTGTCCATGCAGTAGTTGATCAGTGTCAATGTGCAAATTAATATATGTACCGCTTGGCTTTGTCCTTCTTGAACGCCTTAAAGAGTTAAAAGCTAAACAAAATGATGGCTAGGGTTGAAGCCCAAGCTTCCGGACATTTTTGGAATGGGCTAACGGCATCTAGCTTGAACGTGCTATCAAACGCACCTAGTCTTTGCTCCTTCATAATTTGCTTTTTTGCAACATTACCACAGGCGGCGCACAACAAAGTGCCACCTCTGTTAAGTTTCAAACCATGAATAAGTAGACCCACAGCTTTACAAAACCCCGATCTCCCCTCTAGGTTGGGCTTAAACCCTGAGGTAGTGGAGGCTGCGCGAGCTAGCCTGGACACTTCCCTGTCTGTGGCTGACAACACCATCAAAGACCTTGAGGAGGCCAGGATCAGGCTGAGGATGGAGGAAACAGCGAGGTAACAGAGAGGGGTGCAGGCTGGTACTTGGTACTTGCGGAACTGCTCGCTGGTGTGACCGAACTGCAACAGCGTTTGCCTGCCGGAATGCACCAGCTGCATACTTTGTTTCTATCCCAGACTTTTAAATTAGGCAAAGGAGTCACCCTTTTTCACGCCTGCATTCCAGCTGCAGCAAAGACTAGGGTAATAGAAGGATTTCAGTACGCAGATTTGCTCCTGCTGTAATGGTTTGCTATTATGGTGCAATGCTCTGCTGATTGGTAGCAACATGCATGCACACACAGAAGCACATACATGATTGCACACCATACACAATGATGTGCACAGATGGGTAGTGGAGCAGGACCTGGCTGCAACTCAGCAACAGGTGGACCAAAAGAAGAAAGAGGCTGAGGCGCTACGCCAAGAGCTGCAAGGCGCACGAGCACAGGTGGGGGGAAAATAATCATCTGACTTCTGTAGCATTTCCAACGGACGTGATTTGCATAAAACATTAAAATATCATGTCATATTTTTACAGGCAGGAGTTGTGAAATTGCGACAGACATATTGTTTGCCTCTCAAACTGCAAGTTCTGTTAAAGTTGTGTCCTTCATGCCTGCACACCCTTGTTTGTGTCGTGCACTGTGTTGATCTTATAAAACCAGCTCTTCGGAGTTTCCCAAGAACAAATTTCCTTATTAACTGCATACCTAGAGCTGGAAAGATCTGAAAAGGCACTGTAGGGTAACCCACATCAATAAAGGGGGAGCAAGACCACACAGCACCAAGGAATGCTAACTCCCTCATCAGAACAGTAAAGAGATGCATTGGACTGTCCACCTCTATCGATGTGTGCCCTGTCTTGTAATCTGTGGCCATCACACGCGCATGCTTTTTCATGCATACATAGTTATGTCCTATCTTTCCTTCTGCAGTCCTTATTTGAGCTGTGGGTAGCAGCACGGCAGCGTCTGGCAGAGCTGCGCAACAAGCGCGTAGTGACTCCTCCCAGGCAGCAACCATCTGCTGGGCAGCTCCCAGTCCAGCCAGAAGAAACACAGCCGCAATCAAAGCAAGAAGATGCAGTGGACCTCGAGGACGAGCTAGAAGACTACTCATCGTCCTCCTACGACGAGCCTGTCAGGTGCGGCACTCACCACAGTAGTGAGGCATATGTTGAGGTTGTAAGCTTGCATAGGGCCGTGCGTGGCTTCACCAAGTGGAATACGCACAATGTCACTGTGCTCCTGGGGAAGGCGGTGCTGTGCAGCATACCCGAAACTGAGCTACTTACAAAAAAGCACGCGTGAGTGCATTGCTCAAAACATGTAGAATGCTGTGTCCATTGAGAATGTGCTTCTACTCACCTCCAACCTTCCCTCTACTGCACATGCACACATACGCACACACGCACACACACATATGCTTACACACATTCGTGCTCACACCCACATGCACATACACCACATACACATATAGGTACATGCAAAACATTCACATATACACATTCACATACAAACACATTCACATACAAACACATGCACACGCGTGCAAAACACACACACACACACACACACACACACACACACACACACACACACACACCAGGGTTGATAGTGGCACAGATGGGCCTAGTGCTCTGACCATAGATGCGTATATGGACATGTCTGCGGACTTGCTTGACCTGCAATCAGAGCTGGAAGCCAAACAGAAGGAGCTGAGGAAGCGGCAAAAGGTACAGCTGTTGGGAGGACTGGTATGCCCGCATAATGGGTGTGTGCATTGATAACAGAGACAGGTTAATGGTACAAAGTGCTGGCTAGGGGTAATAGATGGGTCTTCACTGCTGCATATGAGCCCGTTTGCCTCCATCCTGGTTAAGAAAAAATGGATTGCAACAGACAGCGGTGGTTTACACAATCCAAGGCACTTTGTGAATGGTAAATGGTTGACACCACTCCGTCAGTGTACACAGGAAATCGCTCTGCATGAAGGATACAGAATCATAGGTTCAGAAATCTTGTAGATTCAATACACTGTAACTTTTCTCATACCACCGTAGGCCGAGGATGCCGGCCAACAGGAGGTTGAACTGCTCTCAGGCATAGTCCATCAGCTGGAGAGCCGGGTAAGGGCAGGAGATTGGCATGGACATTAAGTCCAAAGCTGCATGCAGCAAACATGCCTCAGACTTGGCATTATATTTTAATCATGAACTTTTTTCTACCCTCCTACAGACATCTTCCATTCCTTTTTACCCTGCCACGGCTGCATATGTTTTACATAAGCGGAACTTTACATTTGCAAACGCACACACACATACCACATCCTAAACGATGCACATGCACATTTCCTATGTCCAGGGAGGACAGCAACAATTGCAGCCACACTCGCAGCCCCAACAACCTGGTGCGTGGCACGCAAACCAGGGAGAGGATGATCTGGCCACAGCTATTCCTGGGCAGGAGGACGAAGACTGGGGAGGGGGGCGTCTGAGTGGTGGGAGTTACCCATCAGATGGTGAGGTAGACGGTGAAGTGTTGATGTTGCAAGCACTAGAAAAATTGGAGCAGGGAAATCGGGATGGCAGTGTGCAGAAAAAGGGCACTGGCGGTGGCGGGTATAAGGGGGTACCAAATGAACCTGACGAATATGAGGCTGAGCTGCTGTTTGCAATCGATATGTTGGAGAGGCAGCAGCCACGCCAGAAGCAGCAGCAGCAGGAACCAGGTGTGAGGGCAAAGGGCAGCAGTGCTAGCAGGAAAGGCTATCAGCAGGCGCAGCCCCGACAGCCTTCAGGGCCGCAACAAAAGAAGCAGAGAGAGCAAAAAGACAGAAGCAATTACGAGGCTGATTTAGAAGAACTAATAGCGGAAATGGAAGGCCAATTAAGATGAAATAGCAGAACCAATTATTGTACTTGGAGTCCACTTCTTTACCCTATCTTTCCTTGTATTGGACCTCGTTCTATTCTTTAACCCTCATTCTTTTTTTGGTTGTAAATTTTATCCATCATTGTTCGCAATTTCCCGTAATACAGAGTTTACAGAGTAAGCCATCAGTCAAAACGTGCAACTGCTAGGCTGCGTATGTAAAGCATGTAAAAATTGTAATATTTGTTGTTGTAGCATCAGACTTGTAGCACCTACAAAAAAAAACCTGGAAAGGGAAAGAAGGCACAACGCTGTTTGTGACATTGCAGCACTGAATAAAATTAGCAAACAATCAAGCATCTGCCAGGACCAACCGACAACCGACCGCAATAAATTAAAGAGGGGGATCTGTGAGATTTGGGCACATAAAAACATGGACTGTCACACTGAGGATACCAAGAATGAGGGAGGCAAATATTCTCACCTCACACAGCAGCTGGTTGAGGCTCTCGTTATTTTGTTGCTGGCATTCCTGTTGCGTTGGCTGGGGTACATGTAGGTGCTCATACAGTGTGCTGCGGTGATTCTTAAGTCGTATTGATTATTGGATTTTGGAATGAGGAGGGGCACCCGGAGCATCATGTACAGACTTATTTAAACCCGTTTTCTGGTAGAAAATATACTATGATTCGAGGATGCTATGAATTCAAGGAGAGCTGGCTTAAAAAGTTAGGAGGGATTTTTAGCTCAAAGAGAGGCGACTTTAGAGAATAAGAAGAGGGCAGGAGACGACGGCTACAGTTTTAAAGGAACCAGGATGAGGATGATAAACAATACTGGGATTTGTGCAGTGGTTGGCCCTCTCTCCCTGAGAGATTTTGAAAAGAAGCCGGGAGGGCAAGGCTGGCAAGAGCCACTCCACACACGTCAATTACAGAGCCAGTGGCACAAATTCTTCAAACTGCCTAACCAGCAAACCAAACACCCGCACAAGAGAAGGCCTGTCCTTAAAGCAAGGGTCTGCATGATGGCACAGCGAGTACACAGGAGGAGGCCTTGTAAAACCGGAAACAAAAAGGCAAAAAGTTTTGCAGGTAGAAATTTGGGCGGGCGGAAATTTGGGCCCTTCTATTAGAAATACCCAACTAAATCACCATGTTTCTACAGTAGCTTTCCACTTCGCCAAATGCCAAATTTTGGAATCGATCGTTGCCAAAAACCTGCTTCAAAAAACTGAAAAACCTGTTCATATATGCGTGAGTCGGGAGGGGGATAAAATCAGGGCGCGGCGGGGGTTGACCCAACATCTTTTACACGCTGTAACAAGGCTCCAAAAGCTGCATTGTGGCGTCCCCTTTCTTTGCCAATGCAGAGGTACCTGGGTTTTAAAGTCAGGACAACCATCTAACAAAGGAATAAAATGGAATACACTCCCTAGTATTTTTTTTTTTTTTTTTTTGGGTGGTGTTACAGCTACGGCCCCCAGCAGGGACCTGACAGACAACAAAAAAAAGAGGAGAGAGGGCTCA
>Ga0307966_1003585_pt1 | contig 11670 bp, 11 predicted proteins | sample OrgLakmetagen646_FD_203141 | JGI IMG/M metagenome (GOLD analysis project Ga0307966, IMG submission 203141) | Saline water microbial communities from Organic Lake, Antarctica - #646 | ecosystem: Environmental > Aquatic > Non-marine Saline and Alkaline > Saline | place: Antarctica: Organic Lake... | reverse complement strand
CGTACACACACACACACTCTCATACCCCCCCCCCCCTCCCTAACTCACGTGGCAGGAATCCCTCCCTCCCCATGTATCTCAATGCTCACTGTGTAAAGAATGTTTGGTCGGAAGCCCTCCTCCAGTACAGCCAGGTATAGGAGCAAGAAAGGGACGGAGAGTCTTAGCTTCCGTGCCTCAATACTCTAACTTAGACCATCCGGACAAGCATACCCTGCCGGAATGTGAACGCTGCTATGGCTGCAACACGCGTCTTAGTAGAATTGACGGCTCAACCACAGTTTTCAAGTAAGTGTTTTGCTGCAGGCTGTTCCTTCTCCAGGCTCACAAGCACACAAACATGCCTGGACACCGACACAAGCAAGCATTTTTTATTTCTCTGCACGCAACTTGCGGGTCCGTACACAACCCCTGTGCATCCACCGTCCTGCTTACAGTACAACATATGCACCTGAAGAGGGGGGTAGCTCTACCTGGGTTTTCAAAGCCACGACAAACCGAACGGCCAGTGGAGAGGCAGTAGCTAAAGTTTATTGCCTCCCAGTGGACAAACGCCCACTTGTGAGTAGGGAGTGACGCGGGCAAAACCGTAACCTAAATCCTAGGTCACCAGGAACGTGGCAGCTAAGTGTGTTGCCTCCAGCAAAAAAAACATAGTCGCGTATAGGGAATGGATTTTTTTACTCTCTTTACTTTGACACAGGCAAAAGGGTCTGTTTTATGGAAAAAAAAGAAACATGCTTAGTGCTCCTCCAGACTCTTTTTCTGAGGATGTATTAGATACATCACTAGCATGCAAGACTTCGCCCCCCCCAGTGCGTATGGAAATGCAAGCCTCGTTCGTTTTTGTTGGAGGAGGGAATTGTATCGGCAAGAAAGAAGAGCCACGAATGCTCATGTGTAAGAAATTTACGCATTGGCCCACTTTCAAGGCTGTAACACTGCTCTGCTTGTTCCACATTGATAGACAAATGGAGAATTCCATTGCTTATTACGGTGTGTCATCCAGCTCCCAACGATCGCATGCCAGCTGTCTGGTTGACATGTCATCTAACTTTTGCTCCTCCAACGTTCGTACTCTGACTGGTCCACATCCTGCCGACGCAGAGACTGGTGAACAGAAGGTGTCAAATTGCAAGCGTCATGAGGCTGGTGAAGATCAATGTGGCCATAGGCCAAGTAGCCAGTGACTGCGGCTTGGATGACATCATTCCCAAAGTAGGTGATGTTGGACGACGACGAGGGTCGGCCAAAACCATATGGGTAAACGAATGTTGTACAGAAGCTGTCTGTCGAACAAAGATCTTCAAACCTGCACGGTATGCGAAATACCTTGTAGACAGGTTGTGTACTTACGGCCAACCCTAAAGATGGGGAATTTGAGCATTAGAATTCAGCATTGTGACAGGTGGTGGTGGACCGAACACAACTGCACAGAACACAGAGGAGAATAAAAATGTACGCTAGGAAGAATAGCAGACGTGAGGACTAAAGAATTGGAATAAGGTGAAGAAACAAGAGAAAGTAAAGGGCTACTTAACTAGCTGAGAGAGCGTCTACTACTTAACTTGCTCATGACATCACAACGATGTGTGGCATCTCCCCGCATGAACGAGCAACCTGAGAGGACGTGCCGCGAAAGAGTGTCGGTTGCCCATCTAGGAGGCATCACAATTTCAACCCTCCACGCTTTGTTCGTTTGAAGGCAGGATGTCTGTCTGCTAAGAGCTGCATAGAGAGCTGCTTAGAGGGACACCACGTCTGATGATTTTTACGGGCTCGTTCAGTGAATGTGTTGCTTATCGCCATGGTGTGTTGGTGCAGGTGTGGTTGGACCATGTGGAGGCGGTGGTGCCCGACATCGGCTACCATGTGCACTGGCACAGCCTTTGGCAAGAGCTGGTTGAAGGTACGTGCTGAAGCTCTGTGTCTAGCCGTACAGCCTTACCTTGCCAGCTCATGTTGTCCAGCACCCTGTGCACTGCGTTTTGGGGCAGGGAAGTTTCAAGACATGCCGTGTATGGGCTGGTTACACGGGTCTGGCCCACCTTTCTTGTGATGGTTGCGTCTGGCACCCTGCCTTTCGCCTGTGACCTTTTTCATGTCAGAACGTGTTCATTGATGCAACGTTAAGCGGACTCCTGTGTAATGGGAGCACAAGGCAACAATTATAGGGGGAGTTATTTTCGCTGTCGTTTTCTTCATCCTGTAGCAAAGTCCTGCATGTTGAACTTGCTGTGTGGAAGCACGTCCTGTTGGGGGTATAAGGTATAAGTGTGGGTGTGTGGCAATGCATTGGATGCCTCAGAATACAGAGTTGCGAAGGTCTGCACGTACTGTGCCTAAGGCTCAAAGTAACTATTGGCAATGCACTATATCTTGTTGCACTACATCTTGTTGGCTCGAAGTAACTAGTAACTAGTAACTAGGCAATGCACTATACCTTGTTGCACTACATCTTGTTGCACTACATGTTGTTGCAGTAATTTAAGCCGTGCGGAGAATATAATACTGCCCCTGGAAGCTGGTGCTGGATTTGACATTTACTATTTGGCACTTAATCAGAAAATGGTCCAAACCTTGCAAAGCGCAAAGTGTGTGTTGTTGCACCGCCCCTGAAAACAGGTGTCAGCTTTGAGAACTTGTTCTTGAAAGGCAAACCCCACAAAGTCCCTCCATTACAACTACTGGACATCATGAACAACCTCAACAAGACACAGGTGACTTGCCGTAGTGGCTGCATGCCTACACGTACTTTGATGTTAAGCAAATGTCTTGTTCCTGTTAAATGTAGGGTGTGAAATATGAAGTCAAGCCTGTCACATATAAACTTGTATAGTATTATTGAGGTGCAGAGTGGGTGTTTGAAGCAAGCTTTCAAAGGTGGGGGTAGCTCAGTGCACAGGATTTTTAAACTCAAGACTCGGGGCTCAGGGCTTGGGACTCAGGACTGAGGACTCAAGGCGTATTAGTGTGTATCAGCGCTCAAACCGTTTGCTGATCTCACCTTTGTTGTTCTCAAGCAATTACCTGTCCCCTTATTTTCGCGAATAGTATCTTGTGCACATTCGTGCTTTGATGCTTTTCTTCAAGTCTTGTTGACAAGATCAGGATCCACGATAGATTCTTGTTGACAGGTTCATGATCCATGATTGATTTTTGTTGACAGGTCCATAATCCATGATTCTTGTTGACAGGTTTATGATCCACGATTCTTGTTGACAGGTTTATGATCCATGATGAATATTTGTTGACAGGTCCATGATCCATGACTCTTGTTGACAGGTTTATGATCCACGATTCTTGTTGACAGGTTTATGATCCATGATGAATTTTTGTTGACAGGTCCATGATCCATGACTCTTGTTGACAGGTCCAGGATCCATGATAGTAATAACAGCTAACCAAGGGTATCGCTGTCTTTGCCAATGGAGCATTGTCCACGATGTGTGTTTTCTCCGCACTCTGAGCAGATTGAGCGCGTCAAGCTCCATGCCTTGAGCAGTTGTTTGATATCCAAGCTGCTTTGCAAACAATGCTTTACTGCAGGTAGTACGGGCGGCAATCTTTGACCTCCTCACTTCACAATGTGATCGTCACGCTCAGGTAGGTAGGTAGGTAGGCAGGCAGGCAGGCAGGCAGGCAGGCAGGCAGGCAGGCAGGCAGGCAGGCAGGCAGGCAGGCAGGTATGCAGGTGGATGTGGGTGGATATGATCTTGACGCACAAACAAAAGGTCCCAATCAGAAACTTGCAATATTAAACAGAAGTGGTGCAGTGTGCACTGCAATATGGCGTGTCCGGAGACAGGGGAATGAAGGGAAGATTTGCAGAAGCACGTGCATTATAGTATCAATATTATTTGCAATATTACTTTAAATAAGGACACGTACAAGACCAGGTATTTTATTCATTACAAAAGCATGCTGTCAGGTAAAGCTTGCACAGCAACAACAGAGTCTGTTGTTATCCGAGAACAAGCCTGCTGCGCAAGTTTATCATAATTGTGATTACTTTGTCAATGATAAGGTCGCCAATAATAAGCTTGCCATGCTTGCTTGCCTGCCTTTCTGGCAGCAAAGGCGGATAGAGTAGGCACGGCTGCTCACTTTGCTTTAATTGCATCAAAGCACCCGCGTGTGACGAAGGGTACCTGCCCTGAAATCCTAGTGTTGAGGAAAGTGCTAGTGTGGTAGTGTTGTGGTGGCTCTACTGCTGTGGTGGCCTAGTGTTGTGGTGGTCTAGTGCTGTGGTGGCCTAGTGTTGTGGTAGTGTTCGTGTTTTGGTTGTGCTAGTGCTCGTGCTCGTGCTAGTGCTATTGTTGTGGTAAGTGCCAGGCTTTTAGGGATCATGGGTTCTAACATGCTAGTGATATGAGCTAACTAGCTGCCCGGCAGCGACGTCTGTTTACCATCGCTTGCGTGTGCTTGTGCTTTTGTCACAATGCGTTGCAGCAGGCATAAATTTGCTCCTTTTTTTATACCCTGTAGCTCTTGCATTCCCATCGTAAACATAGACCATCCTCTAAATGGTTGTTGTGTGATGTATTAGTCTTTCCAAAGCAAGACAAGCTCTCCTGCGTGTACTTCAATGCCGGGGCGTTGCACGAGTTTTGCTTCTTCCTCCCACATGCACATCAGGGGATCCTATTTCCAACATAATGAACCCCTGTTCCTTCCACGATTGATGTGGGGAGTGGTCGGTAAGCTTTATTTCCTACCTGCGCCAATTAGCCTATCATGCGGGATCCTATATCTTAATAATATCCATTTCGTCATTTTTGCTCCTCTTCAGAACATTTACGTTGATGATCATGGAAACATTAAGCTCATCGACAATGAAAACAGCCTAGACTACGACGTCTGGAGATGTGGCTTTGACTCCATGCTCTTGCCCACCTCACAAAAGCAGGTGAGGCTTCCGCTGGCTTGCTTCAGCGTGCTCCAAAACCGTGTGTCATGCAGTTTTGCCGTGCTCGTGGCTGTGTCTGCAATGCCTAGTCCTTCAGCAGCGCACAAGAATGCATGAAATTATGACGTGCATGTCATTGCAAACCAATCTGCGCGCTGTACGTAATCAATAACGTGTGACGCTACATCTGATGTTAAAAATAATCGTGAGGCTACAGTTATGTTGTGTATGAATTGTGACGCCGCAGCAAATGTAGTGTATGAATTGTGACGCTACAGTTAATATTGTGTTTGGACTGTGAAGCTACAGCAAATGCTGTGTACAAATTGCACGTGCAAAGTTTCACGGGTGGTGCACTGGTGTTTTGCAAAGTAGCATTCCCAGTCCCTGTATCAACACAGCCACCTTTCTCCCTGTCCCTGTCTTGAAAAATTCACAACCTCGCACACACTTTCTTGTGCACATAGGAGATCCTTCGCATGGGCAACCACTATGTTCAGAAGTCTAAGTCCGCAACTCAGGCACATGCCAGCAAAGGAATGGCTAGCCCACAACTGCTGCTGGATTACCGATGTCATTTAGGTGAGGAGGTTAGCAGCATGTGCATGCATATATTCTGTGTCTATATATTTCCCCAAATAATGAAGTCGATACAAAAATACTCGATATAATCCATCTACAGCCATCTACAGCCATCTACAACACTCACGCATTGGAGCCTTTCAAGAATTTGGGTCTTGGTTCTTGAACAATTTAAAGACTTGCTTCCAAGCTCCATGTTCATTCTGTTAACTACCCCGCTTAATTAGTCCTTTACTAGAGTCGCCCTTACCATTACCTTAGCCTACTCTCATCAGGAAGTGTGTTCAGGCCAAGCCTGCAACCTTCCTGATCCTCATTGATCTTTCTTCTCTTCGGTGTGGGAGTTCTATTCCGGCTCCTATCCACCGAACTGCTGGAGGGGTATTTGACACTTGTGCCGACACCAAGAGAGACACTGAACTGGCTAAAAGAGCCCTCCTAGAAAAGACACAAGAAAGTAAGCATCTGGGCCATTGACACCCATACCTGCCAAACAAGATGGCTAGCATCTGGGCCGTTGACACCCATACCTGCCAACAAAAACAGCAAGAGCAGGGGCTTAAAACTAAGCTGCAAACTATCTAAGGCACAAGCATAAAAAGGATGGTTTGCACAGCGCAAGCTGTGCCAAGAGAGTATCAACTGACGTTCTGTTGCACTCGCCTCCAAGAACTAGAGTACTTCTGCATGCTGCAGAGTACTCAGCAGTTTCACGGTACCCGGTAGCAATATGGCTCTTTTTTGGCAAAGCCCCTAGCATTGACTACTTACCACCTCACTTCACACGAGCCTCCCCAGGCTCACCCAGGCCACCCCACGGGCTGAAATTCGACATAGGCTCCTAACCAAATTTACTACCGCACCAGACTAATTGTGGGACCCTGGGGTGCGGTGTGTGAAGATTTAGAGACAAGTTTTGTGTTTGGGGGTTCCAGACCTCCTCCCCAGGCCCATCTACGGCACCTCCCGGTCTGAGACTCGACATAGGCTCCTAACCAATCTTTCTACCGTGTCAGATGAATTCCGGGAACCTAAGGTGCCGTGTGTAAAGTTTTGGAGCAAATCTTTATGTTTGGAAGCTCCAGGAAGGTGCCCAGGGTTCCTCAGCCAGGCCCCCGGACCACATCCTGCTGGTGCAGTATGCATCAGCACACTTCACTGGCTGCGGATGCTGCGTCAGGGGCCCTAGGTTGTGTTCCGGCTATAAAGTTCATGGTTGACAAGCACTAATTTCTAATTTCAATGGGCTACCTATGGAATTTCATTTTAGTCAGATTCATGACGCGCGGAAGGGACCCTTCAGGAACGCGGTCCGCGTTGGCTTGGACTGTTTGCGGGGCATGGAACGCACGGTGCAGGTGCTTGCTGCGCACTCTGTGTCGAAGCAGAGTTCAGACATTGTGGCCAGTCCAGGCACAATGCTCGCACCTGCCCTCTCAACAGACAGGGAACAGCAGCAGCAGCACATCCTCACGCATGCTTCAGCAAAGGATGCTCCAGCACAGCGTCATGCACACCACTGCAGCATCTGTGGGGCAGCAAGACACACACACACAGGCGTGCACGCACAGACACACACACACATGCACACGCACACGCACACATGCATCAGTCCTCTAGGGCACATACACATACACACACATGCATGCGCATGCGCACACACATACAAACACAAACGCGTGCGAATACAGACAGGCGCGCACACACACATATACATACACATGCACACGCACAAACACACAGACATATGCGCGCGCATACATACAAAAGCCCAAACACACAGGCACACACACGCGCACACACGTACGCATACGCACACACGCACTCACACACACGCATGCATATGCATGCACACGTTGCGTGCGTGATGGGCTTTGCCAATTATTCAGCGTCGCTAGCGATGCTCTCTTACTTGTCCTTAATTAAAGTAGGAGGTGGTTATTCGCTGCCTTTCCTTTTTCCATGCGAGCTCGTTGTGCAAGGGAGATCACGCTTAAAAAATGGAACACAGGTTGTGCAAGGCTTTGCTGAATGAGCAAGGACAAATTGTTTCATAGAAGACAAGTGCGCCTTGAAAAGCAACAAATAAGAAGGTGAAGAATTTCTTTTTTGCAGGGAAAATCATTGGATTGAGCCTGGGACCTCCATATATCCGTTATATAAGTTACATAAGTTATATAACACAAGCCTTATGAGGACCTTGCTATTTGATTGATGAATAGGGGGATCACAATTTTGATGTGCAATGATATACCTCCTCTACAGTGTTTGTGTGAGTGTGTGTCTGTGTGTCCGTGTGTGTGTGTGTGTGTGTGTGTGTGTGTGTGCGTGTGTGTGTGTGTGTGTGTGTGTGTGTGTGTGCCCGTGTGTCCACAAACGCGCATGTGTGCAAGTGCATGTTTGTGTCGTTGTGTGTGCTTTTTGAATTTGGTCGTCCGTGCCAGCAACAGGGAGGCTAGACTACTCTTCTCCATCGCAGTCGTACTTTTAGGAAACGACTTTAAATACAGTCCTCTAGTACTGAGATCCATCTAAAGGTTTAAGTGCAATGCTGCAGCAGCGGTACATCACACAACCTACACACAGATTAGTTGCTGTTATTTGTAGTCTGTGTGGAGGCAACTCACGTGTGCAATACATAAGTACACTGAGACATGTGCTCATATTCTACATGCGTAATGATTGATGTGGGCGTAGTTTTCACTGCCCACGCACTTTGTGTTGCGTGTTCATGCAGGGGGCCCTGACAACTTGGGCACAAACTATCCCCCAAAAGTGACGCAGTGCCTTAAAAAGATCTCAAGCTTGACACCAGAACAGGTGAACCAGCGAGGTAGTTTTGCCATTGCCTAAGGCCGACAAACATGAATTTTGTTGCATGAAAGCAGCTCCGTTTGTGCGATGATATGTTTGTGTGCAATAGGCACAAGGGCAGCTTTGTGAGCCAGCTTACTCGTGCATGCACCATCATATTTGGAGTAAAGGCAACACTGCCGCCTCTAGAGACATCAGACAGGATAATGGGAGCCGTAGATTGGCCTGAAAGGCAACATGGGAGGCGGCGCGATGCAAAAAAAGGCTTCTCCAGTCATTTAATTTTGTGTTTCGTGTTTGATTTGTGCGTTGCAGGTGCAAGCCCATTACAACCTACCAGAATTGAAACGTGCCAAGAGTCTGCATTCACGTGCCACTGGTAGGCTTACTTGGGTGGACAGGTTTGCAAGCATTTCAGCCGGGTTTGGGCTTGTTTTGATTGCTCGCATAGGTGTGAGTGCGGCATCCAACACCCCTGCTTATCCTTCTCTTGCTGTGCTCTTGCTGTGCAGACTCTTTCTGTACTCTTGCTGTGCTCTTGCTGTGCAGACTCTTTCTGTACTCTTGCTGTGCTCTTGCTGTGCAGACTCTTGCTGTACTCTTGCTGTGCTCTTGCTGTGCAGACTCTTGCTGTACTCTTGCTGTGCTCTTGCTGTGCAGACTCTTGCTGTACTCTTGCTGTGCTCTTGCTGTGCAGACATGATCACCAAGGGCTTCGAGTGGGCTTACAAATTTGGGGAGCCCAAGAATATGCAAGCTCGGACGTACATGGTGCAGCCAAAGTGTTGTTCTGTAAAAATGTGAGGCTGCAGGAATGGCTGACCTTGCCATGTGCTTTCTTAAAAATTTAGCAAATAAGAAGATTTGCGAAGGGTGGGAACTACCTCGCCTGCTGATGTCAGCATGCACCTGTGTTTGACGTGTACTGTACGTCATTGCTTTGCCCGTGAAATGCCCACAATCGGCAGATTGCTGCCCCTGTTTTTTAGATGGTATGGCAAGACAAATCATGGCTAGCTTAAAAGTGCATTGCAAGTATGAGCTACATTTAGCATGATAGGCAATCTGATCTGTGTAAGTAAAAGCTTCATAGTATGATAGGTATTCTGACCTGTGTAGGAGCATTTGCTTGGAATATGTTGCAATGGACTCTGATCCTTATCAATACTTAATTACACTTTCGTTGACTGTGTGCAGGGTGAATAGCCAGTTTAGATGTGCTCATGATTGGCCCGTGATCTATGAACTACCCTTTGGCGACATACATTCGGGACGTCCATGGGATAAGGTGTGCCTGTTGCGGGCCGCCTATTGCTGTTTTGAATGTGCTCATGGTTGGCCCGTGATCTATGAGGTGCCCTTTCGCGACCTGCTTTCGTGGGTTCGTGGGTTTGTTTCTTGCTCTCTGTTCCAAATTCTGAGCAGCGTCTTTCTTGCCAACTGCTGGCATGCATTGAAGGCCTGTGTCCGTCCTTCTGCACATACTTGGCGTCATCCCACCCCTTGCTACCTGTCCAGATCGTGGCAACAACAGTGAAAGCCGCTTTTGCTAGTTAATGCTACTAAAATCCTACTAGGGCAGCTGTGTACACGTCCTAGTATGGAAGCAGCATTGAGCTACCTCGCTCATACAGCGTCACATTAATTTTAACTGTTTTCTTTGTGTAAAGGTGCAGTCGTTATAGACTTGTATTCATGTTTCACAGCAACGCATTTCGACTGGCCCATTCCTTTTTTAAAAGGTTTACTCTCAGTCCATAAGAACTAACAAACTCAGCACGCACTACATTATTCCCATCATAATGCCATAATGCCACTATTGCTGTCCACCGCTCTCGCCTTTTAAACTTCTCCTTTTCCCCCTCCTTTTTTCTTCACCTACAATCGCTATATGCTTGCCCATGACTTGTGCCAGATTATGTTTCTTACGCACCATGTAGCTACCAACATAACACCTCCTTTCACGCCATAGGATTACCCGGACATTGGGACATATGAAGGCCATCCTGATGCATATCCCTTGCGAGCTCAAGCATTAGGGATGCACGCATCGAACACCACCACAGTAGCCAGGCCATCTGCTTAGTCTCCCTTCTCTTCCTTTTCCGCAGCTTTTTTTACCCTCGCTTATTCCTCATTGTTAAAAGCTGAGCAGGGTCTTTGTTGTGGGGGGTCCAGCAAATAGCACTATAGTACCAGCTAGAGTTGTCACTTTTAGTAATGATTCCTATCATGTGGCGTTTTCTTCATGTGTAATGCACAGTAGATTGCCTTGCAATGGACTTATAAAGTACGACGTTTGCAGTTGGATTGAAATCATTTACCAGTCCTCCTTCAGCTTCATTCTGCTTTCCTTTTGCTTGGTAGTGCTCTGCTGGCTTACTAGTTCTTAGTCCTGTGGCACACGCTATAGTGTCGCTAACTGACCATCCACGCTCGTGACGGTAGAATAAGCAGTTATGCTGTTGCAGTCCTGACAGAAGAAAGCTACTATAGTATTTGTGACGAAGAACAGCCTTACTGTCCTCGGTCATTATCAGCAACGTACCATAAGCAGACACAATTATTGCTTTTGTTGACTGCTTCAGCTAAAACATTTTTTATTACCTCGCTCCTTTATTTCACACTTACCTGTAAGTCTCTAGTTCAGCGGGGTTTCCTTTCACTTTGGAAGAGTTACTGTGCCTGCTTTCGTGATTGGTTGCTTTACCCAGGTCTTGGCATTATTGTAGTAACGAGGCGAGCCTTGCAATTGTATAACAAGGGCTTGAAAGGGGGAGGGCACATCCTTCTCAAAGATGCGGGCAGTAATGACAATCCTCATGATAAGCCACATTTTGGGAATGGGCGTCGTGGCACTCCTTCGTACCATGGACAAAGCACGGCTGTCTCGGTAGCTGCCCTAGTGGCCCATGGTCAGGCCAGACTCTTCGGGGTCGCGGATTTGAATCCGCCTGGTAGCGTGAGGAGTACTTTGCTGTCCGACAGCTCCGTTTCCGTTTCCTTAATCCATGCTTGTGGTGGTATCACCCCTTGCGTATAATTTTGTGCACCTCACATTCGGGCAAGCACCACCTGCCGCGTTTTGCTCTCAATAGTTTGGCTGGTTGATACAAGATGGTGGAACAGCTTAATTCGGTGTATTCGAGAGAGACTTGACCCTGGCTTAAAACCATTCTTCAATAAACTCGCTTCGCCAGCTTATTGCACGAGACATGGCAAAATAACCTCAACTGAAAAACCAACTAACCAAATCACACGAATCGTCACTGCCAACAATTGGGCGTGACATGTAGCTGAAAAAATAGGCCAGTTTTGTGGTAACAAATCAAACGTGGCAACTCAAAAGGGTACCTGGTTTCTAA
>Ga0307966_1003583_pt1 | contig 11675 bp, 12 predicted proteins | sample OrgLakmetagen646_FD_203141 | JGI IMG/M metagenome (GOLD analysis project Ga0307966, IMG submission 203141) | Saline water microbial communities from Organic Lake, Antarctica - #646 | ecosystem: Environmental > Aquatic > Non-marine Saline and Alkaline > Saline | place: Antarctica: Organic Lake... | reverse complement strand
TCCTGAAACGGGATAAACTTCCGCATTTTGCCCTTTTTTAACAAAAGAAATATCCGATTCAAGAATTTTAACCTTCATTTCCAGAGCATTGGTACTGAGCACCAGGCAAATTTCATCTCCCTGACTGACAAGGCTTCCTTTCCTGAGCTTTAAGTCTGCTATTGCTCCGCTAATAGGCGCTTTGACAATCGTTTTTTCAAGATTAATCTCTGCTTCTCTTACCGCAATCTCTGCTGCTAATAATCCGCTGGAAGCCTTCCAAAAATCATCTCTTGCCTTATTATCCAGGTTTTCTGAAAAAGAAGTTTCCACTGTAGAAGCTATTTTTCGGCTTTCATATTCTGCACTGGAAGACCGTAACTCCACTTGAGCCTTTTCCCATGCCAATTGACTATCGGTCTTGTCTAACAAGGCAATAACTTCGCCAGCCTTTACTTGTTGGCCCTCCTCTATTTTAAGATCGATGAGGTAGCCGCTGCGTTCGACTATAGACATTACCTGATTTTCTGCTTCTATTTTTCCTGTAGCATTGATCAAATAGTCGAAAGACTTTTTTTCAGAAATACCTACATTCACTATAGTCGCTTGAACTTCATCCCGAAAAGTTTCCATTGGGATTTCTTCAGTCTCTTGAATTTCTTCACCACAGGCGAAAAAGAAAACCAAGGAACAAAATAAGGGTGTTTTGTTCATGTCTATATTTGGCTAAAGGGTTAATTTTATTTTGAAGAAACACTGGAAAGAATATAATTAACTAATTTTTTAAATGTCATCCAAACATTACCTGGTATTTTTATTTAAAATAAAGGCTTAAAGCCAAAATTGGTGTTTTATTCTTTTAACCTGAAATCGAATTTATCCTAATTATCAGTCCCGAAACGATAAATAAAATCACTTGAATGTATCTTATAAAATAAATGACAAGGGACCTAATTACTTTACAATAGTTACTCACTGTTACAAACAAAAAAATCCGGATTGAATAAATCAACCCGGATCAAATTTTCTTGCTAACACAAATATTATTTTAACATCTTTTCATCTGAATGGACAAACTCAGGATCATCTTCTGTATAATTAACGTGAATTATAGGACTGGCCTTATGTAGCAATGCTCTACTTGAGGTATCAAGGTGTCTGATATAAACGGTTTTTCCTAATTTATTGTATCTCTCAGTCACTTTATGTACAGCCTCTAAACCAGAATGATCCACTATTCTACTTTCCTCAAAATCAATGATGATTTCGTCCGGGTCATTTAATGGATCAAATTTTTCACCAAAAGCAGTCACCGAAGCAAAAAACAAGGGGCCAAAAATATCATAATGCTTGACGCCTTGTTCGTCAATGCGTTTTCTGGCGCGAATCATTTTAGAATTTTTCCAGGCAAAAACCAAGGCTGCAATGATCACCCCTATTAATACTGCAAGGGCAAGGTTATGCAAAAACACCGTTACCAAAGTCACCAATATCATAACCAAAACATCAGATTTTGGCACTTTCCGGAATACCCTTAAGGATGCCCATTCAAATGTCCCAATCGCTACCATAAACATCAAACCCACCAAGGCAGCCATCGGTACCATTTCTATATAAGAAGAAAAGAACAAAATAAAAGTAAGCAGGCCCAAAGCAGCTACTATTCCCGAAAGCCGTTTCCTACCTCCTGCATTCACATTGATAAGTGATTGACCAATCATGGCACAACCGCCCATTCCTCCAAAAAAGCCAGTAGTGACATTGGCCACCCCCTGGGCAATACATTCTTTATTACCACTTCCTCTGGTCTCAGTAATTTCGTCCACAAGCGTAAGGGTAAGCAAACTTTCAATCAAACCCACTCCCGCCATTATGGCTGAATAAGGCAAAATGATCCAGAAAGTTTCCATAGAAAAGGAAACCATCGGAAGGTGAAATTCAGGCAAACCGCCAGATATAGAGGCTAAATCCCCAACTGTTCTGGTATCTAGGCCCCCAAAAATCACCATTAAAGTGACCGCAAGAATGGCTGCCAAAGCAGATGGGATTGCTTTAGTCACTTTAGGAAGGAATTTGATAATTACCATGGTGACAACTACCAATCCGATCATCAGGTAAAGAGAAGTTCCACTCATCCACTCGGTAACACCCTGTGCATTTACCACCTTGAATTGGGTAAACTGAGAAGTAAAAATAATGATGGCCAAACCATTCACAAATCCAAACATGACAGGATGCGGCACCAGACGGATAAGTTTGCCCAATTTCAAAACACCTACTACTATCTGCATCAACCCCATCAATACGACAGCAGCAAAGAGGTACTCCACGCCATGGTCTATAACCAGGGCTACCACCACCACAGCTATGGCACCAGTGGCACCTGAGATCATTCCAGGCCTGCCTCCAAAAATAGAGGTAATCAAGCCAATAATAAATGCGGTGTATAAGCCGACTAAAGGACTTACCCCTGCTATCAGCGAGAAGGCCACCGCCTCAGGAACCAGGGCCAGGGCAACAGTTAAACCCGATAGGATCTCATCTTTTAAATTCGCTTCTTTAGGTTTGAATAGGTTGTAAAAGGCCTGTGTCATAGGTCTGAATTATAAATGAAATTTTATATGAAATTTTTGTTGATGTAAACCCGAAATAAGCAATAGACCTTTTCCCTGGTAATACAACCACCTTCCGATTGAATCCGGAACAGGCTACTATGCTCCTTATTACTTAATTAAGGCGAAAAATTAGGATTTCGGGCTATTTCTGTATTCAAATAAGGCGCAAAGGTAATAAAAATATATTTAATTAAAATATTATTTGGTTTTTAACAGTGTTAATATATTGAAAACATGAATTTTAACCCCTAAAATCACTGCTGGACTACATAGTTGTAAATCAACTGACTGATCTTGGCGATAGTAGCCTTTCCTGCAGCTTCATCCTTCAGATTTTTACTCAAAATCACCAAAACATAGCGGGTTCCATTTGGTAATTCTACAATGGCTGCATCGTGCTGTACCCCTGTAATGGAACCGGTTTTGTGGGCTATCTTTACTAACTCAGGCAATAGTTTAGGAATCAAGTCATTATAATACTGGTCATAAAGGACACCAAGCATGGCCCGGCTTGCCTCTTTATCCACTGCATCCCCTGTCGCTATGGCCTCCATAATTACAAGCATATCCAGTGCATTCGTTGTATTGCTTAGGCCTGCATCAAATGCTTTCAGGTCTTCTACACCACGAAGAACCTCAATGTCATGAGCACCCAAGTCCCGCATGGTTTGGGTCACATTTTTGGCACCTACCTTGTCTATTAGAATATTAGTAGCCAGATTGCTACTTTTGATAATCATCTGGTACATCAGTTCATAGACGGTGGCTTTCTGTCCGATAAGCTGGTACAATCCTTCCTGGCTGTCTACACCCAAGTCCATACTGAAGAAGCTTCCGTCCACTATACTCTTAAAGTTATTGTGAATAATTACTGAGTCATCCAAAGAAAACACGCCTTCCCGTTCCTGTTTGTAAATTTCTATCATTACGGGTGTTTTCATGGTACTAGCTGCATGAAATACCTCTTTTTCGTTGATGAATAGTTCCTTTACAGGGTCCTCTAAAAGCCTGAAAGCAAGACCGAAGTCTCCGGCTGTACTATCCATAAGGGTGCCAATTTCTTGCTCCAGATCATCCAAAGCGCTTTTTTGACCTGAGCCGGAACAGGAAAGAAGGAGAAGAAAGGGAAGTAGTAAAATTAATCTCATAGTATGTTGTGGTTAAAACCCGAAATAGGAAATAGAACGCTACAAAGTAATGAAATCCTACGATGCACAAGGGACAAACCTTACGAAACCTATTGATTATCCGGGATAATTTTCATTTACATTATAAACATAACCCAGCCCATTACGGCAAAAAATGCCATTATTGGTCCGGCGAAGATAAAGAATAAACCCCCGGTACGGAAATCTTTTTGTTCTACCATGCCTGTTGCATAAGCGATGGCATTGGCAGGGGTAGATACAGGAAGCAATAAAGAACAGGAGCAACTAATGGCTACCATTACCGGTCCTGCAATACCATAAACTCCAGGCAATGCCAGACTTAATGGAACCAATATCGATGCCGCAGCTGTATTACTCATTACGTTAGAAAGCAACACCGCAACCATACAGAAAATCAGGGCAATAAACACCTTTGGTATTGGTAGGGCATTGATTTTTTGCATGACTATTTCTGCCAGGCCGACCTCTACCAACGCGATACCCAATGCCAATCCTCCTGCCACTAACATAAGCGTGTCCCAGGGCAGGCTGCGAACATGCTCGGAATGAATTACCTGGGTCATCGTAAGTAAAACAATGGGGATGGCAGAGGTGGCTGCAACAGGAATTCCATGCAAAGGCTCAGTGAGCCACATCATCACGGTAAAAAATAAAGTAAAAATAACTGCATTTTTTTCAAACCTCCCTACTTTCCCTTCTCCTTTTGGCAAAAGAGAAAGGTCTAGTTTTACATCCGAAAAATCTTGTGTCTTGCACAGAAATTTCCAAAACAACCATACCAGCAATAATCCGGTAGGAAAGCCTACCACCATCCAATCCACAAAGGTAAGGCTGATACCTTTCTCATGCAGCGCTCCTACCGCTATCGCATTAGGAGTACTACCGATAATGGTACCAATACCTCCTACCGATGCAGCTGCAGGGATAGCTGTCAACAAAGCCTTGCCATACGAAGATTTTTTACCTATTATCTTCACCAATGGGATTATGGAAGAAATCATCATGGCAGTCGTAGCGGTATTTGACATGATCATGCTTGCGAGGGCTGTCGTCATCATCATCCCCAAAAGCAAACCCTCAGGCTTATCGCCAAATTTTTTGACAGTAAACAAAAATAACTGCCGGTCCAACTCTACCAGACTCATCGCTTTTGCCAGGAAAAATCCACCTAAAAGCAACCAAATAACGTTACTGGTCCAGGTACTGACATAGAGATCAGGGGGCATGGTTTTTTCAAAAAAGAAATCAGTACTGAACCCCATCAATAAGGCAGCAATAATAAAAATACCTACAGCGAAAGGCGGTAAGGCCTCAGATATCCAAAGCCCTATGGATAAAATGCTAATAAAGAACACAAAGTTTACCTGAGGATCGTAGCCAATCTCCCTAAAAAAAAACGTCACCAATAAAGAAATTAGAAAATTCCCTATAAAGGTAGAAGTAGAAAATACCCAGTTTAGCTTGAGCTTCCTGTAAAGTATTCGTGCTCCTCTTCTTGAATCAGCATTGAACATGTGCTATTAGTTTTAGATGTAAAAAAGGTAAGTAATAAAAAAGCATTCTCCGGCAATGGAATCAATTTGGGTCTATTCATTAAAAGGAAAGGCAATTTAAACTTTTTTCGAAAAAGTGCACTGTTCTATTTAACCAAAATGCATCTGCTACCCGTAAGTCTTTCCAAATAAAACTAAATGGCTCATTGAACCTGAAATATGCGATAGAACTTCCATTACGTGATAAAATCACTTCAAAATTACCCCGGAGCCCCATATTAGGTATTCATTGCATCATCCGGGTTAAATACTAAAATATTTGGATTTTGGAACCAAATTTGTGTTAGCTTTGTCAATTGAATTCAAATGGGGCTGACCGGTTTTGACAGTAGGTGTAAGGATTGGGCTCGCATGCAGGCTGGAGTATGTACGGCCTTGAACGATTCATACAAACCATAATTGGCGAATCTAATTACGCCATGGCTGCGTAATCTTACCCTTAGGGGAATAGATAATGCTTAAAGGGTTGAGTTTCGATAGATACTCCCCGGCCACATCCCACCATCCGTTGCGCTGTCTGGATGGAGTTGGGGTGTCGACTTGACAGTGATGCTCCCTGCGAGGCTACTAAGCAGGGCTAAGATTAGTAGCTAAGCTGTTGTCAGGTGTGTCCCCCAGCAAACAATGGTCGAAAATTCAATCGGTGACTAAGCATGTAGACGGTACGGTGTTTCCCTATCTGGACGCGGGTTCGACTCCCGCCAGCTCCACTTAAAAATCCCTCCCTCCCACAGAACTCTTCGAGTTCTGTGGGAGGGAGGGATTTTTGTTTGGGAGGTTTATTAATTGTGGAATAATCCATGGCCTGGGACAATTTTGTCAGGAACTAAATACTTACAAGGGGATTGAATAAATTAAGGGAACTGTATCATTTCGCCGCTCCCATGCGTCATATACCTATGAAGATGTATAAAGTCAATACCTTACTATTTTTCCTCTTCCTGATTTTCTCCTGTGAAAACAACACTGGACCAAATAGAGCGGGTACTGCTGAGGTGGTCATCTCAGTAGCTTCACGGGGATATTATCAGTTTCTCATCAAATTCGACGAGGTTCTCTATTTTCCTGAAAACTTGCCAGAGGAATATAAGGTGGTATCTCAGGGACCCATACCTGTAAACATCAATTTTCAGCTCCTGGATTACCAGGAAGACATCTTACAACCAGCTCCAAATGATGTACCTGTTTACCTGATGTCTGTACCGGTCATCAGGATATTATCGATCGAAAAAATTAAATCAACTCCCTAATTTTCTGTACTTTATTTTTTCAAACAGGATTCAGAGACTTGGGAAAAAGTAACCTACAGTAGCTAACTCCAGTGAAAATTTCAAGGGATAAACTTCATTTGGTTAACAGTAATAGTTTTCCGACACAAAAACTTGCCTTTCGTGGATTCCATTTTCCAGGAAGTGTTTATTGGCCTCTTCACTATAGACAACATACCCACCGATTGCCGCTGGGGCAAGTCTCCAGAAACCAAAAACTTTGCATCCTTTACAATTTAGAGGGGATTGCTCTTGCGGAAGTCCAGTCTCCAAACATTCAATTCCACATTGGGCAAGGATGGGCATTTGAAAAAAGAATTTTCAAAAGAAGACAGTCAAATATGTTGGTATTTTACCAACATATTCGTAATTTTACATTAAATTAAAAAAACATGGTAATTATCTACTTGACCAAGTTGATTGTTTTTGCAAAGAAGCATTCCGATTCGGCCAAAAGTCTGACCACCTGGAAGGTGATTGTAGAAAATGCCAATTGGGAAAAAAACCAGGATATTTTGGAGAGTTTCCCAACTGCTAAGATCATTAAAGGCAGTAGGGCACGCTTTAAAATTGTGGGAAATAAATACCGTTTGATCATCGAAGTGAATTTTGAGGATAAAACGGTAGAAGTTCGATTTATCGGAACCCATGATCAATATGATAAGATAGATGCCACAACCATTTAAACATTAGCAAAAATGAAAACGCTTAAAAATAATAATTGGTTCTTACTGGAATCAGAAGCTGATTTTGAGGCTGCAAGCAAAAGGTATGAGCAGTTGAAAGATGCAGAAAAAGGGTCGGGAGCACATAAGGAAAAAATGCTTTTGGTTCATCTGATTGCCCAATACGAAAAAAAGCTTTGGGATTTGCCGGAAGTGGACCCTGTCGAAATGATCAAAATCCGGATGGAGGATTTTGGTTATAATGCTGCCACCCTGGCAAAGGCCTACGGTGACAGGGGGACCATCAGCAAGGTGTTGAATTATAAGCAGTCCCTGTCATTGGCAATGATCAGAAAATTCAGCCAGTTATTGAAAATACCGGCAGAATGGCTCATAAGGGAATACCCCCTAAAAAAAGCACTTTAAATAGGTATCGGTTAACACTTTGATTTAATATCCTCTTTTTCGGGAAGAAAATAAGCATCTATTAATTTCATTGGCCATCTTTCTTAGGAACCGCCTACAAACATTGGCAGGTATTTTTGGAGCTTTTAAAGTCACAATGGTATTGGTGTCGAACTTTTCAATCACATGGTTAATTCATTCAGGAGCTCCCCAAGCTTTCTGCATCTCTTTTCTTTTTCTTTCTTCAGTAACTTTAACATACCGTTGAAAACTTTTGTAATCGGCATGCCCGGTAATCTTCATCACCGTCTCTGCAGGGATCCCTTTTTCCAGGGAAAGGGTGGCAAAGAAAACCCACCTTTACTAGTAGAGATTATTCCTGCAAAAATGCCTTGAAAACGGTAACAAGTTTTCAAGGCATTTTTTATATTTAATACATGAAAATATCAGACCCTATTTTTAATTATAAAAAGTATCATTTATTAAATCACAATCAATTACCTGTTTGCGGAGTTATAATTGATAATAAGAAAACTAAAATTGTGGAAGTAGAATCTACACGTTTATACACTTACATTAAATACCATCACTTCTGTGGAAATTGTAAAAGAATCTATATAAAGGATCCTACAAAGTGGGGCTAATAAACATAATACCTTTAAATATCTGGTGTAAAAATTTTTGATAACGAACATTTTTTACTTAAATTAAATTCAGACAGGTATTCATCTTTGTCATCAGGATCTGCCAAATCATCATTTTTGAGCCTGTTTTGAAGTTCTTCAAACTTATCTGAAATGTACTTTAGAAATATCGGCCCCAAGACTACGTGCTTATATTCCGCAGCATCCATATTGTTGCGAAGTTTGTCTGCTGTTGCCCAGAGGGTTTTTTGGAGTTCTTGCGTCATTTAAATTAAATTTTCAAAAATATAATAAAATAATACTGTCATCCGACAAAACACTGGGTGTTTTTGGTCATCTTGAAAAAATACAATAGCGATGTTTTGACACCTCGCTAAAATTTATGATGTTTGAAGTTACCACACCAAAAACATCATGTCCAAAAATACGAATCTTACCGGTCAACCGGTAATTTGTCAGCTACTTTCTTTTCTTCCCCGACAAATTGTTGACTTCTGTGTGTCGGAGCGCCAGAGCGACTGGTACTATAAGAACATGACCACATGGAAGCAACTTGTATTTATGTTGTACGGTGTGGTCACCAAATGTCACTCACTTAACAGTCTTTGCAAAAACCTGCTTTTCCTCGAAGACAGGCTAACCTATCTTGGCATTGAAAAACTTCCTGCGGTCAGCACGCTCATTGATGCCAATATCAACCGTGACAATAGGGTTTTTGAATCGGTATATCAGCAGCTTCCAGACCAGTATATAGAAGACAAAGAAATTTTGAAACAATTGGAAAAATCAATCCTATTAATGAAATTTAACCAAGATTATTTCAAACTCTTTTTAAGCCAGGGAACATTAACCAAAAAGGACTTGCGAGACTTTTATTCAGGAGAAGATGAATTCCGATTAATTGAAAAGGAGATCAATGAGTTGTAATTTATAGGAATACGCATTGTAATTTTAGGCTATGGCAACAAAATCAAATAAAGCATTTAACGATTTACCCCTTCTTCCTCCAAAACAATCTTTGGTAGAGACAATTGCTATTCTCAAACAGGAAAGTAAATCTGCAGTTGCACTGGCAGAGTTAAAAGGTCTTACGAATACATTACCGAATCCAAATATTCTCATCAATGCTGTTATTTTAAAAGAAGCTCAAGCGAGTTCAGGTATTGAGAACGTGATTACAACCCAAGACAAACTTTATCAGGCATTATACGCCAAATCAGCTAAACCAGATGTTGCAACAAAAGAGGTTTTACGATACAGAGAAGCACTTCTGATGGGTACGCTTTTAATCAAAGAAAAAAGATTTCTTAATACAAATGGAATAATTACCATTCAGAAAGAATTGGAAGAAAATAATGCTGGACTCAGAAAACTTCCTGGAACGGCATTAATCAACGACTTGACTAATGAAGTGATTTATACTCCGCCTGATAGTTTTCATTCGATTAGTGGCTTAATGAAAAATCTTGAAGAGTATATCAATATTGATGAAGATGATATGTCTCCATTAATCAAGTTAGCCATTCAACACTATCAATTTGAAAGCATCCATCCTTTTTATGATGGAAATGGTAGAACTGGAAGGATTATCAATGTTTTGTATTTAATTTTGAAAGGTTTATTGAACGAACCTGTTCTGTACTTGAGTTCATACATCATCCAAAACAAAGGAGATTACTACCGACTGTTGCAAGAAGTACGTACTAAAAATAATTGGGAAGATTGGATTTTGTATATGTTAAAAGGTATAGAACAGACCGCTTTAAGTACAATTGAACAAATCAACGAAATCAACCATTTGTTCAGCGAGACTCAAAAATTGGTACAGGAAAAATTGCCTAGAATCTATTCAAAAGATTTGATAGAGCAGCTTTTCGTTCATCCTTACTGTAAAATAGAGTTTTTGGTGGAAAATTTAAACTTAGAACGTAAAGCAGCTTCCAGACATTTGAATAATTTAAAAGAAATAGACGTTTTGAAGTCCCTTTCAAAGGGAAAAGAGGTTATTTACATAAATGAAAAACTGTTTGATTTACTGAAAAATGGCTAAAATAACGTGGGACATTTTGGGACACGTTCTGAAAACGTGAGACAATTTATACCTTTTTAGGACACGTTATAAAAACGTGAGACATTTTGGGACATATAATATTCAACTATGGATACAGACGATTTATCAATACCGACTTATAAAAGAATCATTTCAGAAGCCGAAAAATTCAATCAGGATTTGACTTTACAATTTGGTGTCTTGGCGTCCAGTTGTAAAGATGATAACGACTATTTGAATCAAGCGGAAGCCTTAATAAAAGATTGGCTTCAAGTGAATGATTTCGAAGATATTATTGATGGTATTTTCTTTGGGCAAAAAGTAAATGAAAATGCATTCAGAAAAACTTTAAACATAATCCTATCCAATATTGCTGAAATCAGAAAAACACCAATGGAACAACGGGAATTTGAAGATTGGGGATAGGTATTATCAATAAAATGGTTTCCAATAACGAAAATATCAACCTTTTACGCTCCCTCTTCAAAGGGCGTGAAGACATATTTGCCGTTCGTTGGGAGAAAGGACACAAATCGGGCTATATGCCAGCCTATTTTTATGACCCTTATCGTCTTCGGATTCATAAAATGAATGGAGGGACATTTCAGAATTTCATAGATAAGTCTTATCTGAAATATACAGATGAACAGGTCCAAAAGCATCTGGAGGGTATTCATCATATTGGACTTTATCCTCTATTACAAGACAATACCACTTGGTTTTTAGTAGCAGATTTTGATAAAGACAATTGGCAGAAAGAAGCTGTTACTTTTCTTAATGCTTGTAAAGCAAAAGAAATCTCTGCCAACTTGGAGCGTTCACGTTCGGGTAACGGCGGACATGTTTGGATATTTTTTGACAAACCATATCCAGCCAAAAGAAGTCGCGAAATATTCATATCAATTTTGGAACAATCGGGTGCATTTTCAATGTTCGACAAAAGTTCCAGTTTTGACAGATTATTTCCCAATCAGGATTTCCTTTCAGGCAAGGGTTTCGGAAACTTGATTGCATTGCCTTTTTTTAAACCAACTTTTGAAAAAGGAAATAACTGCTTTATTGATCCAGAAACATTTGAGCCATTCACTGACCAATGGGAATATCTGAAAAATGTTCAAAAGGTTTCCACAGATTTTTTAGACAAGCTATTCAAAACATTATCACCTGATGTTCCGAAAATAAAATCGCAGCCAATAAATGGAAAACTTAGTATTTCTTTAAGCAGTACTATAAAAATCAGCCGAAATGGATTAAGACCAACGCTTACCCATTTTCTAAAGGAAGAATTAAACTTTGCCAACTCAGAGTTTTTCATCAAAAAGAAATC
>Ga0307966_1003581_pt1 | contig 11687 bp, 8 predicted proteins | sample OrgLakmetagen646_FD_203141 | JGI IMG/M metagenome (GOLD analysis project Ga0307966, IMG submission 203141) | Saline water microbial communities from Organic Lake, Antarctica - #646 | ecosystem: Environmental > Aquatic > Non-marine Saline and Alkaline > Saline | place: Antarctica: Organic Lake... | reverse complement strand
TGGTTTAACTTCAAGCTCTTGCATCAGTTCAGGCCATACACACACCACACAAGCACGTCACACAAGCACATAAGCATGTCACAAAAGCATGCCACACGAGCATGCCACAGTTCTTGCATCAGTTCAAGCCATGCACACATCACACAGGCACATTACACAAGCATGTCGAACAGGCCATACGCACACCACAGAAGCACCTCACACAAGCACGTCACACAAGCACATCACACAAGCACGCGACGCAGGCATGTCACACAAGCATGTCACACAAGCATGCCACAGTTCTTGCATCAGTTCAGGCCATGCACACATCACACAGGCACATTACACAAGCATGTCAAACAGGCCATACGCACACCACACAAGCACCTCACACAAGCACGTCACACAAGCACGTGACACTGGCATGTCACACAAGCATGCCACACTGGCCACGCATGTCACGCAAACGTTGCGCAGGCTGTGAAACCCATTGCGCTGGGCAAGGTCATGAACATCGCACGCACTCTGAAGACCGACTACGCAGGAAAGGGTTTGAGTTTGAGCGGGATAGGGGGCATCGACACAGGCGGCGACGCAGCGGAGTTCATTCTGCTGGGGTCCGACACCGTGCAGGTGAGGATGCGTGTTTGTGATGGAGCACAAGTGCAGGATGGAACAAGGATCACGAGAGGCTACAGAGTGTAGGAGTGGCAGAGTTCATTCTGCTGGGGTTCGACACGTTGTAGACAAGGACGTGTGTTTGTGATGGAGCACAGGTGCAAGAATATGCAAAGGAAGCATACAGGGTGAAGGAGCGGTAGAGTTGATACTGTTAGGGTCCGATGGCGTAGAGATGATTGAGGAAAGAGGAAGCAGATGCAGGCTGTGACATACAGCGTGCTGTGCTGTGGTGGTGGCTGTCTCAGCTAGAGGCTGTCTGGCCGCAGTTCCCCTTGAAATGAACACGACGCAAGTGAGAGTTCCTTTTCACGCACAACCTGACATTGCCAAGTGAGAGTTCCTTCACGCACAACCTGACATTGCGTGACGACCCAATGTGAGGTGCGACCCAATAACACAAACACACACACTCAATTGCGTGACGACCCAAGTGAGAGTTCCTTTTCACGCACAACCTGACATTGCGTATATGAAGTACAGAGGGGAGGTGCAGTACAAAAAAGAAGGAGCGCGACACAGTGTCAAGGTGCAGCAGCGTTTGTGCTGCCAGGGCCCGTGCAAAGGGAAGCACATAAAAGAGGAACCCATTGTGTGACGCAATCACACACACAGGCACACACACATACAGACACACAAATGTGGTGCACAGATTGAGCTGTAGGTGTGGCAAAGTGCGCACGGTCGTGCTTACAGATTGCATCCTCAGCTGCTCCATTCACTGCAGCGCACTGTGGGAGCGTCTTTTGGGGTGACTGAAATTAAAAATTAAATTTGTTAAGCGCACTTAAGCTCAGTCCCACCGTGGGAGCGTCTTTTGGGGTGATCGAAATCCAACTTAAGAGTGTGTGTGTTTGTTTGATCTGAGACATTCAAGCTGCTAGTGGCTCAGACCATATAAGTCGCAATATTTCCAGGGTAGAAACTGTGCAGCACTACTGTGCAGCACTAAGCTGTGCAGCACTACTTCAAGGCCATGAAAGTCAACACCATGCTGCATGTTGCCACTCACTGCCTTTGCTTTGCACACACACACACACACACACACACACACACGCACACACACGTACATGCACGCACACAAACACACACACATGCACGCACACAAACACGCACACACACACATACAAACACGCACACAAACACGCACACACAGGTGTGCACAGGCGTGATGATTCACGGCTACCCTGTTATCAAGAACTTGTGTGGGGGGCTACAGGTGTGTGTGTGTGTGTGTGCAGCCTTGAGTGCAGTTTGTGTGAGTGTGACAGAGTGTGAATGTGCGTGTGTGTGTGCGTGTGTGACTTTGGTATGTGCCTTGTGTGCAGTGCCAAGCTGCACGGCTAATTTGAGAGCAGTGCTGGAGAGTATGCTTTTGTCGCAGGAGTACGCTTCAGTGTATGATTGAAAATGTTAGTTGCCGGAGTACGTTTGTGGAAGAGTGATGTCTTGCTTTGTCATTGACCTGTTTGTTAAAAACCATGTAGGGATTCACTATTGAAACAACAGGAGGCTCTGTTTAAACGACCTTGAACTTGTAAACCATGGCTCGTGCCAAGCAAAACGTCCTCCTATGAACATCGTTTGCGCCCCGCTGCTGTGTGTGTGTGAGTGTGTGTGTGTGTGTCTGACCATACTCATTGCAAGGCTTCACTGCACGCCACCGTCACCTCTTACTGCCTGCATTTCTTTGTAATGTCACCCTCACGTGTGCTTGCTTCACACACCTCCGTACGACAAAAGATGTGTGCGCTTTTCACGTGTCACACACACACCTGCGCACACACACAGAGTTTTATGAAGAAGCACAACTTCAGTAGCGTGGCAGACTTCAAGGGTGCCTCCCTGCCCTATTTCACCACACACTCGGACCTCGTAGCACGCCAGGTGAGGCTGACTCTCTTGTAGACAGACAGGTCATGTTTTAACCCAGCAAATAGCATGGTGCGGAATCGCTCTGTCCTTGGTGTGAAGCACGACAGGTGGCCAGGCCTTGCAAGGAGCATATGTCCGCTCTAGCAGTCAACAACTGCGCCACCTTTGTAGCAGTCACTTGTGCCATTTGTGGAGCATTCAACTGCCATAAACCTGGGAAGCAATTGTCTGCGTGTACTTGAGTGTGTGTGTGCGTGTGTGTGTGCGTGCGTGCGTGTGTGTGTTTGTGCGTGTGTGCGTGTGCGTGTGCATGTGCATGTGTGCGTGTGCGTGTGCATGTGCATGTGTGCGTGTGCGTGTGTGTGTGGTCAAGTGTGTGTGTGTGCGTGTGTGTGTATGTGTGTGTAGTCGAGTATATGTGTGTGTGAGATTCACCTGTGTAGCAACCGGTGCGTCATCTATGAAGCAATTGTCTTTGTGTACCTGTGTGTACACAGCCTGTGTGTACTCAGCCAGGTAGCAATCAGGTGCCTCACTGATGCATTGTCCACTTTTGTGCAAATCTGTGTTTTTCGTAGTTTTTCGTATGACGTGTTTTTTGTTGCAAGACTCCTCTGTCACTCGTTCAGGTGTAGCGCCGTCTTGTCAACTTTAACGACTTGCTCCTCCTTGTGTGCTGCTTGCTATAGACTTGCTTCCCATCTATGCAAATAAGTTTAAACACCCTAATGCAGCAAGAGTTTGAAAGTTCAGGAATGAGTTGTGCAGCCTATGATTTAAACAATAACATACAGACAGAAGGCCGATATTCTGTCCCAGACTTGTTTTTGACAGAATAAGGGGCATAGACGATTTGTGTGACTACCTAGGTGTTAAGTGTCGCCATGGCTATGAATCATGACAACCTTCATGACTGTACTTGGTGCTCACATATGATCTGCGTGCAGCGCGAGTCTTTGGCGGCTAAGAAGGCAAAGGTGAGTTTTTGAGGGTCCAGGGTTTTCATGTCTATTAATTTGGCGGCAGAAAGGAAATACTCTGTGTGTTCCGACCACTCCTTCATTCATTGAACTTGCCTGTCATTGCTCTTGGCTCGAAATGTTTGATGAGGTTGTCAGGAGTGCATTCACAATCGCATGGCCATCAGCATACAGCAGTAGGACAGGCTTCTCGCGTTTTTTGTTTCCTTTTCGAAAGTCAGTACCCCACAAGGTCTGCGTAGTTTTAATAGCAGATCCAGCCAAAGCCTAACACGTAGCAGCAACGCAATATAAATATATAAGCATGTTACTAGCCATAGCCTAACACGTAACAGCATTGCAATATACACGCAAGCATGTTACGCAGTTTGAGCCTCATTTACCCTGCCCCCATCAAATGCTACCATCTTGCAGGTGGGACTGACGAACGATAGCGAATGGTCAGGGGATAAGTTTGTGGAGAACTCTGAGAGCATGGTAGGCAACTAGATTAGTGCAGGCAGCAATCGGATGTAGTTGTGAGAGGGTGATGTTAGAGCTAAGATTTTGAGTCCAAGGTTGTGCGGGTGGCCAGCTTCTTAGGCCTGTGTTTGTTTATAACACGCAAAACCCTTCCATGTACACTGTTTATAACATAGTCAATCTTGTGCGCTCGTCTGTAATTGTATGACGGCTGCAATGCTTTTGCTTTTTAATACTTTTGAATGCACGTGCTAAGATGGAGTGATTATCGTGCCTTTGTTCCCTACTTCAGTGCGAATCTGTGTGCACCTGTTACAGGCAAATGGTCTGGTACGCTTTTAATTCAGTTGCCCAAGTGCTGTTGTTTAGTCCTGTACAATATTTAGGTTCAAAACTTTCCCTTTTCTCAATTGCAGTTCTTTGAATGCACTTATGATTATAGTCTCAGGGCTACGACTTTTAAAGCCTAAGGAGTAACTGGCAGATAGAGGCTGACAGGCTTCTTTTTGCTGGGCTCAGCTATCCCAGAAGTGGACTCAAACCAAAGCAAAAGCTACAAACCTGGCTCAGCCCAGCCGATGCAAAATTTGGAGCACTCGCATTAAGGTATGGAGTTGTCAGATTAAATCACCGTAACTGCAAAGTACAAGGTATGGCTACATCGCTATATATGTCTCTGGGGGGCATCTGAGCGGAAGCTTGGAAAAAGCCTGAAACCAAACCTAGAAGGCGCTAAGAAAAATCAAGGGAAAAGGGCTAGGCATTCAGCCACAAAAGGAGCCACCCCATATATATTTGGTGTTCAAAAAAGTTCGCAAACGAGTTAACCTATCTTCATATTGAGGAGGGAAGACCAGCAAAATGTGTTCCTCATTCTGAACAGAGTGCCAGTTCATTTGTGACAGGTCCTGAGCTCATAAGGCCTTCTATTCCTGTCATGACGCATTCTTTGGCCCAAAAAGTTATGGCCACCAGAAAGGCGAAGGCAAGACGAAAGTGCACGGCTGAAATTGTTGGAAATACCCAAGCGAAGGTAGATACTAGGTAACACAGGCTTATGAAATCTTTTTCTGTCATCCCACCAGCCAGGAGCAGTCCCCAAAGGTACATCAAAATGTGTGTGATAAGTCCTCATAATTCTGCTGGAATGGTGATTATCATGTGGTGTCAAATTATCAAGTTCTCTCCAGCTCCCAATGATATGTTCGCAAGTGAGCTCAAACTGTTTCAAATTGATAGCTTCTCTAGATCGTATGGCGTTCAAAAATTGCTGAGGTGTAGGGAAATTTTGGAGTGCGTGCAGAACCTGATACGTCCATGTATCGCTTCTATTTGCAATAAGAAGGTCAGCCTGCACAACTTTATCAAGAAGAGAGTGAACTGTTCCAGAATCGTATGAAGCATTTGAACCAATAGAAAAAAAATGGGCATCTGACCTGTTTCGCGGAGTACGAGTATCAGTATCTTTCTTGACACCCAGGGGTCTTTTCAGAAAGCCCAGATGAAGCACATGTGTGGGGGTGATTTTTGAGGAATCATATGTCAGAGAAGAAGTGGCCCATACTTGACAACCGTACAGACCAGCTGTCAAAGCAAAGACCTGGAAAAGCCATAGCATTGCATGTTTTCTTTGTTTGATACCCTTGCTATCACCAATTCTGTAAACTCTGGCAATGGCAGACCTAAATTTGTCTGCCATCTTTTCAGCATCTGTGAGCATGCTTCCATCACGAGTAAGAGTGATTCCAAGGTATTTGAATCCAGTGACAAGTTCCAGAGGTGTGCCGTCGTACGTGAAGGTGGGAATTGCAGAGTTACCCCTGCGATCTTCACGACAAGAAAATGTGTGGCTGCTGGAGTGAAGGTCCTGGTCTCTACCTGCGTGCCCTCGTTTAATGCACAGGTTAATGCGCCTTGTGTGTAACACACACACAGGACACACACTCATACACTCACACAGGGACACACAGGTGCACACACAGGAACACACACACGCACACACAGACACAGACAGACAGACAGACAGACAGACAGACAGGCAAGCACACAGACGCACAGACAGGCAGATAAGCAGACGCACAGACAGACGCACACACAGACAGACACACAGATAAACAGACGCACCGACACATAATCCAATACCATGCTTGCTTTGGTGGCTGAGCAAATAGGAAAGATGAACGGACGTGCTTCCCCAGGGTTTGATTGCGTGGCTGCTTCATTTATTAAGAATGCTGTAGTGGTTCGGCCAAAGCCTCATGGGCGTGGTAGTGAGCGAGTTAACGTCTTAGTACCATGCCTTGCATTGCTCAGTTGTAGAATCTGATGTATGACAAGGCCTGCATCCCTGCGTGCTGGAAGCAAGCGAAGCTAAGCCCTCTGTATAAGAAGAGCCCCCTTTTGGACCCCAACAATTATCGCATGTTGGCTGTCAGTGGCACTATGTACCGTATGTATGCCAATGTTGTTCGCTCTTTGCTTACTGAGTGGTGTGTGGCAACTGGTCAGATCCCTGACACCCAATGTGTTTTATATCCAGGCCGTAACACTTTGCAACCCACGTTCATTCTTCGGCACTAACAACATGCTGCAGGAACAATTTAACCCAATGGGACACCTAGGTTGCACGCTGCTTTCATTAATTCTAAGCAAGCCTATGCTGACACCATTCCAAGGGATACAATATGGAAATACCTTAGGCGTACTCGCATGCCTGCGCCTTTGTTGTCTGTGATTCAAGACACGAACGACCGTGATGAGTATGTCTTGAAGGATGGTGATAAGACTGCTCGTGTGCATCCAATTCATGGGGTAATACAAGGTAACCTTGTCCCCCCTGCTTTTTTCCCTTGACATAAACGATATTAATGACACTGCTGAGGGGGTAGCAGGGGCTGTCACCGGAACCGCGGGTGTACACGTCTCACACATGTTGTATGTTATCTGACTTTGTTGACTAATGAGCCCCGTGATATGAAAACCATGCTGAATCGGTTGGCTGTGTACGCCAGGAATAAACATCTAATTGTCAACACTTCCAAGCCGAGGTTGTGAACTTCAATTCCGCGGGTGAAAATGTTCCTGTTTTTGATGTTGGCGGTGCCACCCTTCATCACAAAGATTCTTTTAGGTACCTGGGCATGGTTTTCTACAGGACCTTGAACATGGCTACGTCTGCTGAACACGCATCCCGTCCTCTCCTTGCCTCTGCCTATAGGATACGTAAATTTGTGCATGAACACGCTTTGGCAGACAGGCCGCACACTTCTTTGTGGCTCGCTTAGACGTATGTTATTCCTGCTGGCATGTATGGTAGTCAAGTATGGGGTACTGTTTTTTTTTGCAGGCAGGCAGGGAGTTCTCTACGTTGGAAAAGTCAGGGCTGTTGATTGCTGCTTTAAATCAACCAAAAATGTGGTTGATTTTGGCCATTGATTCAATTCGCGGTGGATACCTCTTTCTGGTTTTATCAAGCGCGGTTGATCTCCACTTGAATCAATTGGCAATTAATCAATTTGAAATCAAATGCTGTTGATGGTTGAATGAAGCCTGGCTGGTTCAATTCGCGGTGGGTACCTTTTTCTGGTGGAATCAACCGCAATAATTATGTGCTTGATTCAAGCCGCCTTTTCTCTAGTTCATGGTTGTTGAATCAAGCCTGGTTTATTCGGGTCAATAATATTGGTTTGGTCGAATCAATTGCAGTTGATCTGTGATTGAATCAAGCCGTCTTTCTTTTGTTGATGGTTGAATTAAGCCTACTTGGGAAATCACTGCAAACAATTAACAAATCAGCCACGCCCCAACTTTAACCCAACTTTTAACCATCCACACCTTGTTGTGTCAAATCACTCGCTGCCTCTCCCCAACCTCAGGTCACCAACCAAATATAACTAATAGTGACACGATCACTGTGTAAAAAACACTCAGCTGTAACATAATCATCTCACGCTTGCCCCTGCCACTCTTGGCTTCACCAACCAAATGCTAAATGGTGCATATTGCTCGCTGAACATCTTCAAGCTCTGCAGCTGCATTCCTTTTGTCAACCTGAACACATGAGATCTTGTCCCATTCATTATACTCCTGGACCTCGCTTTCTATTGCAACCATCAATTATCTGATCTGCGAGAGGTGTTCAGCTCCACGCTGGTACTGTTCCGGTATGGATCCAGCAAGTGAAAACGCACCTGCTTTGTGGGTCACTTAAAGCAGTTGTAGATAAGGGAAGAAAGGAAACAGGAGGCAAGATGCAATTGATGATAAAATGAGGCACACACAACCAAACAAGGTAAGTCTCCCAATAGACTTACTGAGGTGTGCCACAAATCATGGTTGATCTACAGGTTAAATCAACCACGTCGTCATAAAAAACTGCCCTCTGTTGAAGTGCGGTTGAAGCGGTTGAAATCAACCGAGGGTTTTTCAACCTGTTATGCAATCGCTCAGCGATTGATTTCAACCGCGGTTGATTTCAACCGCAACTCCGGTTGATGTCAACCGCGGTTGGTTTCAACCGCACCAGGGGTTGATTTCAACCGCTGCATGAATAAATATTGTGCTATTGAGTACTGCTTGCTATAGAGCCTTCCAAGCTCTTCTTTAAGCGTTGACTGTCTTATGCATTATTATTTTTAATCATTCAAAGTACTGGAACCTTGAGACTGGAAAATACCATACAAAAAGGAATGTACTAACTACAAAAAGGAACAAAACAAATTTCAAAGTTCAAGTTGACTCAAATTTCTATTTTCAAAAGTTGAGTTCTCAAGTTCACGTAACCTAATGCTAGTAGTAGTAGCCACTGAGTAGTACTGACTAGCAGTAAAAATGTTAAACCAGTACAGATCAACAGGGTAACATCATAATGACTCAGAAATGTCTATGAGGACTGAAAATGCTAGTAGCCGCAGCCCCACCAGTGTAATTTTGGCATTAGTTGGGCATGCACTACTAGTATCATACTAATGATTAGTAATGAAATATGAGTGCCGGCCTAGTGTAGCAGCCCGCTCTATCTAAACTAGCTGTGTATCAAGGTGTACCTAGACCACCTCGTACATTGAGTTCAATGTTACTATTACTGCTTAGACATCGATGCATGCACCCACATTCACACAATCGCTCATCGCACACCCATCATGATAGCATATCAATGTCTTCGGCCCATGAGTTGGGCACATAGGGACGACCAGTGGCGTCCTATGATTACCAGCTGGCATAAAGCATAATATCACGGTTGAAGCGGTTGAAATGCGGTTGAAATAGAAAGTATTTCAACCGCAAATTTCAACCGTGAGGTTTTTTCTGACGGTGCTTGAATACAGCAGTTGATTTCTGCTTGAATCAACAGTCAACCTAAAATCAATCTCAGATCAACCACTCATGCTTGCTGGTTAAATTAACTGTGTGGTTGGATCAAACAAACCAGCAGTTGATTTTTGCTTGAATCGAATTTCAACCAGGAATTAATTTGAAATCTGCTCCTCATTGATTGCTGCTTGAATCAACTGTCTGGTTGAATTAACACAGGACAGGAGTTGATTTCTGATTGAATCAACGATCAACTAGAAATCAACACTTTTGGTCGATTCAACCCAATGAATCAACCGCCCTGACATTTTTGACGTAGCTCGCTGTCTACGCTTCATTCGCATTTTCTAAAGGGCACGTCAGGTGTTAAGCGGTCTACCACTAACTGGGCTGTACTCCGAGAAAGTGGACATGAACCGTTGCAATTCTACTGGTTTCGGTCAGCTGTCAAGCTTTTCAATAGTGTGCTTAATACCAATAGTGACAATTTGCGGAGGGTAGTCCAGGCTGATCTCAATTTACAGCCTCGTTTAAGTGCCTGCTGGACAGCTCAGTTGCTGAGCGCTTTTCAAGGACTGCGTGGGCGTGAGTTGTATGTACGAGCTGTTCAAACTAGGCATGCTATTACCATGCAAGAGTTTACTGCAGATTTGAAGCATAGGATGAGAGGTGTTTGGAGAGACGCTGAGTTGGAGGACCCCAACACGCACAACAAACTGGCCACCTATCATTCTTGGTTTGCCATCCCTTTTTCTGGAAAGGGGCGTACGCCGCCTACTGTACCATGGTATCTTCACCTTAATCTGTCCAAACATCATGTTATGCGCAATGTCAGTAGACTCCGCTTGCGTGCGCACACTTTCAAAGGCAAGGCAGCAGCGTGGCATGAAGATGGTTCTCGCATATGTGACCAATAATGTCCTGGTGAAGATGAACATGTTCAGAACGAGGTGCGTGTTCTTTTATTTTGCCAAGACCATAGTGTGTGTGTGTGTGTGTGTGTGTGTGTGTGTGTGTGTGCTCGGAGCTAAGGAAACAGCTTTTTTCTCGTTCTCCTTGATGCTTTCTCTTCGCGCTTTCTCAAAACAAACGTTCTCTTTCTCTATTCACTTTTCTCTTCTACATACATCTGTTTCATGTTTCTAGCTTTTGTTTCTTTTGTTTAGCCAGGTGTAGTTTCAGGCCTTTTCCTAACTTTCCGCTGAGATGCCATTTGAGGCATATATAGTGATGTAACCTTACCTAAAACATTCCTCCTTTCTGTTTACGCCCTTTTTGAGGGCTCTTCAGCAGCCCAATCCTTTTGCTGCAACAGGTCAACAACCAACTTGTTCATAATGTTTTATGTTTTCTAGGCAGAACACTAGACTTGTTCTCTTTTTTTCAGAGCTTATGGATTTATTTGTGGCTGGCCGAGACCAGTCAGCAGCCGATCAGCCAAACAACCTGGCTGAAGGTCACTCCCCATTGTAACCATTGCTCGTAACTTGTAACCATTGAAGAAGTGTTGAAACAAAAATCGGTCGCAGCCAGTAACCCTTAAAAAGAAGCCTGGCAAAAGGTCACTAAGTACGTAGTTGAGCTTCATCAACCTGAGAGTTGTGGGCATGTGAGTTTACCTTCTAATTGTAGTGATGCGTTTTAGTGAAATGAGAATTATGGACATTGTGCATTCCACAACAATTTCTTTTCCATAATAACTGTGGAGTGGTTTTTCATTGCCTGCGGCAGTTTATGTTTTTTGTCCACCATATGGCAGGGGTGCCCTTCAACTACAAGGCGTTACAAAATACCTCTGTTGTACATTAGGCAAATCAAGTAATCTGTATTACATATGACATAGGCAACTTGTAACAACTCTGAGCAGAATTATCGAGATCATCTCTTATACAAGTCATGTGAGGCCAACACAGGGAGACGTGTCCTGTCATTTCAACGCAACACATGCTTTCTCAGCTACTACTCTTCTAAATGACCATCAATCACACGCGCAATGCATCAAATGTTTGCAGTAAGCCCAACCTGAATGCACTCAACGTTTTTGTACAAAGTCCAACTGGCACATTGTTTCCTTCTTCTGGCCATTTCCTGCCAGGCGGATGGCAGACACACATCATAAGACGCTGCAACCAAAAAAGCCCAACAATTGCAAGGTACACAGACAAGTACGGTAAGCAGGGCAACCCTGGGTACATCGCAAAAAACACGGCTTGCATTATCATCCCTTTATTCATGAAGCGAAGCCCATATACAAATAAGCACACGTGAATCCCCGAAAATGTGCAGGTGCTTACAGGAGGCTGGTCACGGAATCATAGAAGTGGAGGTAAAAAAAAGAGGAGGAGAGTGGAGCAAAAGGATTGGGGGTATGGAGGGAGAGAAGTGATGGAAGGAGGA
>Ga0307966_1003575_pt1 | contig 11691 bp, 9 predicted proteins | sample OrgLakmetagen646_FD_203141 | JGI IMG/M metagenome (GOLD analysis project Ga0307966, IMG submission 203141) | Saline water microbial communities from Organic Lake, Antarctica - #646 | ecosystem: Environmental > Aquatic > Non-marine Saline and Alkaline > Saline | place: Antarctica: Organic Lake... | reverse complement strand
GCACCAGCCATGAGTGCCAAGGGAATGCCTAGTATAATTGCCAGGATGGCCGGCAGGACTAGAAACATTACCACCGCTGCGCTGATTCCACCACCAAGATAGACAAACTGACGCCAGGTTAAAGGGCCAAATATTTTATTTTCAATTTCAATGAATTGTGGAACTTCAAACTTCATATACTTCTAGTATACACTGCAGCCTTTAGATACAAGCTACGTTTGTTCAGTTCCCCATCGCTGTGTCGAAGGTTCTGCTGGCTTGGTTTGAGTCTGCTTCAGTAAATCGTCCTGACTGGCTGCGGTGTGCGTCGGTTCGTCGGTTGGGGTACCCCGCATCACTTCCATGTCGTGTGACATAGTACGAATTGGCTGCATCGTCTTCATAGCCGCTTCAGCTTCAGCGATTTCTGAGGCCAGGGAGTTGTCGTTTGTGGGTTCGGGGTTATTGATTGGGACAGTGGTAGCGGTGTCACTTGCTTCTGGTTGAGGTTCGTCTAACGGTGCTAGAAAATCAAGCACGTCAGCCGTGATCCGCATGGCGGCTGGCCGCTCGACCCCGAGCCGTTCTACTAGTAGTTCTGGCAGCTTTTCTTGTGGCACAAGCCCAAGGATGACGTCACCAACAGCTATGAGGAATTGCATCCGAACTTCCACATCAACTATTTCGTGGTTTTTTCCAATTTCGTACAAAGCTTGTCCACTTGTTGGTCCTTCGTACAGAGATTTCTGTACTTCAGATGATGCTTCGTATGCATCGTTACGTTGTTCGTCGGTAAAGTTCATAAATAAATTATATGATTATAGTAGGAAGTCCTCTTTTGCTTTTGTGGTATTGAGGTATGTGGCCATTTTCGAACTTGTGCCACTGTGTAATCTCACAGCTTTTGCTAGGTCAGATCTCTCATCAGCACTCATTGCGCCCTTACCTTGGTTTGCAACTCTCCCAATTGCTTTCATTGCATCAACAGTTATGTTTTTACCTGCGTCTGTCAAAGTCCCAGTTGATGTGTTAAAGAAGGCTTCATATGGTAGCTTACCGACGGTTTCTGCGTTGCCTTTGACAAGCTTGTCTCGTTGTTTAGTAATGAAGTCAGCTGCGTCAGGACCTGTAACGGTAGCAGTGGTAGCTCCAGTAACCTTACCCTTACTGTCTCTAGTTTCAGCATCAATACGACCGGTTGAAAGTACACTTTGAATACCAGCAGTCCGAGTTTTCTTTAATTCATCAAATTCTGATGAAGTCAAATTGCCTGAGTCTTTGATAGCGTCCATCGATTTTTCGGATAGTTGGCTAGCGATGACTTGTGAATTGAGGCGATCGAAGTCGATGTTGCTTTTTTCTTCGTCAGACATACTTTCAATTTCTTTAGATAGATCTTCGATTGCAGTTTTTAGCTCGGAAGCGGAAGCATTAGACTTCGCAAAGGTTTTTTCGATATCTTTAAATAGTGCATCGTCTCGCTTGGAGCCCATCTCTTTCATTTGAGCGTTAGAGAACTGTCCAGTACCGGCTAATTCTTTCATTTTTGTCCTGTTTACCAATCCAGATTCCATCAACGTCTTGAGTTCAGCTGGCGCAAGTTTTCGAAGTTCCTCGGTAGACATTTTGCCTGTAAGTTTTTTGATTTTGTTTTTAGCATCTTTTGTATCACCTGGAGTAGCTGCAGCAGCTAGCGCAGCTCTCGCTGCTGCGAGGTCTGTTGCCCGTTTGTTTTCGGTGTCGTACGTGTTGTAGGTTGCATTCTGTTCATCAACTCGTTTCTTCTTCTGATCCAGTGTTTCTGATCCAGCTATAGTAGCTTTCTCTGCACTGCGTAAAGCTGAACCATATGTTCGATCAATAGTACGTGCCCCCCACCTTTGGACGGCATTACCTTGGGACATTGTCCCCAATCTTCTGCGTAGAGCCGCGCTATCTTTTTTGGCTGCGTAGTTAAGCCCCTGCGCAGCGTATCCGGCTGTATTTCGGACACCAAACCTGCCGACACCAATTGCGCCATTCTTTATTCTTCTTTGTCCTCCTCGTACCATTCCTCCTCCCACCCGCATCACTCCACCAGCGCCGTCGGCGCTCATTTTGCCGGCGACGATGACTGCGGCGAGCATGAAGGCAGCCGAAAGAACAAATGGTCCGAGTACTTCGATTAGGTTGGATTGATTATTGGTAACGGCTGACAAAAGCCCACGTTTCCCGACTTCGACTCGACTCGATCCTCCGTCACCGAACATGTTATGCAGAATACTACCTGCAAAAAATAGTAAAACAATGTACACAGGTGCGTAGAATGCTCGACCCAGGAACCCTTTCCAGTATTTACTGGTCCAGCCGTGTAGCCCTGGAAATACCCATCCTAGGAACATGAATGGAGAAAGCACCATAAATATAGATAAGGCCACAAACCGAATGATCAGCATTACTCCTCCAGCCGCAAATACAAAAGCAGCAATCAGATAAAATATTGCACTCCCAAAGATAAAGGCCCACGGTTCAGCCCCGTCATTTGCTATTCCATCTGGCACTTGTAGGGTTTCTGATATACCAAGGTGTGCAAAAAAGGTGTCTGCAATCTCGACGGAGTCTCCGCCAGCGGCTGGGAAGGCAGCAACTGCGACTTCGGTTGCTAGTCGATTACTAAAATCAACTACAAACTTACTAATGAATAAACTGAAGTTGATCAATAGGGCGGCCATTATTAAGTAGACAAGAGTTTGTTTGGCCTTGGAGTTCCCGCTATTGAGGATCATCTGGAACCCAATCCAGATGAAACCAAAAATAAACAGGATATTAAAGAAGTCTCGAACGATGCTCCACAGATCATTGACAGCTACCCCTACCCCACTGGTGTTGAATTCAAGACCAAAATTGATGACAAAGTTGTTGACAGCAAAATCCAAAATATGGCCACCAGCAAAGACTAGGAAACCAAAGAAGTTAACGACAAATAGGTATAACCACTTCTTAAGCGGAGAATCAGCAAAAGCCCCTTCTGCTATCCGTTGGTTGGTTTCGTCGACACTTCTCTCGCCGCGTCCACCAGTTCTAGCTTCGACTCCTGGAGCAGCGCCACCCTCAATTTCAACCTCAGCGCCATAAAATCGTGCTTGTGCAGCAATATCTGCAGCCTCTTGTAATTCAGCTGGCGTTAGCAAGTCGTCATCAATCGTAGGGCCGGGTCCACCAAAAGGCTCTAAATCACTAACACGATTACCATCATCAGGCGGACCTTGTGCATTGGTAAAGAAAACTGGTACCAATAAAGCGACTGCAGCCAGCACCAAAACAATCTTGGTGATCCATGAAGTTTTGGTGAAGCGGGTAAACATAGGTGTATTATGGAAGGTTTAGTCTAAGGTTTTCTGCGAGGTTGATCCAGCTTTCGTCGGTCGGGTCCACTGTTATGGTCGGGTCAATGGCAGTGAGCAGATCGGTAAGGCTGCCTGTAGAGGTAATGGCCTGACCAGCCACAGTGTTATCACTTGCTATGTCCGCTAGCCGATCTGCTTCAGTTCCAATTTCGTAGTCAGTAATGCCTGGGAAGCTGGTGAAATCAAGCAAAATTTCTATCTGTTCATCAGGTCCTGCCTGGTCGTACTGATAGGCCATACTAGTAAGCGTCAATATGTCCTCATTATTTTGATCGATTAAGATATTGAGGTTTGAGAGTTCACTACGTATGTTTTGTCGGTATCTGAGTAAGTTTCTTCGTTCGGCTGGACTGATAGATCCTGAGGTTACGATTGTCGTTCCACCTTCACTACCAGCGGTCCTTGTTACCGTTGTGGCACCAGGTACTGGTCGTGCCAGGAAGTTGGTGAATGCTGTTTGGTACGCTACTAATAATTCACGGTACTCGATCTGGCGTCCTAGCTGTGGGGTGATGATATTCTTTGATCCTGTCTCTGCTGAATTAGTCGTGAGGTTGCTAGACTGTGCTACAGCTGCATCGAGATAAGAGCCAGAATAACCACCACTGCTGCTATAGCTGTATCCGGTACCGCCAGATAGCCCCAAGAGACCAGAGACCCCGGTGAGCGCTTTGTTCGCCAACTGACCAAGGAGGCCTGCGAGCAGCTCGTTGAGTTCATCAGCCTCAATGAGAGCATCTTGCCCCGCCCCGAGCGCTTTGTTGAGCTGGTCGGCGATGATTCGTCCTGGTTTCGAGATTGAACACTGTTGTCCTCCGCTAGTACCACCGACGGACTGACAGATTTTTTGGGAGAGGAATCCATCACCCCAACTTACCTCTTCAAGAACTTGACCTTCAGCATTGATTAATCGAGCGCGAGCTGCTACTTCGGCATTGAGTACGGCGCCGTATGGAGTGTAGGTTTGTGGGGTCGAGGTGATCTGTAGCCAGTCAGAAAGACCGTTGCCTGGGTCGGTACCAGCAATGAAGCCTTCGATATTACTGATTACTCCACTGAGCGTACATTCAGGGGCTGATTGTCCAGACGCTCGCCCTCTGGCGTATTGCGATTCCAGTGAAATTTGTACATCTAGTTTAAATGGTGAACAAATAAAAGAACCTAAGCCATCACTGCCACCTATTTCACTAATAACCCGTCCAAATTCCTCGTCGGCCACGTCCAACAGAAAGCCTTTAATATCAGTCACAAAGGCTGGGCTACCCTGAAAGCCGGAGTTGACCCAGTTGATCAGACTGCGCACCATACCTGATACGATTCGCTTCGCTATTGACCAGGCGATACCATCAAGAACATTTTCTTTGATCCAAAGATTGCCTGTAGCAAGAGAGGTAGCGGTGTTAATAGCATTGCCCGCTAGCGCACTGGCGTTTTGGACAACCTGCATACTACGACGCGCCTTCTGTGCTTCTGCGTGCGGGACCTGACTGGTTGGTAGTTGTGGCACATACGTCATTGAAAACCCAACAACTACAAACATCATTGCTACTAGACCTTTTTTGAGGGTGTTAAAAAATGCATCCATACAATTACGATTTATATTCTGAGCTAAAAACAACGAATAATGCCGCCGGGTCATTTGGCTGTATCAGTGATGCATACGGGTTTAATGACTGATACATGTTTTCCAGCGCGTACCCCAAGCCAGCTGCGTCATCCTCATAGCGCTTGAGTCGCATCAAGGCAAAGGCCGGGTCATTGATGGCAAGCGTCATGGCGTCGATGTCTTTGTGGATTGCGTGATAGGTATTGATCAGATCAAGGTGTTCTTTGACGAAAATAGCTGGGACAGGGATATTGAGCGACGTATCACGCATTTGTTGGTAAGTGTTGGCGAGCAGCTCCAGCTCTTCTATTCGGTCTACGTTGTCGTTTGTGACAATATCATGCAGTATAAACAGTTCACTTTCAGTGATTTGGGATTGGTTATTATTACTGATCGCTAGAGCCATGGTGTTGGCATAGGTGCGGATATCTTCATCATCCCATTCATTCATTATGGTGATATCTGGTGTGTCGTACAGTTCGTGAGCAGTTTGCGCGCTTAGAACCTCGACCGCGTTAGCAGTCACCTCTTCCCGGGAACTTCCAAAAGGTCCGTAGGTTTTAGACCGTAGATACCCTTCGATAAAGTTAACCCCCATTTGACCGGTAAGAGTGTCTGGTGGTTCATAGGTGGTGTCAGTCTGAGCTAAGACGATTGGTTCGTTGGTAACAAATTCATCTCGCCAATCCTCGATGCCGTTTTGGTCATTGTCTGTGACGGTGATTGCTACCCGGGGTGTCGTCTCGACCACAGCTACCGAGGCAGATTGTTGGGCTGCAAAGCGGCTAACACCAAAGTTACTGAGTGTGTATGCTCCAGCTACAAGTGCACATCCAATGATACACGCACCGATTATCCGGGGGTTAGTGATCCCTTTCATATACGCTTAGTATAGCAGTTGTAATGAGGTGACTGCTGAGCTTATATACCTTTTTTCACTGATCTGTGGACAAGCTGGGGAAATTACTGGGACAACGCCGTAATTAGTGTCATAAACTGGTCAATTGACAGGTCTTCGGCCCGAATGGTGGGGACAATACTCATGGTTGTTAAGGTAGACACCACTTCTTCCTTGTTGAATAACGTGCGAAGGTTCCCTGCTATTTGTTTTCGCTTTTGCCCAAAAGCTGCATGGAGGGCGGTAAAAAATGTAACGGCCGTTACGGATTGTAAGCGAGATTTATTTATATTGTGGACAGCAACGATAGCTGAGTCGACAGCTGGCGGTGGTGTAAAATGTCCACGTTTGATTGTACATACATAGGAAGGGTCTCCAAATACTTTGACTGACATTGATAGAATGGATTCTTTGGTGCTCCGCGCAATCCGCTCCGCCACCTCTTTTTGCACCAGAAACACTAGATCAGTTGGCTGGATATCTGATTCCAGACACTGACGAAAGAGTAACCCAGAAATATAGTAAGGAATGTTTGCGACCACCTTAAATTGCTGATCTTGTAAACCAAAAGCTGCCATATCAAGCTGGCGTGCGTCGTGATGAAAAATAGTCAGCTGCTGAGTAGCAATTTCAGCAGCGAAGGTGGTTTCTAATTCAGTAATCGCTCGGGCGTCTGCTTCGACCGCTACTACCTTGGCGCCTCTACCTAAAATCTCTCGGGTTAACACCCCGGTTCCAGGGCCAATTTCGAGCACGGTGTCCCCTGCTTGCACCGCGGCTGCATCGCACATTTTTTTCGGCACGTAGTCACTATTAAGAAAGTGTTGGCCAAGTGATTTTTTGTGTTGGAAGCTCATAGATAAGTCTGTACGAGTAACTTAGATTGTTTCACAAGAAAATACAATAGCTACTCAAGTAATGCTATAGTGCAGTTAACTGCACTACTATGACAAACGTTTCTAAAAAACCACTCGACGATAAGCTACGAAAACAATTATTTGAACAATTCTCGTCTTTATTTGCTTCAAGTTCACAACATAAAATGGCCTCCTTGTTTATTGAACTGTTTACCGAGGCAGAACAAATTATGTTTATTAAACGAGTTGGAATTATATTGATGTTAACAAAAGGTTACTCGGGGTATGCAATCTCAAACATGCTCGAAGTCAGTGCTGCAACCGTGCGGTCGACTAAACAAAAATATGAAGCTGGTGAATACGATCAATTATTTAAAACGACCAAGAAACGAAGTTTTGATGGTAAGAAATTTTGGTCAGTTCTCGGGCTTGTCATTACTGGCGGCCTGCCACCACGAGCTGGTGCCGGGCGCTGGAGTTTTATTTTCAACGAGTAATAGTGCAGTTAACCACACTATTATGGAGGTGAGGTTGTAATCGATCTAATTGGGATTGTCTAGTTTGCAATCGTATACTAGTACTGTTTAGGCATAGGAAAAAATATATAAAAAGGCCGCGGCGAAAGTATCGCAGCAGCCCAAGTGTCTCATGTATCTGGAATCCAGATACTGTTCTGATTCCATTGCCCCAAAGCAACTACCTTGCAGGTGTTGGTCGGCGCCGCGAGGAACCAAAATGTCTGAGTGTATATGTCGTAGTCCATGCGCTGTCCGACATGGACATCAGCGTCCATTCTCTCAGCATATATTCGACAGGCCGTTGCCGCTGGAATGTCGGGAACCAACAACTTGAACTGTTCTCTTGGTTGCAAGATTTTTGCTGGATCAAAGGCTAGCATGCCCTTGTGCAGATCTGGCCCTATCTGATTTTCCCGGAAGCTTGAGCCCGGTTTTTCTGGTCCCCAGTTCCCATGCTCATGGCCAATGAAAACCTTGAAATCTTTTAGTCCGATTGCTGACGCGCAAATGAGTTGCAGTTCAGCTTTCAGTTGATCTTTTGTGCTCCCCATGGCGCACCTCCTTGTCTATGGTTATGTCCATGTCCACCTTAACCCTACAACAGGTAAGCGATCTTATCAAGGAACATTGCATTACCTTGTACCCATCAATCCAAATAGACTGTCGTTTCGTAGCCTGAGCTTTGGCCGCCACCTGGCTCGGCCGCGTCGACGTGCTCGGTGCTAATGTCGTTGATAAATGATGATGGGAGGTTTACTTTTTGCTGACCAAAGATAGTACGCATGTGGGCGTAGGTGAGGAAGATCTTTTTCTCGGCTCTGGTCAATGCAACGTAAAATAGCCGCCGCTCTTCTTCGTTGTCAGTTTTTCCATCGTCGATGCGTTCATGTGGGAAGAGTCCTTCTTCGAGGCCAGTGACAAACACGTAGGGAAACTCGAGTCCTTTGGCAGCGTGAATGGTCATCAGTCGCACGGCGTTTAGCTCTTCTTTATTTTTAATTTCGTCCTGGTCACTTTGCAGGGCAGCGGTTTCGATTAGCATCTCGATGGCTTCGTTAGGTTCAACCGTATCGAAGCGACTGGCCAAGGTGACCAGCTCGCGGAGGTTTTCGATTCGCTCCATTGCTTCTTCGGTTCCCTCTTCAATAAAGGTATCTTCGATCCCTGATCGCTTCATGATGAATTTAATAGTGTCCGAGAGTTTTTTCTCGGTAGCTGCTTTGGCAATATCCATCATAATGTCATCGAACTTTTGCACCTTGGCTTGGGCACCAGCGTTGAGTTGGTCGCGTGCACCGCTGATGACTTTGAGCATAGTGACTTTACCAATCCCCCGGGCTGGCGTGTTGATCACTCGGGTGAGGTCAGCGTTGCTACCGGGGTTCAGGGCCAAACGCAAGTACGATAATACATCCTTCACTTCGCGTCGCTCAAAGAATTTAGTCCCCAGTAGTTGGTACGGTACTTCAAAGTTCAAGAACGCTTCTTCAAGTGCACGGGATTGAAAGTTCGTCCGGTACAGTACGGCGATACCACTAGGGTCGGCTCCGTCTGCAATCAGGCTTTTGGCAGTCAACGCGATGTACTCGGCTTCATCATAGCCGGTCATACCAGCGTAGAGGGTAATTTTTTCACCTTCCTGATTGTTGGTGAACACATTTTTATCTACGCGATTTTTGTTTTTCTTGATGATGTCGTTACTGGCCGCAATGATGGTTTGCGTACTGCGGTAATTTTCCTCGAGTAAAATAGTGGTGCTGTTAGGAAAGTGGTTTTCAAACTGGAGCACGTTTTTTATTTCAGCCCCGCGCCAACTGTAGATGGAGTTGTGAGTTACTAGGTCGTTGGCTATAAAATTATGAGTTGGTGTGACCATTATGTCATAGACCTGCTTGGGAGGGCTATTGTGTGAAACCGTTTGGACAATGTCGTATGAACCATCAGCCGCAAACATGACCATGCCCGGTCGTATCGAGCCAGCTGGTAGTACCGGTAAAGAATTTTTATTTCTAGTGTTAGTTTGAGTACCGAGTCTCCCTTGTTCGATTACTATTGCATCAGGTAGTAGGGTTTGTAGTTGTCTAACTTGGTCAGAAATTTTTACATATGACTGATGACACGTTTCAAACCGCCAGCTGACTGATCCTGCTCGAGCGGGTCGAACACTGTAATTATTTTTTTGTAGTAGTTTTTTAGTTGTTTGGTTGCTACCAGCGACACTAATACGATGCATCGGTGTTGAACCGCGAGAGTCTCCACACAAGGTAACAAGGATATTTTGTCTATCACTATTACTCACCTGTGGCCGGTGGTGCGGATACCTCTCTTGGAGGTGAAATGATGCGAGGATTTTTTTTGCGCTGGTGTGGGTATCGAACTGTGCATGAAGTGTATCAAGCACAACCTGATCGTGTACATACCCGCCTGAACTCGATCCTTTTCTCGCCATAAACGGAATGGTCGGAATTTGATAGCGTAGTGATAACTCGTACTCAGTTGCGCGCGCTTGGTTGACTGTGCCGTACGTTGCAAGCACCCAGATAGCGTCGCCGTGCTCCTGATTGAGCTGTTGTACAAACCCGAGCATTGGTTTGGTTTGTCCTTTGGTGTAGACCGACGATGTTCCTAGCCGATATCCAACACCATCTTTTCGCATGAGGTATACATAAAATACTTGTGGCGAGGTATCCAATCGGTAGCCAGCAAAGTGTAGGTGATGAGGAGTACTTGTCAGCTGCTTGCCGGTGTTGGTGGTAATGGTAACTAACGGTGTGTCTGAAGTTTTCTTGGTAACGTGTGTAACGTTAGCTGGACGGTAGTCACCACTTCCGTAGTTTGATAGCACCTGATCACCGAGCTTTATTTGTTTAATCTGTTTTTGAGTACCGTCCCCCATAGTGACCAGCGTGTCCCCGGTAAGACACTGATCGATGTCCCCGACGACACATATATTGTGTGCGTCACCAGCGAGTAGCTCGGCAATCCGGAACTGTACTTTATTAGTGTCTTGATACTCATCAATGTGAATGTACTGATAGCGTTTTTGTAATTGTTTGCGGATGGACTGATTGTCTTCAAGCATCCGCAGCATCTTGACCAAGAGATCATCAAAATCAAGTGACTGTTCTTTATGTAAGATGTTCTCATACTTTTCCCAGACTTGTGCCACCACTTCTTCGAGAAACGACCCGGCTGCGTCGTTGTACGCTAGTCTGGTAATTGCGTCACCCTTGGCCCGTGAGATCATTGACAAGATCTTTCGCGGTTCAAATTCTTTTGGGTTGTAGCCAGCTTGCTCGATTGCCTGTTTCACAGCTTTTTGACTGTCGCTCCGGTCATAGATGGTGAAGTGACGACGTAGTCCAACCGCTTCGTGGAACTCCCGCAATAGTCGTACACCAAGCGCGTGAAAAGTTGTAACCACTGGTTGACTATCGAGTACCGCTCGATCAGAAGGGGGGTACTTGCGGGTGAGTGCGACCGCTCGTTCACGCATTTCTTTGGCGGACTTGTTGGTAAAGGTCATCGCGAGAATATTGTGCGGTGCGGTGCCTTTATGAATCAAGTGCACAATCCGGTGCGTGATCACCCGCGTCTTGCCTGACCCGGCACCCGCGAGTACCATCAACGGTCCTTGCGTGTGTAACACCGCTTGTTTTTGTGGATCATTTAGTCCTTCGGTGTAGGGGAAGTTGGTTTCGGTGGAGTCAGAATTTGTCATGTGGGGACATTCTAGCATGGCTGGTATAATTGAGGATATGGAAGAAAAAATTATTCAGCATTTGAGAGAAGTGTATAAGCCGTTAGCAATTATTTTGCATGGTTCACGAGCGTCCGGGCATGAGCGAGAGCATAGTGATTGGGATTTTGTTTTACTTTACCCCAAGGAAAATGAATTACCTTCGAACGGCAGACTAGATGTAGATCGGCAAAATGTAGAATTCTCACATCACCATATACCTGCTGAAGATATAGAAAAAGAGTTTGGTGTAAAACTACAAAATTCGAGGGTAGTATTTGAAATGAACTCAGAAGGGTCAGGTTTATTAACTCAAGCACAACAGATTTATTCGCAGCCAGTAGGTTGGTCAGATAAAGATAAATACAATCACTCGCTTTGGATGCGCGGACGAATAGATGGTATGCATGACGCTGTTAACAATCCGATAGTTTTTGAGCGGTATGCAAGTGATTTCTTTGCACGGATTACTAACTATTGGTTTCTATCACTTCATGATAAAAATCCACAACCTATTTATTTGGCGCTGCAAGAAATCGCAGAAAAAGATCCTGAATACTTCATCTATATAGAAAAATTTGTTCATGGATCAAATGTGGAAAAAGTTAAAGCAGCAGAAGATGTGTATCAGAAATGTTTTGGAGGAAAATAATAAAAAGCCCGGCGCTTGCGCCGGGCTTTTGGTTTGCTTCAAAGATCTTGTTTGTA
>Ga0307966_1003572_pt1 | contig 11694 bp, 8 predicted proteins | sample OrgLakmetagen646_FD_203141 | JGI IMG/M metagenome (GOLD analysis project Ga0307966, IMG submission 203141) | Saline water microbial communities from Organic Lake, Antarctica - #646 | ecosystem: Environmental > Aquatic > Non-marine Saline and Alkaline > Saline | place: Antarctica: Organic Lake... | reverse complement strand
CCTTGTTGTTCAGACTGGTCGCCTTGTTGCTGTTCGGATTGATCGCCCTGCTGAGATTGATCTTGATTCTGTTCGTTCTCTTCGGACTGCTCGTCTTGTTGCCCGGAATCCTCGGAGTTTTCTGATTGGTCGGACTGTTCTTGTTGCTCTTGTTTTTGCTGTTGCTCGATTAGTTTTTCAATCGTTTCGCGAACTTTGGAGACCTGTTCGAGATCGGGTTGGATGGCGGCATCTTCGGGGTCAATCTCCTGAGCAGATTTAAAGAGCGACTCGGCTTTCTTTATTTGCTCTAGTGCTCCTTGCGGGTCGCCGCTTTGGTAGGTGCTGCGTCCTTGCTGGTAGGTGGCATGCGCCATGTTATAAAGGGCGTCGCGCTGGATACGGAGGTCGTCGGTTTGGGAGACTGCCGCTTCGTAGCCTGTTATGGCACTTTCATAATCGCCTGAGTTAAAGGCTTCGTAGGCGGAGTTGTAGCTACTACGCGCATCGATAGGTGCTTCTTCAGTCTGCGCTTGGGCGTCTGTCGGGCTGCATGCGAGTGCGGCCAGCAGCAGCACGCTGGTATGGATGGCTGCGTTGCGGCGACGGCGTATCAAGATTTCCATTACTAGAAAGATGAGAGCGGCGGAGAGTGCCCATTGGAAGCGTTCAATATGGATTTCCTGAAGCTCTGATTCGCGCTCTTCGCGTGGAAGTGTGGCCAGGACGGAGCGGTAGAGTTGGTCGAGTGATTCACTGCTTAATCGACTGTAGCTGCCACCGGTGGCTTGAGCTATCTGCTGGAGCGTGGCTTCGTCGAGTTGGCTGAGCACGGGTTGGCCATCAGCATCGCGGACGAATTCTTCGATCCCCTGCTGGTTGCGAATTTTAAGATACTCACCTTCGGGAGTGCCGATACCGATGGCGAACACCTGGATGCCTTCTTCACGGGCAGCTGCGGCGGCTTGGGCTGCATTGCCGCCGAGATCTTCGCCGTCGGTTAGGAGGACGACGACTTTGACATTATTCTCGGAGGGGAAGGCTTCGCCCGCTTCCTTTATCGCGTTCCCAAGATCACTGCCCCCGCTGGTCATGACATTTGGATCGATGGCATCGAGGCTCTCGCGAAAGGCCGCGTAATCGAGGGTGGGTGGTGTTTGGAGGAAGGCTTGCCCGGCGAAGGCGATGAGGCCGATACGGTCGCTTTCGAGGCGCTCGACTAAATCAATGATGGCGAGCTTGGCGCGATCCAGACGTGTGGGGCGCAGGTCGGTGGCGAGCATACTCTTGGAACTGTCGAGGACGAAGACGATGTCGAGGCCGCGCGCCTTACGCTCCGACCATTCGACGCCAAGCTGAGGACGCGCCAGTGCGAGGCCGATGACGACGACGGCGAGGAGGACGCAGCCAGCTTTGATCCAGGTGCGGGAGAGACTGGCCTGTTCAGTGAGTTGATCGAGGAGGCGGCTGGCCGCGAAGCGACCGAGGAGGGCGTCGCGCTTGCGAAAACCATAGGCGACCATGCCGCCGAAAAGCAGAAGCAAAATCGGGGTGAGGTAGAGCCAGACTGGTTCTTCAAAGCTCATGGCAGGCGGCGGTAGCGGGTATTGCGAAGAAGTTGCTCCAGGCCGAGCAGCAGTAGGCCGAGTCCGGCAGGCCAGACGAACAATTCGGTGAAAGTGGCGTAAGAGCGTAGTTCAATTTTGGTTGTTTCCAGTTCGTCAATTTCTTCGTAGATTCGTTCCAGATCGCCGTCCTCGGTGGCACTGAAAAAACGACCACCAGTCAAGTTGGCGATTTCGGTGAGCTCGGCTTCGTCGTAGTTGGAGATGTCGCTGCGGCCTCGATAAACGGGAGCACCCTCGCTGTCACGGACGACGCGGCCATTGCGATCGGTTTCCGGAATAGGGACGCGGCCTTTTTTGCCGGTGGCGATGGTATAGACTTTGACTCCGAGGGTTTTGGCGACTTCGGCTGCGGCGATGGGCGAGACGGCTCCGGCGTTGTTCTCGCCGTCAGTTAGGAGGATGACGATGCGGCTGCGGGCTTCGTGATCGCGTAAGCGGTTGACACTGGCACCCAGCGCGGTGCCGATGGCGGTGCCACCGCCGTCGATTTCGCCGAGTTCGAGACGTTTTAAGTTACGCTTGAGCCAGTCGTGGTTGAGGGTGAGGGGGCTGACCACGTAGGCGTTCGCGGCAAAGGCGACCAGGCCGATGCGGTCGAACTCTCGCATATCAATAAAGTCATCGACCACACGCTTAGCGGCGTCGAGACGGGTGACGATGTCGTCTCGTGTGGAGAGGTCGAGTGCGCGCATGGAACCGGAGAGGTCGAGTGTGACTACGATATCGATGCCTTCCGCCTCGGTGCTGTCGTTCATACGACCGATCTGCGGGCGGGCGAGCGCAGTGATGAGGGCGGCCAACGCCAGCAGGCGCAGGCCAAAGAGGAATTTGCCCGGACGGCTGTGCCGGTTGCGACTAATCTCTTTGACCAGGGTGGTGCTGGAAAAGCGAACGGCGGCCTCCGGCCCCATACGCCCGGCCCACCATGCGAGGATGGGGAGTAATAAGATCAGGAAAAAGAAGGCGGGATCGTCGAACTGGAAGAAGCTCATGGTTTGGCTCCTTCCTGAGTGGCAGATGCGTGTGCCTGATCGATTAGCTCGCGCACTGTGTTTGTTATCTGAATACGCTCTTCTTTGTTAATTGACTGGCGGGCGAATTTGATTCGGTCGAAGGCGGCGAGCACTTCGCTGAGTTTATTTTGGAATACTTCGTCGAAGGCGGTATTGCCCTTGAGGCTGCGTAGAAACTCTTCGCTGGTGCGGGCACTGAAGCGTAGCCCCAGACCGTTTTCCAGGTAGCGGCGCAGGGCTTGTGAGCTGAGCACTGCGAAACGCTCGTCGTCTCCGGTGGTGAGCTGTGCCGCGGTGTCGAGTTCGGCCACGGCTGCCTCGTAGGGCGGAGTGGGTGCTGCTGCCGTCCGCCGAGCATGGAGGAAGAGCCTCAGTATGAAGCCCAGGAAAATCAGAGTGACGACGATGGCCAGTGCGATTTGCCACGGTTCGTATGCGGGTAGCACAATGGGGCCGCGCACACGATCCAGCGACGGCCCCTCGGGGAGGGGCGGTAGCTGTGGTGTGGCTGGCATTTGAGCGAGAAACATTTTGTGATGAATGATGGGTCCTCCGTCGCTCTTCGAGCTATGGAGGATCTTCGAGGATGATGGGTTAGTGTCGGCTGGCGCGGCGGGCGAAGAGTTGGCGGAGTGCGGGGAGGTAGGGTTGATCGGTGGGGGCTTCGATCCAGTCGAGGCCTTTTTTGCGCATGCCGGTTTTGAAAGTTTCGCGGCGTTCGTGTGCGAGGGTGGCGTAGCGCTGGCGGACGCTGCGGCTGCTCGTGTCGATCTCGACCATCTCGCCGGTTTCGGCATCTTCGAGAGTGATCAGGCCGACCTCGGGCAGATCGTACTCGCGTGGGTCGCTCAGGGCGATGCTGATTAAGTCGTGGCGCTGGTGGGTGAGGGCGAGGGTCGAAAAAAGCGGGGCGTCGGAAGTGGAGAGCGGAGATTCGTTGTCTAAGAAATCGGAGATGAGAAAGACGACGCTTTTGCGGCGTTGCACGCGGTTGAGGTAGTCGAGGACGGATTTATGGTCAGTGCCTTTGCCCTTGGGCTCGAAAAAAAGGATGTCGCGGATGACGCGGAGAATGTGGCGGCGGCCTTTTTTGGGCGGGATGTAGTGCTCGACTGCGTTGGTATAAAGGAGAAGGCCGACCTTATCGTTGTTTTGTGATGCGGAGAAGGCGATCACGCTGGCGATTTCGGCGGCGCGTTCACGTTTGCTTTGCTCGACGGAGCCGAAGATACCGGAGGCACTCAGATCGATCAGGAGCATAAGAGTCAGTTCGCGCTCTTCGCGAAAGACTTTAACAAAGGGGCGATCCATTTTGGCCGAGACATTCCAATCGATGGTGCGCACATCGTCGCCGATCGCGTATTCGCGGACTTCCTCGAAGTCCATCCCACGGCCTTTGAAGGAGCTATAGTAAGCCCCGGTCACCGAGTCGGTGACGAGGCGCCGCGTGCGGATTTCGAGGCGACGGACTTTTTTGATGATATCGGCAGGTGTCACGGGATGCGGGTCACGGGATGCGGGATACGGGATGCGGGATGCGGGATGCGGGATACGGGATGCGGGATGCGGGATGCGGGATGCGGGATGCGGGATACGGGATGCGGGATGCGGGATACGGGATGCGGGATACGGATATCTCGTATCTCAAATCCCGTATCTCGGTCAAGGCACGGGCACGGCTTCGAAGATCGAGGTTACCAGATCTTCGCTGGTGATTTCTTCGGCCTCGGCTTCGTAGGAGGGGATTACGCGGTGGCGGAGCACGTCCATGCCGATCTCTTTAATATCTTGCGGGACGACGTAGGTGCGACCCTGCATGAGCGCCCATGCCTTGGCGGCCAGGGTTAGGCTGATGGTTGCCCGGGGGCTGGCACCAAACTGTATGTATTGGCCGAGATCGAGTTTGTAGTGCGCGGGGTCGCGGGTGGCGAGGATGAGGTCGACGATGTAGTCGCGGATCTTCGGATCAACGAAGACTTCGTTGACCAATTTCCTGGCCTCGCTGATGGCGTCGAGTGTAGTCACGGCATTGACGCTCAGATTCGGCGCGGTGGAGGACATGCGGTCGAGAATAGTCCGTTCTTCAGCCTTGCTCGGGTAGCCGACCTTGAGTTTGAGCATAAAGCGGTCGACCTGCGCCTCGGGTAGCGGGTAGGTGCCTTCCTGGTCGATCGGGTTTTCTGTGGCCAGTACGAGGAAAGGCTCGGGCAGGGGATAGGTTTCATCGCCGATAGTGACTTGGTGCTCTTGCATGGCTTCGAGCAGGGCGCTTTGCACTTTGGCGGGGGCGCGGTTGATTTCGTCGGCTAGAACCAGATTGGCAAAGATGGGGCCTTTGCGAGTGTGGAAGGTGTTTTCCTTCGGACTGTAGATCAGTGTGCCGATGATGTCGGCCGGCAAGAGGTCGGGCGTGAATTGGATGCGCTTGAAATTCGCAGCCGTAGCGGAGGCGAGGGTGCGAATGCTCAGCGTCTTAGCCAGCCCCGGGACGCCTTCGAGAAGTACATGTCCGTTGGCCAATAGGCCGACCAGCAGGCGGTCGACCAAATAGTGCTGGCCGACGATGACGCGTCCGATCTCTTCGCGCAGCGTCGGGATCCATTGGATCGCCGATTGTAGTTTTTCTTCGAGTTCTGGTTTGTGTGAATCTAGGCTCATAGTGCTTTGGTAGGTTCGCAGGTCTCTGTGCGACTGGTAATCTGACAAATGAGAAAGCGATCGGTTTCATTGCAATCAGAATATTGCATTGTTCCCGTGAATGTGCCTTATTGTCTCACATGCCAGCAACTATTTTAATCGTCGATGATGAGAAAAACACCCGGGAGGGGCTTGGTCTCGCTCTGGAGGAGGAGTATGAGGTCTATCTGGCTTCGGGTGCCGAAGAGGCTTTTAACCTTATAGAAGCCGAAACGTTCGACGTTATTTTAACGGATCTGCGAATGGCGGGCAAGTCAGGCCTGAAAGTGATCGACCGTGCCATTACACTGCCCAATCGCCCGATTTGTATCATGATGACCGCTTATGGAAACGTGGAAACGGCGGTCGAAGCGATGCGCCGCGGCGCTTTCGACTTTCTGACCAAGCCGGTGAGCTTGGAGAAATTAGAAATTTTAATTAAACGAGCGCTGCAAAGCCGTCAGATCCAGGCAGAAAATGTCGTCTTGCACGAACGATTGGATAAGAAATACAGTTTTGACGGGATCGTGGGTAATTCGCCCGGGCTGACCGATGTGTTGGATAAGGTTCGACTCGTCGCGCCCTCGAAGGCCACTGTTCTGCTGGAGGGCGAGACGGGCACGGGTAAAGAGCTCATTGCCCAAGCCATCCATCAAAACAGTAATCGCGCGCGGCAAGCCTTTGTGCCCGTCCACTGCGCGGCACTGGCAGCCAACCTTTTGGAAAGCGAACTATTTGGCCACGAGAAAGGCGCGTATACCGGCGCGACTGAGCGGCGGATCGGTCGCTTTGAAGCGGCCGATGGTGGCACACTATTTCTCGATGAAATCGGCGAGATTGATGCATCGACCCAAGTCAAACTTCTTCGGTTTTTGGAAACCCGTAGTTTCGAGCGTCTTGGTAGCTCCAAGCCGATTAAGGTGGATTTGAGGCTCGTTTGCGCGACCAATCGGAATCTTGCTGAGATGGCCAAGTGCGGGGAGTTTCGGGAAGATCTCCTTTACCGGCTGAATGTGATCACCATCCGCTTGCCTCCGCTACGTGAGCGACAGGAGGATTTGCCCGTGCTGCTTAACCATTATATCAACTACTTTGCGGAGGAAAACGAACTGCCGCCCGTTGAACTGACTGAGGGCGCTGTCAGCGTGCTATGCGCCTACCGCTGGCCGGGCAATATTCGGGAACTGCGCAATTTTTGTGAAAACACCGTTGTGCTTAAACGTGGCAACGAAGTGACCGAATACGATCTCGACCCTAAATACCACGATAAGCTGGAAGCACCCTTCGCCGCCGATCCGCAAGCTCCAGTTGGCGGTTCCACCTTGAGTCGGGAGGAAAACGAAAAGCGCCTATTACGCAACGCCCTAATTAGGGCCAATGGTAACCGCACGCACGCTGCCGAGCTCATGGGGATTAGCCGTCGCACACTCCATCGTAAACTCATTCAGTGGCCGGAGCTTGATGTGCAAAAATAGCTCATTCCGCTAATAGTTTGACTCTTCCATTGTAGCATTCAAAAAGTCACACCTGTTTTACTTTAGAAACCTAGTTATTATAACAAAGATTGACCATGAATTTTGGCAAAACCCTTTTATTTTTACCACTCACCCTCATCACGTATGTGCAGGCTGAAGAAATCCGTATAGCCGCTTCCGACCTGTTGGCTGATTACGTGCAAGCGCCACTAAAAGCCTACGGCGAGCGAAGTGAGACGACCTTCAAGATTGATAGTATTGGCAGCCTGCCCGCCCTTGATCGTCTTCGCTCTGACGAAATTGATCTCGCCATCATCGCTGTTCCCGAGGGAAATGAAGTGCCGCGCGATGAGTTTAGTATCTACCCTTTCGCTTACGACGCATCTGTCATTATAGTTAATGCCAGTAATCCCATTGACGAAATTAGTCTCGCATATCTTGGCGGTATTTTTGGTTCGAACGAAGAGTTTAACTTAAATACCTGGGGTGAACTCGGCCTTTCAGGGTGGGGGAGTCGCAATATTAAACCGCTTGCCGGAACCAACGAAGAGAGTATCGCTCTGGAACTTTTCAAATACAGCGTCTTCAGGGGAGGCGTGATGAAGCCCAGTGTCGCCATGGTAAAGGATGCCGAGATCGAGGATTTGGTCAGTTCCGATGCGGCCTCGATTGCAATTCTCTCACGAATGCCTAAATCGAGCGGGGTCAAGGTTATCTCAGTTTCAGATAGCTCAAACGACGATGCGCCGCCTTTCAGTCCTTCTGACGACAACGTGCATTACGGCGACTATCCGATTCGCCTAGCATTTTACATTGTCTACAACGAGCGTGACGCAGCTAAGCTTCGCCCCGTCGTTCGTGCCTTGTTTGACGACGAAGTTGCCGCCAGCCTGCGTGAACACCAATTATTTGCATTACCCGACACCGTCCGCCGCAAGCTGTTAATCGACCTCGACCTGAATTAATTTATTCAGAGTCGGTCTGAAGTATTTTTTTTCAAAAAACGCGTTGACATAGGAAGTCGGTTATAGATTCTACCGGCTTTCCCATTAAAAGTGAGTGTAGCTCAGTTGGTAGAGCACTACCTTGCCAAGGTAGATGTCGAGAGTTCGAACCTCTTCACTCACTCCATTTTTTTTAAACCTCTAAGTCCTTGTGGCTTAGGGGTTTTTATATTTAAAGCTGTCTTAATTCTGTAAATTTAAAACTCAAAATGAGGCCGAATTCGGACTAGTCCGGACTATTTCGGAAGGATTTTAGTGCTTTTTTAGTTCTTTTTACCTCGTAATACCTAAAAACTCATCCGCAGAATAAAAGCCTCCAAAGTTCAACTACGATGAGTGGTCGAGGAGTGTCAGTGGCACGAGAAAACGCCAATATTTGATCCGGAAGCTCATTCCTTGAAAATTCAATGGTAGGAAGAGTTGCCAAAACCAGAAGCCTGAGCCCGACGTTAGAGCAGGGGAGGGTGTTCTCCGCTGTTTAAGTTGACTAGGTGAGGGACGTTCGCCTACGCGACGTTGCGATAATGTTCTAGATACTGAGTGATCGTCCGGCGTAAAGAACGCTCAACGATCAGGATTAGATAGTTCAGGCACTCATACTTTATGCTACGCACGAAACGCTCTGCATAGGCATTGAGATTGGGTGAACGCGGAGGGAGCTTCTTCGCCTCGATTCCGACGCTATCAAACACCGCCGCGAAGCGCTCCGTGAAACACTTCGCCCGATCATGCAGCAAGTATCCACGCTTCCCCGAGATACACACGGCTCCATGGAAGCCAGTGACTTCCCGAGCTACCTGTTCGCACCATGCCGCCCGTGGCATTGTCAGTAATGCCGCCAAGCACTATACGACGCGATTGTAGGTGAATAAAAAACAGCACATTAAAGGTCGTCAGTTGAAACCCCTGCCAGACTTCAAAGGTAAAGAAGTCGCAGCCCCACATCACATCTTTGTGACGAGCGATAAACTCAGCCCAGCTCACGTTCTTGCTACGTTTGGGAGAAGGATCGATACCGTTTCGAATCATAATCTGTCCATTGGCTTGGTCGTGAACGCAAAAGGTGGTTCTAGGATCGAGGAGTGGGCGAAAGGAACCCATTTCTATAACGAAGCACTACGGAGCGCCCGGACGGCGCAGGAGTCTGGAACGCTGGCACTTTAATCAGCGAGAGCATGCAAATTTTGGGAACCCGCTATGCGACAATGATGTTGCACATTCAGGCATTTGCTTCGAAAGTAGAATGCCCTACATTTTAAGAATATAAAAAGAATTAGAGTGATAAAGACCATCGGTTATACAATTTTGTTGGGTACATTTGCCATACAAGGGATCGCGAAGCCTCCCATTACCAAGGGCGAAACCGACCCAGTGCTACTGGATCTCGATCCGTATATGATTACAGCGCTACGTGGCGACGCGACGTCTTGGAAAGATATACCGCCGGGCCGCTTTGGTTCAGAAGGTGGGATCGTGGAATTAATGGAGGAGCCGGCATTTGAAGCACTGGTGGATAAGCATGACTTGAAGCTCTTTAATGGTCCAATGTTGGGTGTGGTTACGCCGACATCGGCACGCATATGGATACGCACTGCCGGACCTGCAACTTTTCAGGTGGTGGTGGGGGATTATATTTCAGAGCCAGTGACGACAACGGCTGAATCTGATTTTACGGGTATTGCGACACTTGAAGGCTTGGAGTCCTTCACCGAATATCGCTACAGCGTCATTTTGGATGGCGAGCAGATCGAGGATGAATCATTTCGATTTAAGACGTATCCGGAGCCAGGCATGGCTGAAAGCTACACCATTGCATTTGGCGCTTGCGCTCGCTACGTGCCTAAAAATGAGGGAATCTGGCGTAGGATGGCAGGCACCAAGCCAATGGCATACCTTGGACTCGGAGATAATGTCTATATCGATGCCACGGAGCGCCGCGACGTGCAGCGTCTGCATTATTACCGTAGGATGTTACGTGAGGAGTATCGCGAGTTTATTGCCCAGACTGCCATGTATGCGATTTGGGATGATCATGATATCGGTGAAAACGATTGTGCGGGAGGCCCTGGCCTAGAGAAGGCGTGGAAGTTACTGAACCTGAATGTATTTAAGCAAAACTGGAACAATCCGTTCTACAGTCATGATCCTCAAACTCCGGGTGTTTGGCATAGCTTTACGATGGGGGATGTGGAGTTCTTTATGTTGGACGGACGATTTTACCGTACGGATACAAAAGACAAAACCGACACCACTAAAACGATGCTGGGTGCAGAGCAGAAGCAGTGGCTTCTTGATTCGCTCAAGCAATCGACAGCTAAGTTTAAAGTTCTCTGTTCCGGCACGATGTGGCACGATCTCGCTGATAAAGGCGGCGCGGACTCGTGGGCAGGGCGTCGTTTCCGCAGCGAACGCGATGAAATCTTTGATTTAATAAACGATGAAGCCATTAATGGAGTGGTGCTCCTTTCCGGCGACCGTCACCGCACTGAACTCTGGAAGACTGAACGTCCACGTGGCTATCCGCTCTATGAATTCCTTTCCGCAAAAGTCACCAACGAGCATACGCACGACGTTCGCAAGCAAGCCGAGTGGTCTTACAATGAAGGGAACTTCTGGGGCGAACTCGACTTTGATTTTTCGAAGCCCGACCCTTTGCTCACCTTGAACGCGATCAATCAGGATGGCGAACTCGTCGGCTCTTCGAGCTTTACGCTCAGCGAGTTGAGTCACTAGCCCGCCCGAAGCAGTAGTGCACGTTGGGCTGCGCCTCGATCCAAACCATGAGAAGCTCGCGGCAAAAGCCTGAGTCCCCGCGCACGATAATTTTTACCTGCTTGCCCATGCGTGAACGGATTTTCTTTTTGGGGCGCTTGATAGTAGATGATACGCACAGTGCGTTCGGCCGTAGCGGTGACCTCGCGTATCAAAAAACCGTTTATTTCAATACCAAAGTATTTGAAAAAGCTTAAAGAAAAGGATCAGCCTTGGTGTTGTTTGGTCGCATAGTGCTGCCAAAGCGTTTCTGCATCTTCCGCCGTCAGCGTTCCATCGTAGATGAATAAGCGGTAGTTTTGGTTGTAGACTGTGTTCGGCTGATAGACCCAATCGGCATCGCAATGGGTTCAGCTTGATACTCCAGCAGTGGCTTGCCATCTACTAGGATTGGCAAAGTTTGCTGCGCGGTGAGTGGTAGATTGCTGAGTAGTCATACTGCAGCAATTGATTTGCGGAAGTGTTGCATGGTTCCACATATTAAATAACCCAGGGCGCGCGCAGGGGCACGTTGATAATGTCAGTGGCTTCTTGATCGCCGAGGATGACTTCTTTCTTGGGATCCCACTTCAGGTTGCGTCCGCCGACACGCATCGAAGCGTTGTGCAAGACGCAGATCGAATTGGAGCGGTGACCGACTTCAACAGGAGCGATCGGATCAGTGCCTTCGCGGGCGGATGTAATGAAATCACTCATCTGGTTTCTGCTCTTGTAAAGTGAGACCTCGTCGGCGGTTGGCTGGCGGCGTAGCAGTTCCTGATCACTACACTTGAAGCCATTGCGAGAGCAATACGCCCAGCCGTCGTCTGTGATGAACCGCACACCTGCACTGCCATTTCTTGAGGTCATACGCACACCATTGCTATAGAGTGCTTCGCCTTCGTAGCCGACATGCACGTCAAAAATACCACGATCCGGAAAATCACCTTTGGCTGCAATCTCAACCGGGCCTGAATCGTGGTCTGTGCCCATTGCCCATTGAGCAATGTCATACATGTGTGAGCCCCAGCCAGTAATCATACCAAGGCAAAACTCTTGGCGCTGTAGCCAGCCCGGGCGGCTGAATCCATAGTAACGACACGCCGCCGAGGACGCCCAGAAAGAGGCTCGTGCTGAGAGAGCCACCGCCGAGTGTGATCGCTGATTG